>Ga0105237_10002765_pt1 | contig 21337 bp, 11 predicted proteins | sample KBSC24metaG_FD_81520 | JGI IMG/M metagenome (GOLD analysis project Ga0105237, IMG submission 81520) | Corn rhizosphere microbial communities from Kellogg Biological Station, Michigan, USA - KBS C2-4 metaG | ecosystem: Host-associated > Plants > Roots > Rhizosphere > Soil | place: Michigan, USA...
GGTGTACTCGGAAGATAAAAATGGAAGACCACAGTATAATTTCATGTACATCGATGTTTTATTCGATTATTTGCACAGCATCGGGATGAAGCCTTTTGTAGAGCTTGGTTTTATGCCGGCACGGCTTGCCAGCGGCAGCAAGACCATCTTCTGGTGGCGAGGTAATGTCACTCCTCCGAAGGATTATGAAAAATGGGCAGGATTGATGCGAAGTCTTGTCGAACATTTCACAGAGCGTTATGGCGCCGACGAAGTAAAGACATGGTATTTTGAAGTATGGAATGAGCCGAACCTGAGCGGATTCTGGGCGGGCACCCAACAGGATTACTTTAAGCTCTATAGCTACAGCGCCCGGGCGATCAAGAGCGTCAATCCATCCTATCGGGTGGGCGGACCTGCTACCGCCGGCGCCGCCTGGGAGCCGGAGCTGATCGCGTATTGCAAAAGCAACAATGTGCCCCTGGACTTTATCAGTACGCATGCCTATGGCGTAAGGCAGGGATTCCTGGACGAGTTCGGCAACACTGGTACCGTGCTGGACAAGAACCCTATGAGCCTCAGCGGGGATGTACTTCAATCCCGCAGGGAGATCGGGGAATCCGCCATGCCCGACCTGGAGCTGCATTACACGGAGTGGAGCGCTTCCTATACGCCCGCCGATGCGATCCATGACAGCTACCACGAAGCCGCTTATGTGCTGCAGAAGCTCAAGCAGGTGGGCCATGCCGCGAATTCCATGTCGTACTGGGTTTTTACGGACATCTTCGAAGAGCCGGGCCCCCGCTTTACCCCTTTCCATGGTGGGTTTGGGATGCTGACCATCCAGGGGATCAATAAACCTGTTTTCTATGCCTATAAATTCCTGAACCAGCTGGGAAATATCGAGCTGGCTAATAAGGATTCTTTATCATGGGCGTGCAAGGATCCTTCCGGCAATATGCAGGTCCTCGCCTGGGATTTTACCATCACGCAGCCGGATTCGACAAATAACCAGGACTATTATATACGGGACCTGCCCGCCCGATCCAAAGGCCGGCTGAAAGTGAGCATCGACAAGGCGCCGGCGGGTATGTATGCGCTGGAGGTTTACAGGACGGGATACCGGTGTAATGACCCCTATTCTACCTATCTCTCGCTCGGCAGGCCCGCGCAGCTGAATAAGAAGGAGGTCGAGCGACTAAAGGACCTGAACGACGGAGCACCCCTGTCGAAAGAGATCGTTACGATAAAGGACGGCATTCCTTTTTTCAAGGAGCTGGAGCTACGGGAAAACGATGTTTATTTTCTGAAGCTGATCAAACTTTAAAAATTTCCTTTCTTCGGTTATGAAAGCATCCATTATATTTTTGTTCGCATCCATCCTTTCTCTTTCTCTTGCGGCTCAAAGTGGGACTGCTGTAAAAGGTTCCGGTTTTTATAAGGATCCTGTCCTTGCCGGCGACCATCCGGACCCAAGTATTCTTCGGGATGGGGAAGATTATTACATGGTTCATTCCTCCTTTGAATACTATCCGGGGCTGCTGATCTTGCGGTCAAAGGATTTGATAAACTGGACCCCAGTGACAAACGCTTTATATAAATATGTTGGGTCTGTGTATGCTCCCGATCTTGTGAAATATAAAAACAAGTACTACATCTATTTCCCCGCTGGTGGAACCAACTATGTCGTTACGGCTGATTCCATAAATGGCAAATGGACCGATCCCGTCGATTTGAAAATTGGCAACATCGATCCCGGGCATATTGTCGATGAGAATGGAAAAAGGTATTTGTTTTTTAGCAGCGGCGGTTTTGTTCCTTTGTCCGACGATGGCCTTTCTGTTGCTGGAGAGATCAAGAGCTCTTACAGCGGATGGCAGATACCCCGTGAATGGTCCATTGAATGTTTTTGCCTTGAAGGCCCTAAGCTGGTAAAAAAAGGCGAATATTATTACCTCACTGTTGCAGAAGGAGGTACCGCAGGCCCGGCAACAGGGCATATGGTCATCTCGGCAAGGTCGAAGTCATTGTCGGGTCCCTGGGAAAATTCTCCTTACAATCCCATTATCCGAACGACAAACAGCTCAGACAGATGGCGGTCGAAAGGCCACGGTACTTTGTTTGAAGATGCAAAAGGGAAATGGTGGATGGTGTTCCATGCTTATGAAAAAGGATTTTATAACATGGGGAGGCAGACCTTGCTCCTGCCGGTCGAATGGACAGCAGACGGATGGTATAAGATCCCGGGTGGTATCATGGCTGATCAGCCAATTAAAAAACCGGCTCTGGCTGACTCCCGATCGGATGTCATCAGGAGCGATAAATTTGACGGCAACAGTTTAAATCCACAGTGGAAGTTCTTTGAAGAATATGATACCAGCAGGTTTCATCCATCGGGGAATGGCCTGATCGTTAAAGCAAAAGGAGATGCTATTGGTAATTCTTCGCCATTGCTTTTCCTGCCGTCCGACCACTCCTATACAGCCGAGGTGGAAATGGTCATTGAAGGCAGGGCCACGGGCGGACTGGTGCTCTTTTATAACGAAAAAGCGTCTTCAGGCATTCTTACAAACAATGGCGACATCCTGGCCAATATACATGGATGGCAATACACCGCGGACACAAAAGTTGTAACCAGTCATGTATTCCTTCGCCTGAGAAATGTAGACAATATTGTCGATCTGTACTACCGGACAGAAGGGGATAAATGGAATAAGATCCAAAGTTCATTGGATATATCAGCGTTTAATCACAATGCTCTGGGTGGGTTTATGGCCGTACGCATCGGACTTTGCTCCATTGGGGAAGGTGCTGTTACGTTTAAGAACTTTATGTATAAGCCATTGAAATAACGATGATACTATGGGAGTAAATTTTAGATATAGCTTTTTGGCAATTCTTTTTTTACTGTACGCACGCGGACAAGCCCAGGAACTATATGTCGGGACCAACTATCACCCGCACGATGATAAGGACCTGGCGAAGATCGGGCGCGACATCGACCTGATGCAGGCTGCGGGTTTTAAAGTAGTCCGAATGGGACACCTGGCATGGGACAGTTACGAACCCTCCGAGGGACATTTCGATCTTGGCTGGTTTGACAGCGTAATGGATAGGATGGATAAGGCGGGTATAAAGGTAGTTTTGGACATTGCCATCAGACCCGCGCCCATCTGGCTGCATCATAAATATCCCTCCATCGACATCACCGACGCCGCGGGAGACAGGTTGTACCCGAACCACCGCTATATGGAGGATGTGGGAGATCCGATGTATCAGCAATATGCCTTGCGGTATGCGGATACGCTGACCCGGCATTACGGGAAGCATCCCGCTTTGCTGGCTTTTGGGATCGACAATGAATCGGGCGATGGTCCTATTTCTTTTTCCGAAACGGCGAGGACCCGCTATATCACCTGGCTGGAGAAGAAATACGGCATTGTCGACAGTTTGAATAAAGCATGGGCCACGCAGCGCTGGTCGAGAAGGATCAATGATTTCCAGGAAATTGGTTTTCCGATGTCCGGCTCTGTGAAGGGCGCCCCGGAGCGGATGCTGGACTTCAGGCGTTTTGTGTCTGATGAGGTAGGGGAATTCCTTTTTAAGGTCATTGATAAGGTGAATACCAACGCCCCTCACGCGTTGGTGAACACGAACGCATGGTATTACAGCGATATGAAATATTTCGATTATTCGCACATCGCGTATTCAGGCAAAATGACACGGGAAGGCTGCGGTTTTTATCCCGGATTGTCGCTGACCACGAACTGGGGTATCATGGACGCCTTGTTCGGCATTGAGCGGATCCAGTTCGAAAGCAGGAACCCTTTCTGGTGCACCGAATTCACCACGATGACCGCAGTGCCGAATTCTATCCGCAAATCCGCTTATGCCACACTGATGTATGGCAACCAGATGGTGTGCGGGTGGACCTGGCAAAGCATGCATGGAGGAGAAGAACAGTATCTGGAGGGTATGATGGATTGGGACGGAGTGACCAACCGGAAATATGACGAGTATAAAAAGATCGCCGGGGAGTTTAAAAAGATCGGGCGTTTTTTCCCCTATAAAGTGCAGGCGGAAGTAGGGCTGGCTTTTTCCTTTCCCAGCCAGATCGCCAGCAGCTCTTTCCCCGAACAGCATCAGAACCAACTGCAGAGCTGTTTCAACCTGTTCTATCATCGTAATATGGATACCCGTATCGTAGAGGCCGGTAAAAGTGAGCTGAACTATAAGCTGCTATTCCTGCCTGGTATTGCGGTAATGGATGAGACTACCGCAGCGAAGGTCCGTGAATATGTGAAAAACGGCGGGACCGTGGTCATGACCAGCAATTCAGCCATAGTCGATGCGACGGGTAAGGTTTTTACATCCACGCATCCGGGACTTTTGAGCGATGTTTTCGGCATCCGGGTAGCCAGCTACGAAGAGACGGAAGCGCTCAACGAGGTCTCGCGAAAGTCGTTCAAGGGAAAAAAGCTGGAGGTGACGTATGCAGGACGGGCCGCTGTTACGGAGTCAGCCCGATTTGAAGTGATCGAGGCCAGGGGTGCGGTCGTGCTGGGGTCCATAACCAGCCTGGATAAGGACTATCCTGTCATTACTTCCCACAGATATGGCAAAGGCAGGGCGATCTATGTGGGACTGCCCGCAAAGGAAGAGGTGCTTGGGCCGCTGGCGGATGACCTGATAAGCGAACTATCCATCAAACGGGGACCCGACGTGCCTGCGGGCGTAATGGCGCGGCAGATAGACCCCCATCATATTTTATATTTAAATGTCAGCGGCCACCCTAAAGAGATACTGTTGAAGGGCGGTGGCCGGAGTATCCTTTTCGACAGGAATTATGCCGGCATCTTCACGCTGGCCCCATATGAACCGGAGTTTATCGAGACCAGGTAAAAACTGTCTCTTTTGTGACGTAATTCAATGATTTTGATTTAATAAAAAAGCAAAATTCATGAACTCCGCGGAGCCGGCTCGCGGAATTTTGCAGCACAATTTTTTACATTTATGATAAATGGACTAAATTGTTGCAATGGGAGCTGGTGGTTACATACCGGTAAGGAGCTTTATGCTCAGTATTTGCTTAATGCTCGGAGCGGTGTCGGCACTGGCGCAGCCGTCCCAGATCAAATTCACTTCACTGACTTCCCGGGACGGGTTATTGTCCAATTCGGTCAACGCCATTTTAAAGGATAGATACGGTCTGATGTGGATTGCCACGGATGATGGTCTGAACAAGTTTGACGGGACCAATTTTACCGTATATCGACACCAGGCTGATGATACTGCCAGTCTGCGCGCCAATGAGATATTGGCATTGTATGAGGATGCGGCCGGAAATATTTGGATCGGGACAAGCGGAGGCGCTTTAAGCATGTATGACAGGAGGCGGGACAAATTTATTCACTACCCTGCAGGGGGGGGAGGCAACGGATTTTTGCCCAATGCGGTGGTTAGGGGTATATGTGGCGACGGTCGGGGGATGATCTGGATAGCGCAATTCGAGGCTCCCTATGTATTGGACCCCGTATCGGGTCAAATTTCAAAAATGGATCTTTCTGAGGACGGTCGGGAGGTGGCAAAAAAACCTTTGAATTGCATTTTTGAGGACAGCCGGCATAGGGTGTGGGTCGGTACGGACGGAGGGCTTTTTCTTTACATCAGAGAAAAGAGGTCGTTTAGACATTACGTACACGACACTGTCGACAAGTCAAGCCTGGTCAACGATCATGTAAGGTCGCTTACGGAGGACAACGATGGCCGCATATGGGTTGGCACAGAGCAGGGATTATGTGTGCTGCAGCCCGACGAGAAAGGGTTTGCAAGCATCGGGTCCATAAATGGTAACAATGATGTATTGCAGCGAGGAGTGATCACTGCCATCCGGGCTGACGGGGATGGGAAATTGTGGGTAGGTACCATGGAAGGATTACATGCCCTTGATCCGCGTACCGGACGCTCGGTGAACTACCTGCCCGAGGATAGGAATATGTATAGCTTAACCAGCAAGGTGATCCGGAGCATCTACATCGACAAAGAAGGAATATACTGGTTTGGGACATTCCGCGGTGGCGTCAACAAGTATGACAAAAACCTCAATCTCTTCCCCGGTAAGTTCTGGGCAACTTTTCATGAAAATGGGTCAAAGAGCTCTATCGTAACGTCATTTGCTCAGGCAGACGATGGCTGCATATGGGTTGGCACGGATGGCGGCGGCGTTTATTTATTCGATGAAAAAAAGAATCGGATCCGACGTTTTGAGGTACAGCCGGCGGGGGTAAAATCAAATGATCTGTCCGTCTTGTCTTTAAAAACATTACATAATGGAATATTGTGTATCGGAACATCCGGGAAAGGGGTGATCATGCTGGATCCCGTGACAGGAAAAACAAAGTATCTGTCAAAACTCCCGGGAATGAATTACCTGAAAGAAGGTGATATTTATTGTATTAAGGAAGACAGCAAAGGTCAGATATGGTTTGGTACGAATGGGGAGGGAGTTACTGCGTTAAAAAGTAATAATGTTTTTGTTCGCTACACACCAAAGCCGGCTGGACCCGGCGATGTTTTGCTACCGATAAATGGATATATCAGGGCCATAGAGGAAGACGGCCATGGAAATATCTGGATTGGATCGCATGGTGGCGGATTGACTGTATATGATCCGCGTACGGGAAAATTTACCGTGCACAATCAAAGCAACAGCCCCCTGCCAAGCGATAAGATACACACGCTGCTCCGGGACAGCCGTGGTCTTATGTGGATAGGGACGTATGGAGGCGGATTGAGCGTGTTTGATGAGAAAACAGGCCAGTTCACCAACTTCTCGGAAAAGGATGGTTTGCAAAACACAACGATCTATCAGCTTGTGGAGGATAGGAAAGGAAAGGTATGGATGAGCACAAACACAGGCGTCAGCGCTTTGGATGTGGCCACAAGGCACTTTCGTAATTTCACGCACTATAACGGTATTCCTATTGACAATTTCGTACATGGGGCAGGGTTTAGGGCATCAAACGGCGAGCTGTTCTTCGGAAGCCTCCAGGGTTTTAATTACATAGATCCAACGGAGCTGACCTCTAATAGCAACGTACCTTCGGTGATGTTAACGGACCTTCGAATTGGAAATAAGTCCGTAGCTCCGGGTAAAGAATCTGCCATTCAGGAGCATATTTCCATAGCCACCAAGATCAGCCTTTCCTACAAGCAGAACCTTTCGCTGAGCTTCGTTGCCCTGAATTATACGCTACCGAAGGAAAACCAATATGCGTACAAACTCGAAGGATTTGACAAAGATTGGGTGTACGTGGGGGCTATGAATACAGCCTACTACACGAACCTTGATCCGGGAGACTATATTTTTCATGTGAAGGCAAGTAATAATGACGGTGTATGGAGCGCTACCGACACCTCGATCCATATCTATGTTAAGCCGCCCTTCTGGCTAACGCGATACGCCTACGCACTTTATCTATTAGCTGCCATCCTGATTGTATGGAGCATCCGGCATCGCGGCATTCAGAAGTTCAAAAGCAAATATGCAATAGAGCAAGAGCGTGTGCGTATGAGACAGCTACTTGAACAAGAAAGGCTGGAAGCCGAGCGATTGCATGAGTTTGACCAACTGAGGATAAAATTCCTGACTAATTTGAGCCACGAGTTTCGCACGCCCATTTCTTTAATCACGGGGCCTATAGAGCAACTGCAGGAAAAGGAGGGAAATCCTGACAAACAGAGACAGATAGCGATGGTGAAACGAAATGCAAGACGGTTGCTCAACCTGGTCAATCAATTGCTGGATTTTAGGAAACTGGAAGAGCATGAATTGAGGCTTAATATTAGCGAAGGCGATATTATTTCGTTTTTGAAAGACGCTTCCGACTCTTTTAGCGACGTGGCCGACCGAAAGCATATCCATTTTAGCTTTACCACCGACGTAGACTATTTTTATACGGCATTCGACAAGGATAAAATTGAACGGATCCTATTCAATCTTTTGGGAAATGCATTCAAGTTTACGCAAAAGGAGGGTTCCGTATCGCTGAAAGTAAAGCAGGTATCTGCGTCGAATGAGTTGATAATCATTGTTTCAGATACGGGGATTGGTATGTCGGCGGGTGAAAGAGAGCGTGTTTTCGATCGCTTTTTTCAAGGAAATACACCGGCAAATGTGCTGAACCAGGGTACCGGAATTGGTCTATCTATCTCCAGGGAATTTGTGATACTGCATGGTGGAACTATCGCAGTGGAAAGCCAACCTGGAGAAGGAAGTACATTCACGATTTGCCTACCGTTGGAAAATATTAGAAGCGAAGCAGTTAACCAGGCAAACGAGGAAAGGTTCCCTGTTAAAACCGTAAGCAATTCCGAAGGCTCGCCGACCAGCTTGCCGGACCAAAAGAAGCTGACAGTGCTGTTGGTCGAGGACAACGATGATTTCCGGGAATACCTTCGAAGCAGCCTGCAACCCTATTATAAGATAATTGAGGCACCTGACGGCAGGGCGGGATGGCAAAAGGCCCTTTCCGGGCATCCCGATGTTATTGTGAGCGACATCACCATGCCCAATATGGACGGGATTGAACTTAGCCGCAAGATCAAGTCGGATAAGCGGGTCAGCCATATTCCGGTAATCCTGTTGACGGCCCTGACCGACGACGCCTATGAGCTGAGGGGGCTAGAGACGGGCGCCAGTGACTACCTGACCAAGCCATTCAGCTTTGAGATATTGAATATTAAGATAAAAAACCTGATCTTACTTAACCAACGGTTGCGTGAAACATATACCCGACGGCTAAATATTGAAACACCTCCCCAGGAACTGCCGTCGGCAGAGGACCAGCTGCTATTGAAAGTAACCCAATTTATAGAATCGAAGATCGACAGCTCTCAGCTGTCAGTCGAAGAGCTTTCCAGCCATTTTTGTATGAGCCGTACCTCTTTTTATCGAAAGATCGTTGACTTAACGGGGGAAACTCCGGTAGAATTCGTTCGATCGGTGAGGTTGAACAAAGCAGCCGAGCTCCTGGAAAAAAGCGATATGAAGATCGCGGAGATTGGGTACGCCGTCGGATTTACTACCCCCAACTATTTTACGCGGGCGTTCAAGGCAAAATTTGATCTTTCGCCATCTGAATACGTCGCCCTAAAGCGAAAAGCGATCAGTTAAGGGCTTTTGGCGGCACAGTTCATTCGATCCTGGAACATTTGGGATAGAATTTTGCCAAATAGTGCAAGGCCTGGCACCTTATCACGTCGAATTTTATGGACCTAATCGGCTGTCCTATTGTCGAAGGGGATAACGCTTGCTTTATGCCAATGACTAATAATCAAGGAGAAATAACAATTCGTGATTTGGCGAAAATGCTGGATTTGTCCACGGCCACCGTCAGCCGTGCCTTAAACAATGATCCAACGGTGCGGCCGCAGACTAAAAGACGGGTTTTAAAATTGACGGAAAAAATCGGGTACAGGCCTAATGATCATGCGAGAATGCTGAAACATAGCCGAAGTCATATTGTGGGTTGTATTGTTCCAAGACTTGATTGCTATTTTACGGCCAGCCTGGTGTCTGGTATGGAGAAATCAGCGCGGGAAGCCAATTACAGCTTAGTGATCATGCAGTCCAACGATACCACGGAGGGGGAGGCCTCATGTGCTAATGCATTGTATAACAAGAGGGTAGACGGACTATTTGTGGTTGTTTCCGAAAGTACAAAACTGGCTCATTTTGCACCTTTTATTCAGCGGAATTTGCCTGTCATCCTGCTGAATGGAGCAGATGAGCCTCCTCCTTATATCAATATTGCCATAGATCACCTCAAGGCCGGGTATGAAGTTACGCGGCATTTTCTGGAGCAGGGACGGGAACTGATCGTATATATAGCTGGTCAAAGCCGCATATCAGCCGATGTTGAAAGGTTAAAAGGATACAGGCGTGCGCTACAAGATGCAGGCATACTCATTGGAGGAAGGCATATTTTAAAGGGTGGAATTTCGTGGGAGGATGGCGCCAAAGTGGCTGACTCGATCTTGCAATGGCGGCAACGACCCGATGCCATTATAGCTGCCAGTGACGATTGCGCAGCCGGCTGCCTTTCGGTGTTGAAGGAACGTGGGATAAAGGTCCCGGAGGAGATCGCCATTGCGGGTTTTGGGAACGACCCGATCTCCCTGGTAACGCAACCCTCACTTACCACCGTTCATTATCCTGCCCGTCAAATGGGCGAATCGGCTGTTCACGAGTTCATGTTCCAGCTGGATGGCTCAAGGTCTAATAAGCTCATACAATCCATAGTATTGCGCAGTGATCTCATTGTCCGTCAATCCGGGTAATCGATCGATGTACGCATAAAAAAACCTTCTCACGCATTAATATGAAAAAGATTGCACTTGCCTGCTCCTTTATTGCATTGTTTTCGTCAAATTCCTTTGCGCAAACTGCCACGATAAAGATCGATGTTGACCGTGTAATTTCAGAGATAGATCCCAAGATCTATGGTGTGTTCATGGAGCCGATCCATTTTAATGGTAGACGAATGGGTTTGCCCGATACGGTTAATTTCAATACGTTGTACGGCACTTTGTATGACCCAACATCTCCGCTGGCAGATGAGAATGGTTTCAGGAAAGATTATATTGATGCCATGCGGGAATTGAAAATTACCAACATGCGATGGCCCGGCGGCAACTTCCTGATGGGCTATGACTGGAAAGATGGTATTGGCCCGAAAGAACAGCGACCGACGCGAATCAATCTCGCGTGGGGCGAGACTGATAATAATCATGTCGGCACGGATGAATGGATGGCTTTAAATAAATCCATCGGCAGTGAAAATATCGTATGCGTAAATCTCGGCCTTGGATCCATTTTGGACGCGGCGTACTGGGTTGAATACTGCAATTATAAAAAAGGGACTTACTATTCGGATCTGCGTGGGAAATATGGTCACCGCGAACCTTATCATGTGAAGATATGGGACCTTGGTAATGAGGTAGACGGACTTCCGTGGGAACTTGGTCATAAGAATGCAGAAGATTATGTAGAAACGGCCAGAGAAGCGGCAAAGGCGATGAAGTCCGTTGATCCAACCATTCAATTTGTCGGGTCTGGTTCATCCTGGTATGAGCCCACCAATAAATGGTTCGACTGGAACCGGAAAGTGCTGGAGGGTATCGGCGACAAAATAGATTATCTTTCCATACACCGTTATTGGGAGGGCGGATCTCCTGATAACTATTATACCTATATGGGTAATGGCGCCATGGATTTTGATGAGAAGATAGCTTTGGTAGCTGCCCAGATCCGTGAAGCAAGGGCGAAGATGGCCTTAAAGAACCCTATTTATCTTTCTGTCGATGAGTGGGGCGCCTTTGCCAGGAATTTCATGGCCGTATTGCCGATCGCACAATGTCTCAATTCATTTGTGCGACATGCAGATGTGGTAAAGATGGCCAACTTCACCATGCTTACTTCCCTGTTATCAAACGATGCTAAGAACGGGACATTTAAGTCGCCTGTGTTCTATACTTTTAAAATGTTCTCCAATAACTGTCTTGGTACATCTATCGATGCCTATGTTGCCTGCGATACTTTTGGGACCGCCCAATACAGGGGCATCCCTTACCTCGATGTTACCGCAGTATATGCTAAGGCAAACGGCGTCGTGTATATCAATGTAGTAAACCGCCATCAGTCCAAGGCTATCGCTACGGATATTACAGCTGCTACTGGCAATTTCTCCGGTGGGGCAGAAGCGACAATCATCAACAGTGACGATCTTAAGGCGGCCTTCAGTTTTGATAAAAAATCACATTATGCGCCGGTGATAGAGCCTGTTCAACTGAACGGGAATAGACTGCGGTATACTTTTCCGCCGCACTCATTCGTGCAAATTAAAGTTGCCATTAAATAAAAATATATACAATGACTCCGAAGCAATTACTCCTGTTCTATTTGGCTGTCCTGGCGGCTAATATATGCCTGGCGCAGGACATCAAAGAAGACTTTTCACCGTCCGTCCTGAACCAGCCGGGGCAGCAATACCCGCAGGTGAACTCGCAGGGTTATGCCCGATTTAGGATACTGGCGCCAAAAGCAGACAGTGTCAGAGTGAGCCTGGGGTTAGGAGGCAGGGGCGGCACGCTGCTTACAAAAGGCGCCGACGGATCTTTCACCGGCACTACCGAAGGGCCGATGGATGAAGGGTTCCATTACTACCATGTTACAGTCGACGGCGGTACATTTGACGATCCAGGCACGCTCAACTTCTACGGCTCCACCCGGTGGGAAAGCGGCATTGAAATACCAGCACACGACCGGGATTTTTATGCATTGAAGGATGTGCCGCACGGCGATGTGGTACAGGTGCTTTTCCCTTCCAAAAGTACCAATACAAACCGTCGGGCATTTGTGTATACGCCGCCGGGTTATAGCAATGATGTAAATAAACGTTACCCGGTATTGTACCTGCAGCATGGCTGGGGCGAAGATGAAACGGCATGGAGCAACCAGGGCCGGGCTAATCTTATCATGGACAACCTTATCGCCGATGGAAAGATCAAACCCTTCATCATTGTAATGACCTATGGAATAACCAACCAACTTCGCTTCGGGCACATGAAGGAATTTAAGATCGATACGTTCCAAACCGTCCTGACAGAGGAGCTCATCCCTTATGTAGATGCACATTTCCGTACCTTGGCTAACCGGGAGAACAGGGCTATGGGGGGGCTTTCCATGGGTGGCATGGAAACGCATACGATAACGCTGAACAGGCCCGAAATATTCTCTCAGTATGCTTTGCTCAGTGGTGGCATCTATACGCCGGAGGAGCTGAAAGATAAACAAAAACCGAAACTGATCTTTATCAGCTGCGGAAGCCGCGAAAATCCCGACCGCGTGAAACAAGCGGCAGATGGGCTAAAACAGGCTGGCTATAATGCAGTTTCTTTTGTGTCAGAGAGCACAGCACATGAGTTCCTTACCTGGAGGCGCAGCCTGTATCAGCTGGCGCCGCTGCTTTTCCGGAACTAAACGATATAAGGGCGCCATATGATCAAAAAGATATTTCTAACCTCCTGCCTGTTTGCAGCGCTTGCTGCCTATAGCCAGGTTGATAAAGCAGGCCTTCCTTTTTGGGATTATAGACTGTCTTTTGAGCAACGGGTTGACGAATTAGTAAGCCGGTTGACGCTTGAAGAAAAAGTATCACAGATGCTGAATCATGCGCCGGCTATTGAAAGGTTGGGCATCCCGGCTTACGACTGGTGGAACGAAGTATTGCATGGCGTGGCGAGAACGCCCTTTAAAACGACCGTTTATCCGCAGGCTATTGCCATGGCCGCCACATGGGACACTGCAGCGCTTAATATTATGGCAGGACAGAGCGCATTGGAAGGCAGGGCCATTCATAACAAAGCCTTAGAACAGCATCGGACGGGCGAACGTTATCTTGGTTTAACATATTGGACGCCAAATATCAATATTTTTCGCGATCCGCGCTGGGGCCGCGGTCAGGAAACTTATGGAGAAGATCCTTTTTTGACCGCTGCGCTGGGGAAGGCTTTTGTGCGTGGTTTGCAGGGTGATGATCCAAAGTATTTGCAAGCCGCAGCCTGCGCCAAACATTATGCAGTGCACAGCGGGCCGGAGCCTTTGCGGCATGTATTTAATGTCGACCCCGGTGATTATGATCTTTGGGATACCTATCTGCCGGCGTTTAAAGAGCTTGTTACAAATGCGAAAGTTGCCGGCGTGATGTGCGCATACAATGCATTTAAAGCCCAGCCTTGTTGTGGCAGCGATCAATTGATGATACAGATACTCCGCGATCAATGGAAGTTCAATGGTTATGTGACCTCTGACTGCTGGGGTATTGATGATTTCTTTAAGAACCATAAAACATCGGCAAATGCTGAAGAGGCATCTGTTGATGCAATTTTTCACGGAACCGATGTTGAATGCGGAACAAATGCTTACTTATCGCTGGTGCAGGCGGTGAAAGATGGAAAGATCGACGAAGCGCAGATAAACACTTCTGTAAAAAGACTATTCATGATCCGCATGCGGTTGGGTATGTTCGATCCGCCATCCATTGTAAAATATGCGCAAACGCCGGCTTCGGTTTTGGAAAGCGAGCCACATAAGGCGCATGCATTAAAGATGGCAAGGGAGTCCATCGTGCTGTTGAAGAATGACAACAATACATTGCCACTAAGCCGGGCCATTAAAAAGATAGCTGTGCTTGGTCCGAATGCAGATAATAGTATTGCCGTATTGGGCAATTATAACGGGACGCCTTCTGAAATTGTAACAGTATTGGATGGCATTAAGAAGAAACTGGGCGGCAATACAGAAGTCGTGTACGAACAGGCCATCAACTTTATCAATGATACCCTGCTGTCTTATGCAGATGTAAGCAGCCAATATTCAATTGATGGAAAGCAGGGGTTTAAAGCTGAATATTTCCCGACAAAAGGCCTGAGTGGTGCGCCTGTTGTCGTAGCTGAAAAAAATATCGATCATTTCTGGCAGGAAGGATCGGAGGTGATCGCTAATATCAAGGCCAATAATTTTTCAGCACGATATACTACAAACTTTACAGCTACCAAAGATGATGATGTGACGTTTGAAGTGGAGGCCGATGATGGTTATAGGTTTTTAGTGAATGATACAACGATGATCAATGCATGGGAAAGGAACCGTTGGGGATCCCGACGATGCCAGCTTACTATTAAAAAAGATTTTGTTTACAAGTTGACGCTGGAGTACTGGCAGGGAGAGGGTAAAGCCAATGTGCGCCTTCGTGCCGGCCATTACATAAGAACAGATCTTGATGCGCTTGCCGGCAGGGTAAAGGATGCGGATGTAATAGTGTTTGCAGGTGGCATATCGCCGCAATTGGAAGGCGAGGAGATGCCGGTAAATTACCCCGGATTTAACGGAGGTGACAGGACATCCATTCTGCTGCCTGCGGTTCAAACAGCATTAATGAAGGCATTAAAGGCGACGAACAAGCCCGTTGTGTTTGTAATGATGACAGGCAGTGCTATTGCAACACCATGAGAAAGCGAAAACATTCCGGCCATCATCAACGCCTGGTATGGCGGTCAGGCTGCAGGGGCGGCTATAGCAGATGTTTTGTTTGGCGATTATAATCCTTCCGGCCGACTGCCCGTTACATTTTATAAAAGCGATAATGATCTGCCGGCATTTGAAGATTATTCAATGAATAACAGAACCTATCGTTATTTTAAAGGCGATGCTTTATATCCATTTGGTTATGGGTTGAGCTATACGACGTTCCGATATGATGAACTGCAAATGCCTTCCTCAGCAAAAAATAAGACAGCAATTCCTGTTAGTGTTAAGCTAACTAATACGGGACTGCGTGACGGTGAAGAGGTGGTTCAGGTTTATATTTCGTATAAAGATCAAACTATAAAGGTCCCGGCAAAAGCCTTAAAGGGATTTCAGCGGGTAGCCCTAAAAGCCGGAGAAAGCAAAACGGTAAAATTTGTTTTGGATGCGGCTGCGCTTGCGGTGGCAGATACTAATGGGAATATGATCTATCCTAAAGGGAAACTAAAAGTAAGTGTTGGTGGAGGGCAGCCCGATGTAAAAATTAAAACAACAGGTAATGTGGTGCAGAGGTCGATTGTAATTGGCCAGGGTGAAGGAAATGATTCATCGGGCTATTACAAGGAGGTGCGAACTTATGTCAATCCTGTTCTGCCGGGAGATCATCCTGATCCGACCCTGCTCCGGGTGGGGGATGATTTTTATCATTGTGGATCGAGCTTTCATTTTACGCCTTACCTGCCTATCTATCATTCCCGGGATATGGTACATTGGGAAGTGATCAGCAGGGTGGTGTCTCCATCGAGGGCGGAATTTGTGACCGACCGTCCTTCGGCCGGGATATGGCAGGGGGCGATCACTCATTTTTATGATTCCTACTGGATCTATTTTTCGGCTGGGGGACAATGGTTCTCCAAGGCGGCGACGCCCTATGGTCCCTGGTCCGCGCCGGAGAAGGTGAGAACGAATCCTGTCACGGGTGATCTCGGGTACGATAACTCCATATTTGTGGATGACGATGGCAAGCCTTATATGGTCATCAAGAACGGTCAGAAGATAAACCGCATACAGGCGCTGGGACGGGATGGGCAGCTGACCGACACCGTGATCAACCTGGACTGGATCAATGCGCGGCTGCAATACAGCTGGGCTGAGGGGCCTGTGATGTGCAAGCGAAATGGTTATTATTATTATTTCCCCGCGGGAGATGTGTCGGGCGGGCAGTATGTATTGAGGACCCGAAAGCTGACCAGCGACTCGGCGGCATGGGAGAGGCTGGGAGATTTCTTCCAGCCTGTGACAGATGTGCAGGCGCGATTCCGCCGGCCGAATCATATTTCGGCGCCGTTGCGGCTGGCGGATGGCAGCTGGTGGACGATCGGGCAGAGCTATGAAAAGGGCACAGGGGATGACTGGTCGGGTACGGGGCGCCAGACCTCCTTGTATCCTGTCATATGGGATGGGGACCGGCCCTGGGGCGTGGCCCCTGCCAGCACACCGTTGGTGGCGCCGGAGCTGTCGTCGGCGGGTATTCCATGGAGAAGCGTACATGCCGACTACTTTGACAGCGATACGCTCGGGCTGTGGTGGCATTTTTTGAGCAGGGCCGCAGCGGGTGAGTATTCACTGGCAGCGAGAAAAGGGTGGGTGAGGCTGACGCCGGCTGCAGGCAGGACGCACCTGATGCAGAAGGAGACCGATCATTATTATACCGCCGTCACACGGGTGGATCTCGATGCAACGGATACCATCAGCAAGGCGGGGATCTATCTAACCAATGGAGCACAAACGGTGGATGTGCAATTATATGCGGGGTATGATCAGAAGGTGTTTATGAAGCTGGATACGGCAGTGCGCGTTGTGGCCCGACCCGTGCGAGGTCCTGTCTGGTTGAAGCTGGTACGTGAAGGGCATATGTTGACCGGCTATTGCAGTGGGGATGGCAGGCAGTGGACAGGTCTGGGGGCGCCTGTGAGCGCTGTGCCTCTTGATAAGGAGCAGCCCAACTGGAATGCATGGGTGGGAACCAGCGTCGGATTGTTTGCGGAGGGTAAGGCGGCTGATTTCGACTTCTTTGTTGGAAAGGATGGGTTTTCGCCGCTGGCGGCTGAGGGGTACCGGAACTATTATGGGGTGGAGACCGTGGCGGGCGCCGTGACCAATACTTCTTCCTATGGCGGATGGTTGATGTTGTCGGGTGTGGCGATGGATGACGCTGTGCAGATAAAGGCGCTGGTGTCTGCGCGTAAGAGTGGGGCGCTGGAGATCTGGGCGGATGATCTGAAGACAGGCAGGATGATCGCGCGAATACCCGTGGCGGCGACCGGCGGTGATGACTGGACCTGGTGTGCTGCAACGGTAAAGGGGGTTTCGGGCAGTCATGATGTGTTTGTGAAGTTCCCGCCAGGGGGCGACCATGAGATGTACGTGAAGCAAATAATATTTACAAAAAAGAAATAGAACTATGAAAAAAACCATTCTTTTTGGGACTGCGCTGCTGGGCTTCTTTTGTGCCGGGGCGCAGTCCATCGAGCAGCATGCTCCTGCCGGATTTGACTCGCTGCGTGCGGATATTGCGCATGGCAGGATCGATACCATCACCTATTCGTCGAAGACCGTGGGGGTGGATCGAAGGACGTTGATCTATACGCCGCCGGGTTTTTCGAAAAAGAAAAAATACCCTGTGCTGTACCTGCTGCATGGCATCGGTGGGGATGAGAAGGAGTGGCTGAATGGCGGCAGGCCGCAGGTGATACTGGACAACCTCTATGCGCAGGGCAGGTTGGAACCCATGATCGTGGTGATGCCGAATGGGCGTGCGATGAAGGATGACCGTGCCACCGGTAATATCATGGCGCCCGATAAGGTGCAGGCGTTCGCCAATTTTGAAAGGGACCTGCTCGACGACCTGATCCCTTTTATCGAAAAGAAATTTCCTGTGTATACTGACAGGGAGCACCGGGCGATAGCCGGGCTTTCCATGGGCGGCGGGCAGTCGTTGAATTTTGGACTGGGCAACCTGGACAAGTTTGCGTGGATCGGCGGATTTTCTTCCGCGCCAAATACGAAGCGGCCTGAGGAACTGGTGCCTGACCCGGAGAAGGCGAAAAAGATGATAAAACTGTTGTGGATATCCTGCGGCGATGCCGATGGGCTTATCACATTCAGCAGGAGGACGCATGAATATCTGAATGCGCATGATGTTCCGCATATCTATTATATCGAGCCGGGCGTGCATGATTTCAAAGTGTGGAAGAACGGGCTGTACATGTTCTCGCAGCTGATCTTCAAGCCCGTGGACCAGTCGCTCTTTAACAAGTACAGCCCGCTGGGTACACCTGCCGCTACGAATGTGCGGTCGGCCAGGTACCCGCAGATATTGTCGGACAGCCGGGTAGTATTCCGGGTGAAGGCGCCTGATGCGCAACGGGTACAAGTAGACCTGGTGAAGAAATATGATCTGAAGCGGGATACGGGTGGATACTGGATTGGGACCACGGATAGCGTCAGTGAAGGGTTCCATTATTATTCGTTGCTGCTCGACGGGGTGGCGCTGGCTGATCCCGCCAGTGAAACCTTTTATGGAATGGGAAGGATGGCCAGCGGTATCGAGATCCCGTTCGGCGGGGGAGACTATTATGCGGAGAAGGAAGTGCCGCATGGGGATATACGGATAAGAAATTATTTTTCTCCTGCGCTCAATGTATGGCGGCGCATGTACGTATATACTCCGCCAGGCTATGACGAACATGCGGGCGAGACCTATCCTGTGCTGTATATCCTGCACGGAGGCGGCGAGGATGAGCGGGGATGGGCCATGCAGGGAAGGACGAATTTTATCCTGGACAATCTCATCGCAGCCGGGAAAGCAAGGCCGATGCTGGTAGTGATGCCCGATGCGAATATGACTGCCCCCGGATCGCCGTTCGGAGAGAATGGGCTGAGGGTGTTCGAGACGGAGATGAAGCGGGGCATTATTCCCTTTGTCGAAAAGAGTTACCGGGTGAGGACCGATGCAGGCAGCCGGGCGTTGGCGGGGCTGTCGATGGGCGGGATACATACGTTGTATACAGGGATGAACAATACGGATATGTTCTCTTACCTTGGCGTGTTCAGCTCCGGATGGATATTGCCGATGCAAAAGGACCTGGCGGAAGGTCAGTATGCGCTGATCCAGCGGAGGGCCGATACGATCAATAACAATCTGAAAGTGTTGTGGATCGGGATGGGCGGTAAGGAAGATATAGCGTATAAGAATGGTCAGTTGATGCTGGCGAGGCTGGATGAGCTGAAGATAAAGCATAGCTACAGCGAATATCCGGGCGGGCATACATGGCCCGTGTGGAGGAATAATCTGTATAATTTCGCTCCCTTGTTATTTCGGTGAAATTGAGCGGCTTTTTAAATGTAATAGCTACATTTAATATCAGGAGATGGCTCAAATGCCTATCTTTATTTTCCTGATGAGCGATAAGCTTCATATAAAGGAACTCCAGGAAAGGATTGCCTGCTATTCAGATATGAAGGCTTATGAGTCTTTGTATAAACTCCTGTTCCCGTTGCTGTTCCAGTTCAGCTTTTCTTTTTTACGATCGAAGGAGGCTGCCGAGGAGGTTGTATCGGATGTCTTTATCAAAATATGGGAATTGGGAGGCCGGTTGTCGGAAGTGGAGAACCTAAAGGCCTATCTCTATAAGGTGACGAAGAATTTTTCCCTGAACTATATCAGCAGGAATTACAAACACATACAACTTTCCATCGACGAGCTTCCCTTTGACGATATTATTTCCTGGGAAGACCCCGAGGCGATGCTGCTGTCAGGGGAGGCGGTGCGACGGATCCATCAATGTATCAAGGAATTGCCTCCTAAATGCCGGATCATTTTTCAGTTGGTAAAGATAGATGGGCTGTCGTATGAAGAAGCGGCGGATGTGCTGGGATTGTCCCTGTACACCGTGCGGAATCAAATGTCCATTGGACTGAGAAAGATGACGGAGAGCCTGCCTGCGTTGAATCTGGGCGCTACCACTCCGAAGGATCGGAAATAATCTTCAGAAACTTTTTGGTCATTTAGTATTCGGGCTGCCTTTTTCCTGTCTTAGGCTCGATGGCGTCGTCAGAAAAATATCAACGATTTTGGCTGCTAGTAGCCCTCAAGCTTGATAATGAGGCTACTGAAGAAGAGTCCCAGGAGCTGGATGCACTTCTCAGGGACGATGAGGAGCTGCAGGTGATGATGGTCAGGGCGCAGCAGATGTATCATTTCAAGACGGAGTCAGGGCAGATGCCTGATGTCGACTGGGCTTTCAGCAAGCATATGCAGCGGCTGAGCAATCGCCTTTCCAAGTCGTCCATGCCGGATGAAACTCCTGTGGCACTACCTCTGGAGACGGAACCTGTGTCATCGAGGACAGGCCGGAGGCGCATGCTCCTTTGGACCGGAGCCGTTGCCGCGAGCCTGATCATCGCATTCTTTGTCGGGCATTACGAAGGGAAGCCCAAAAATTACAGCACTTCTGGCAATCCTCCTGCCAACATTGTCAGCACCCGCTATGGCTCGAAGTCCAAGCTCGAGCTCCCCGACGGGACCCAGGTGTGGCTGAATGCAGACAGCAGGCTTACTTACGGGAAGGAATTCGGGAATCAATCCAGGGAAGTTTCTTTGTTGGGAGAGGCGTTCTTTGAAGTACAGAAGGATGCCGACCGGCCCTTTATCATTCACACCGGAAGTATGGATATCCGGGTCCTTGGCACCGCCTTCAATGTCCGGAGCTATCAAAATGAAAAGACGTCCGAGGCGACGCTGGTCAGAGGAGCGATAGAAATTGTTCTGAAAGAGAATCCGGACCGGAAGATCGTGCTCAAACCCAGCGACAGGATCGTCGTTCAAAACAAGTTGGCGCCAGTGGGAAAGGGACAGACCGCGGCGGATGGGAGTTATGGCAATATATATTCGATGAGCAAGATAAATACCAGACCTGCTGACAGCGCCGATCTGGAAAATTCATGGAAGCGAAGCGGGTTGTCATTCCGGAACGAGACGCTGGAAAATGTCGCTTTCAGGATAGAGCACTGGTTCAATGTCAAAGTGGATATCCAGGACGAGGAGCTAAAGCAGGGGACCTATTCCTGTGATTTCAAGCATGAATCGCTGGGGCAGGTCCTGGAGGCCTTGCATTTTACGGGTAAGTTCCAATATAGGATAGAGAAGGATTCCGTGACCATTTTTAAATGAGAGCCCCGGCCGAGCCGCCAGGCAGCTATTAATAA
>Ga0105237_10002766_pt1 | contig 21329 bp, 16 predicted proteins | sample KBSC24metaG_FD_81520 | JGI IMG/M metagenome (GOLD analysis project Ga0105237, IMG submission 81520) | Corn rhizosphere microbial communities from Kellogg Biological Station, Michigan, USA - KBS C2-4 metaG | ecosystem: Host-associated > Plants > Roots > Rhizosphere > Soil | place: Michigan, USA...
AACTCGATCCGCTTGGAGTCGCGTTCGATAACTACGACGCCATCGGCCGCTGGCGCACTGTCGAAACCGTGCGCGACGGCACCGGCGCCGATCCGGCACTGGACCCCAGCGGCACGCTGGCGGACGACCGCAAGTTTTCCAGCACGAAGGAACTGAAACAGATCCTTCTCTCGGATAGCGACCGATTCGCCGGGGCCTTCGCCGAGAAACTCGCCACCTACGCGTTGCGCCGCGGTGCGACCTTCTCGGATCGCGAGGAGCTGAAGCACGTCGTCGAGCAGTCCAAGGAGGGCGGCTATCAACTTGCCTCGCTTGTCGAGTCGCTGGCGGTTAGTCCGTTGTTTCAGAAACGCTGATTCGAATTCCCCATGAATCCCACTCTCTCCCAGCACCACCTCGGTCGCCGCAGCTTTCTGCGTGGGCTCGGCGCAGCCGCGGCGTTGCCGCTGATTGGTCACGGCCTTCCGGCCCGGTCTGCGGAGTCCGGCCCCACGCTCCACGTCTATCCGGACTACGGCTGGCTGCGCGGCTTCGGCATCGTGCCGTCATGGGGCGCGACGATCGTCGAGGCCTGGCAACTCTACGATGGGGCGCGGTTCCGCGAGGAAGTCGCCCTCGCCAGGCAGGTCCACGCCAACTGCATCCGGCTCTGGATCGATTATTCCGCCTGGAAGACCGATCCGGAAAAAATCACGGCGCGCTTCATGGATGCCGTGGCCGGCATCGCCGAGAACGGCATGAAAGTGATGCCGTGCCTGTTCAATCACTGGCATGATCGGAAGCTGGACTACGGCGGCACGTCAATGGCGGGCGATTGGGTGCCGCATCTCGAGTATGTGAAGACGCTCGCGAAACCCCTCGCAAAGGACGATCGCGTCATGATCTGGGATCTCTGCAACGAGCCCGGTTCGCGCGACTCCGGCACCGTGGAATTCAAGTGGCTGAGCCAGATCGCCGCCACCATTCGCGAATGCGGGATCCAGCAACCGGTCACTATCGGCACGATGTCCGGCGTCAATATCACCACCTTTGCACCCCTGGTGGACGTGCTGAATGGGCACCCCTACGGCCACCACCGCAACAACCTGGAAACACTCATCACCTCCTTCAAGGAAATGAAGGAGGAGCTTAAGAAGCCCTTCCTCGTCAATGAAACCTTCCCAGGTGCGCTCGATGATCGTGTGCGGGCGGAAGTCGTGCGCTTCTATTCTGAAATGCTGTCCGCCGCGGGCTTCGGCTGGATGGGGTGGGTCATTCGCGAAGGCAAAGCCATCGCCACGACGCGCGAATTGCACGACGGCAATGGCATCGAAGGCGGCGGCTATCATCCGTTCTTCACCAAGGAAGGCAAACTCCGCGACGGCCTCGAATTTCTGACCGAACCTCCCAAGCTCCGACCGCCCTGGGAAAAGGCCTAATCATTCCTCTCCACCAGAACTCCCAATATCATGAGCAACATCCTGTCTCAACGCTGGCTCCTCAATCGCCGCCATTTCCTGCGCGGACTCGGCGCCACCATGGCACTGCCGCTCCTTGACGCCATGCGCCCGCTCCGCGCCGCAACCGGGGCCGCCAAGCCGCGCCGCAGTGTCTTCGTTTACATCCCCAATGGGGTGAATGGCATGAACTGGCAGGTCGCCAAATCAGGACGCGATTTCGAGTTCTCGCCCTCGCTCAAGCCGCTTTCCAAATATCGTGAGGAAGTGTCCATCTTCAGCGGTCTCCATCATCCGAACGGCATCGGCCAGGCGCACGTCTGCGCGGACACATGGCTCACCGGCGCCAAGATCGACGCCCAGAGCGGGCGCAAGTACGAGAACACCGTATCCGTGGACCAGATGATGGCAGAAGTCGTCGGGCAGCAGACGCGTTTCCCTTCCCTGGAGCTTTCGATTTCCTCCGGCACCGGTCATCCGTTTGGCACGAGCACCCTGGCCTTTTCACGCGACGGCGTTCCGCTCCCCGCGGAGGACAATCCGAAGACCATTTTCAATCGCCTCTTCGGTGAGGAAGCCGGGGGCGCCGCTGCGCAACGCGCACGCCTGACCAAGCGCCGGAGCGTGCTCGACGCCGTTTTTGACGACGCAAAATCGCTGCGTCTCGAACTTGGCAAAGATGACCGGACCAAGCTTGACGAATACCTGCACTCCGTGCGCGACGTGGAGCAGCGCACCGAGCGGCTTGACTCCTGGCTCGACATCCCCAAGCCCACCCTGGCGAAGAATCTCGCCGAACCGTTCCAGCGCGACGTGCCCAAATCGAAAGCGGGCGAGTACTGGCGGACGATGTTTGACCTCATCGTGCTCGCCCTGCGCACCGACATGACGCGCGTGGTCACCTACATGAATGGCAGCGAAGGCAACGGCCTGGCCATTCCTGAGATCGGCATCACCCAGGCCCGGCATAACCTCTCGCATCATAACGGCGACCCGGTGGTACTCGAGCGCCTTGCGAATAGCGATGCCTTCATCATGGAGCAGTTTGCCCATTTCCTCGGCGAACTGACCGCGATCAAGGACGGCGACGAACCGTTGCTCGACCGCACCATGGTGCTCTTCGGCAGTGGCATGAGCTATGGCCACAGCCACTGCAACGCCAACCTGCCCATCCTCCTCGCCGGCGGACGCGGCCTCGGTCTGAAGCACGGCCAGCACATCGACTACAACCGCCCCTTCCTCAAGGAGGACTACACCATGAGCTACGACGAATGGCGCAGCCTCTGTGGCAAGCCAAAGGACGACAAAGCGCGCCTGAGCAACCTTATGCTCACCATGCTCCAGAAGATGGACGTGAAGGCGGAGAAATTCGTCGATAGCCTCGGGCCGGTTTCGGAAGTGGTCTGAGGTTCGGGATTATTACTTCGCGACCGCATGCTTCCCTGGACATCTTCTCTCCGTCTCCTTCCCTCTTGGTTAGTCGTGATTTGCACGTTTGGTCTGGCCTCCGATTTGTGTGCCGCTGACGGAGAAAAGCCATTCGCACTGAAGCCTGGGGAGTTCCCACCAGAGGGCTCGGCGCACTACATCGGCGGCGAACTGATCGCTCTCGATCATGTCAATCGCACCGGCATGCTCCGGATCGATCGCACGGACGCCCAGCGGCGGGGCGACTGGGACATGCCGCTCCCATTCGTCATGCTGCCCTACGGTTCGCTGAGCTATCGCGGCGCGCCGGCGGAGCTACGCGACATCCCCATCGGCACGCATCTGCACGGACAGTTTTACGCCGACAGCGCGACTGCCAGGGAATTGAAGGCGAAGCTCGACACCGTGGATAAGCGAGTGTGCGGCGAGGCCGATTTCTGCCGCCCGATCCGGCTCGAAGACGATTTCAGTTACTACGCACATCAGGGAAAGAGCTGGCGCCTTGACTCCATCGATTGGGAAAGGATGACGATCATCACGACGGGCATGGGGCCGGGCAAGGACCAGGCGGACGCGAAGCCGACGATTTTTCAAATCGCAAACAGCACGCGGATTTGGAAGGGGCGCGGCTTTGGCGACTATTCTGACCTCGCGGAGGGACAAACGCTGGCCATCAACATCACCAATGCCACCCTCAAGGGCCCTGGACGTTGTGTCGATATCTGGCTGGACGACGAAAGTCGCAAGGTCGCCACGGCGCATCAAACTGAAGTGCACCGCCAGTTCATCCGCGAGCACGGACTGGCCGGCTGGATCGATGAAGTGGACAATGCCCAAGGCATCGTGACGATGACGATCTTCGGCGGGTTCGATCCCAAGCTCATGGAGGACTTCCCTTCCAACGCCGCGCTCGAAGCCGCGGCGAAAGGTCCCGCCTTCGTCCCCGGTCCCGGGCTTATCGATCCGGTTACCGTCACCGCCGCAGTCGCCGAGGACAACCTGCGCACGTGGGACCAGATCAATGATCGCAAAGCCGGCCCGCTGCTCGAGACGATCAAAGGGGAGGCAACTCCGGGCAACAGTGGATTCCGCATCCGCTTCAAGCCAGCCATACTGCTGGAGGGTTTCCGTCCCAAGCGTTTCATCAGGGTGTGGCCTGCCAGGTGGAAGGTCGATGACCTGCCTCGTGAGGAGAAAATGTACTATTGATTGCGCCGCAATTCGGCACGTGAGGAGAAACGAGAGTCCAAGGAGCGACGGTTGGAAAACCTGCGCGTCTTGGGATCTTGGTCAGTGCCGGACTTGCGACCGATACGATGGTTATTTCCGCGCATTTACGAGTTGTCCCAGGAGGGCCTCGGCGCACGCCCGCGCGAATGCCGGATCGTTGATCTCGACGTCCTCCTCGATCACCGGAATGTCGCTACGCAGGTGTTTCTTTAACGAGCCGAAGAGCGCGTTATCCGCTGCGGGGGAGTAAAACGCTTTCCCCGCCGCGCTGATCACACTGATCGCTTTCAGCGGCAGCAGCACCGTGACCGGACCGGTGGACTGGTTGATTTTCTCCGCCATGATCCGGCCCAATTCCGCGCACTCTTCCGCGTTGGTGCGCATGAGGGTCACCTGCGGATTGTGATGGTAGAAAGTGCGTCCGGAAAACTTTGCGGGGACGGTCTGCGGCTCGCCGAAGTTCACCATGTCCAGGCAGCCGGGTACCACGATCGCAGGTACGCCTCCTTTCGCTGCGGCATCAAGGCGGCTTGGGCCGGCACCGAGGATGCCGCCGACCAGTTCATCGGCCCATTCGGTGGTGGTGATATCGAGCACGCCGGCCACCATGCCACTCTCGATCAAGGATTCCATGGCCCTGCCGCCCGCGCCGGTGGCATGGAAGACCAGCACTTCGTAGCCGGCTTCCTCCACAATGCGTTTGGCTTCATTCACGCAATCCGTGGTGTTGCCAAACATGCTGGCCACGACGAGCGGCTTGTCTGCCGCCGGCCGGCGCCGGCGCTGTTCGGCGGCTTCGACCATACCGCAAATCGCGCCGGCGGCGTTCTCGAAGATCGCGCGGGAGATGCGGTTGATTCCCGCCACGTCCACGATCGCGGGCACCATGACAATATCCTTGGTACCGAGATACGGTGCGGTATTGCCGCTGGCCAGGGTCGAAACCATCACCTTGGGAAATCCGATGGGAAGCGCGCGCATCGCCGCCGTGCCGATGGCAGTGCCGCCACCACCCCCAAGCGAGATGATGCCCTGGATGCGGTCGTTTTCACAGAGTCCGGAAATGTACTTCGCCGCGGCCCGCGACATCAGCGCCACGCTCTCGCCACGGTCCTGCCGGGTGAGAATTGCCCGCCAGTCTTCAGCACTGGCGGCGGCGACTTCCTCCGCGCTGATATCGGGTGTGATCGTGGCCGCGCCCAGGCTGCCGACGTGGACGAGCAGCGTCTCGTGGCCGCGAGCGCGAATGGTTTCCGCGAGGAAACCATGTTCGGCTCCTTTGGTGTCGAACGTGCCGAGGACAGCTATGGTGGACATGGGGAGGGGAGCGGAAGTGATCAGTAATCGGTGGTCAGTAATCAGTCGCGCCTGCGGAGCGGCACTCGCTGATTGCTATCTCAGTACTGATTACTGATTGATTACTCGCCCCGCCGCGCTCACGGCAACTGTTCAATCGGCACGTCGAGTGGCGGATGAGATTTCCAGTCGTGAAAATCGAAGTGCCACCACTCAAATGGGTAGGGGATAAAACCGTGCTTTTGCATGACCTCTTCGAGCCGCTTGGAGTTGCGTGCCGCCTCCGCGGGGATACCTGCGGCGTCGCGATGGGCTCGCTCGGTGAAGTCGTCAAATGGCGTTGGCATCGGCAAATCTTTGCCGTCCTTATCGACGAGGGTGATGTCGACGGCGGTACCGCGGGTGTGGCGCCCAGCGTTGAGCGCGGGATTCGAGACGTAGCGGTCGTCGTGAATCAAGTCCCACATGCGCTGCTGGACGGACAGCGGGCGATAGGCGTCGAAGATCTTCAACCCAAGCCCCTGGGCGGCCAGTTCCTGCTGCACCTCCACGAGGGCCTTGGCGACCGATCGATGGAGATAGGCCCGGGCCACCGGGTAGAGCGTGACCTTGGTGAAGTTGTCCGGTGTGGCGTAGCGCAGGTCGAAGCGGAAACCGGCGTCGAGCTTATTGAGGTCGACCAGTTCCCGAGCGGCCGCAGACTGCGCATCGCGCACGGCCACGGGCGCCTCAGCCTGTACACGACCCGCGGTCGCGAGCAGGAGCAGGAGCAGCAGCAGCCCGGCCGCCTTCACGGCAGCTCTTCGATGATCAAATCCTTGTAGCGTGCCTCGGCCTTGCCGCCCCCATGGATTTGCACCGCGATGCGGCCGGATTGGACGATCGTGTCATCGGGTTCGGTATAATCGACCGTTTGCACCCCATTCACCCAAAGCTGAATGTGCTTCCCTTCGCAACGAATGCGGTAGTCATTCCATTCGTTGAGCTTCAACGCCTTGGCGACGACTTCGGGCGCGGGAGCCGCGAGGACTTTTTTGCGGCGCGATTCGTCGTAAAGGCAGCCGTAGTAACCCTCCCCCATATCCGCCTGGTAGCCGATCATTTCAAAGTGGTCCGGAATGCGTTCGCTCCGGAACTGAACGCCGCCATTGATCATGCCTTCCGTGCCGGTGAGCTTGAATTGCAGCCGCAGTTCAAAGTTGGCGTAGCTTTTCTTGGTCGCGAGGAATTCGTTGTGCGGCACCTTTTCCGCCATCGAGCCGCCGACGAGCGCGCCGTCTTCGATTCGCCAGGTCTTCGCGGTGTCGCCATCCCACCCCTCGAAGCTCTTGCCGTCAAAGAGCGGGACGGGCGCGGCGTACGCGGAGGCGAAGGCGAGGGTGCAGAGAGAAAACAGGAGGAGGGAGGATTTCATGTCGCGGCGAGCTTGAGGGTGGCGAGGGATTTTGGCGAGGCAGGTCTTTGCGGGATGGAAGGCGGAGTGGCGCCGTACTTGCGGCGGTATTGTCGCGGAGACATGCCCATGTGCTTCCGGAAATGCCGCGCGAATGCGCTGTGGTCGCAGAACCCCGCGTCCAGACCGATCTCTGTAATCGACTGCCGCGTTTCCAGGAGCGTGTCGCAGGCCAGAAGGACACGCAGGCGCATGAGATAGTGCTTGGGCGTTGTCCGGAAGGTTTCCTGAAATTTTCGCTCAAATTGCCGGACGGACAGCCCGGCAATCCGGGCGAGCTGTTTTACGGAGAGCGGCTCGCCGATGTGGGCCTTGATGTAGTCCGCCACGGGAGCGAGATCGAGATAGGGCTGGAGGGCGCGTTTCGATCCCTCGTAGCTGCGCACCACGCCGCAAATGCCGATGACCTGCTCGCGCTCATCGAAGAGCGGCAGCTTGTCGGCGACGTACCACACGGGCTCGCCGTGGCGGTTCGGAAATAGCTCCACGATTTGCAGCATGGGACGTCGGGTGCGCATGACCTCGAGATCGTCCTCGCGGTATTTGGCCGCCATGTGTGGCGGGAAAATCTCCTGGTCGGTATGCCCGATGAGTTGCTCCTCCGACGCGAATCCGCAGCGCTCCACAAACGGACGATTGCCGAGCATGATTTCCCCGGCCGTGTTCTTGGCGAAGAAGAGCGTCCCCGGGACGTGCTCGAAGAGCTGCCGGAGCTCGCCGGAGCGAAGCCGGCCCAGCCATTCACGATGTCGGGGAGTGGTCATTGACACTATGAATAACGCGCGAGCGAGGAAAGACTTCGCGGGAAAATGCGCCTTTTCCGCGGGCGATTCGCGACTATCGTCCAGAGACCCCATGAACAAACCATCCTCTCCTGCTTCGTGCCCTGATTGCGCCGGCTTCTCCCGGCGTGATTTCCTCAAGACTACGCTTGCCGCCTCCGCCGCGCTCGGCAGCGTTCCGATCATTGGCCACGCGGCTTCGACAGCCACTTCCGAGACGCTCGTCGCCACGCTCTACAAGTCGCTGCGCGAGGATCAACGCAAGGAACTGTGCTTTTCCTTCGATCATCCACTGCGCACTGAGGTGGATAACAACTGGCACATCACGGAAAAATCGATCGCTAGCTTCCTGGATGCGGATCAGAACCAGATGGTGAAGGAAACTTTTCTACGCCTGCATCCCCCGGAATACGCCGACAAGGTCTACCAGCAGGTGGAGAGCGACAGCGGGAAGGCGGGTTTTGGCAGTTCGTCCATCGCGCTCTTCGGCGAGCCGGGAACGGGCAAGTTTGAATTTGTGATCACGGGCCGGCATTGCACCCGCCGTTGCGATGGCGATTCGGTCGAAGGGGTGGCCTTCGGAGGGCCCATTTTCTACGGGCACGCCGCGCAGGGGTTTAATGAAAAGCCTGACCATCCGGGGAATGCTTATTGGTATCAGGCCAAGCGGGCCAACGAGGTTTTCCAGATGCTTGATGGCAAGCAACGGGAAGTGGCCTTGCTGGGCAGCGGGCGCATGGAGCAGGGGATGGAGACCGTGAAGCTAAAGGGCACAAGCGAGGGCTTGCCAGGCATTGGGGTCGGCGATCTTTCCGCGGACCAAAAAGCGCACGTGCGCCTCGTAATGGCCGATCTGCTGGCTCCTTTCCGCAAGCAGGACGCCGACGAAGCCATGAAAGACATCGAGGACTCCGGCTTCGATAAGCTGCACATGGCCTTCTACAAGAACCAGGACATTGGCAACGACGGCGTGTGGGATGTGTGGCAACTCGAGGGGCCGAACATGGTCTGGTACTTCCGGGGCGCGCCGCACGTGCATGTCTGGGTGAACGTCCGGGCAAATCCGAAGGTGTAGTTCATTACGCCATGCCGTAAAAAGTGCGAGGTGTCGCGCCCGCCGCAGATGCGATACCTTCCGCCGCGCGTGAATCTCCCCCGCCTACTTATCACTCTCCTGCCGCTGGTTTCTTCCGCCCGTTTGCTTGCCGCGGCGGATGTCCCGTTGCCGGACAAAGTGGATTTCAACCGGGACGTTCGCCCGATCCTTTCGGAGAATTGCTTCAAGTGCCACGGGTTTGATCCGAGGACTCGCGATGGCGGCCGGCGACTCGATGTCCGCGAGGGTGCGCTCAAGGAAATCGATGGGGTGCGCGCGATTATTCCGGGCCAATTGCAGGGTAGCGATTTGCACTTCCGGATCCATTCGACGGACAAGGATGAGCAGATGCCCCCGCCGAAAAGTGGGAAGAAGATCACTACCCGGCAAATGGCCATCCTCGATCGCTGGATCGAACAGGGCGCTCCTTACGACCTGCACTGGGCCTTCAAGCGGCCTGTCGCGGCCGAGCCTCCGGCGACGAGGAACGCGACGTGGCCGCGGAACGCAATCGACCGCTTTGTCCTGGCTCGGCTGGAATCGGAAGGATTGTCCCCATCGCCGGAAGCCGACAAGTATGCCCTCGTTCGTCGTCTTTACCTCGATCTCATCGGTCTCCCGCCTACGCCCGGAGAAGCGGAGGCTTTCGTTCAGGACTCGTCAGCCGATGCCTACGAAAAGCTGGTCGACCACCTGCTGGCTTCCCCGCATTACGGCGAACGCTGGGCGCGGCGCTGGCTCGACCTGGCCCGGTATGCGGACACCAATGGTTACGAAAAAGACCGCCCGCGCAATATTTGGCCATATCGCGATTGGGTGATCAACGCGCTCAACGCCGGGATGCCGTTCGACGAGTTCACGATCGAACAACTCGCCGGCGACCTGCTCCCCAACGCCACCCCCGAACAGTGCATCGCCACGGGCTTCCATCGGAACACGATGCTCAACGAGGAGGGCGGCATCGATCCGCTCGAGTTCCGCTACCAGGCGGTGGTGGATCGGGTGGGCACCACGAGCACGACGTGGCTTGGGTTGACGGTGCAATGCGCGCAATGCCACACGCACAAGTACGATCCCATCACCAACAAGGAATACTATCAGTTCATGGCGTTCCTGAATAACGCCGATGAACCGGAACTCGATCTCCCTCCGGCCGATGCCGCCGCGCAGGAAAAAACCCGCCAGGAAAAGGCCGCCAAACTCCTTGCAACCTTGCCGGACAAATGGCCGGCTGGCAATGCGCCCCTCGATATGGCGGCGCGCAATGAAGCGATCGAACATCGCTTCGCCGAGTGGCTGGCGCAGGAACGGCCGCGGGTGGTGCATTGGACGCCGTTGCGTCCGGCGGAAGTGAAATCGGATTCTCCGTTGCTTACTGTGCAGCCCGACTTTTCCGTCCTGGCCAGTGGCGACATCCAGAAGACGGACGTCTATGACCTGCAGTTTGAGAATGTACCGCGCGGCGTCACCGCTATTCGCCTGGAGGCGCTGCCCGATCCCAGTCTGCCGGCTCACGGTCCCGGCGCCTGCTTCTACGAAGGGCCCAAGGGCGACTTTTTCCTCGGTGAATTTGAGGTCAGCGCCGGCGGCCAGCCCGTGAAGCTCGTTCGAGCCTCCGAAAGCTATACGAAGAACGGAATGGGCAAGAATCCCGCCACCGCGGCGAGCGCGATCGACGGCGATCCGCAAACGGGTTGGTCCTGCGCGGATCGTCCTGGCGAAGCGCACGAAGCCGTTTTTACTCCCGCGGCTCCGTTATCCGCGGGAGCATTGCACGTGAAAATGGTTTTCGGCCGGCACTATGCCTGCCCTCTTGGGCGTTTCCGCATTTCCGTCACCACCGATCAGCGGGAAGCCGTGGCGAGTGCTTTACCGGATGAAATCAGCCGCCTGCTCCTCGTGCCCGACGAGCAACTCGCGGCGGCAGACCGGCAGCGCCTGCGCGAGCAGTTCCTCCTGGCGGCGCCGGAGTTGGCGGCGGCGGCGAAAGAGATTCGAAATCTGCGTCAGCCGCCGGCCTATCCCACCACGCTGATCCTGCGGGAGCGGCCCAAAGACAGTCCGCGCCGGACGTTCATTCACAATCGCGGCGAGTATCTTCAGCCGACAGATCGCGTGGAGCCGGGCGTGATCGCCGCCTTGGGCTCGTTGCCGGCGGACGCCCCGCCCAACCGCCTCGGCCTGGCGCGCTGGCTGGTCTCGCCGGAGAATCCGCTGACGGCGCGGGTGACTGTCAACCGCGAATGGGCTGCGTTCTTTGGCCGCGGGATCGTGAAGACGCTCGGGGATTTTGGGTTCCAGGGTGAATCTCCGACGCACCCGGAGTTGCTGGACTGGCTGGCCGTCGAATTCATGAGCGACGGATGGTCGCTGAAGCGCCTGCACAAGCTCATCGTGACCAGCGCCACGTACCGGCAAACGTCACGGGTCAGTCCGGAGGTGCAGGCGCGCGATCCCGAAAACCGGCTGCTGGCTCGCGGCGCCCGTTTCCGGCTCGAGGCCGAGACGATCCGCGACTCCGCTTTGCGGGCGAGCGGACTGCTTTCGGAAAAACTGGGCGGCCCGAGTGTGCGTCCGCCACAGCCGGATGGCGTCACCGACACTGCCTATGGGAGCCCGAAATGGACCGCCGATACGGGAGAAAGCCGCTACCGTCGGAGTCTCTATACCTTCACCAAGCGCACCGCGCCTTTCGCGCTTTACAATAACTTCGACGCGCCGACGGGAGAATCCTGCATCGCCCGGCGGGAAGTCTCCAATACGCCACTGCAAGCGCTCGCGCTGCTCAATGATGTCGTCTTCCTGGAGACCGCGCGCGCGCTGGGCACTTCAGCTACGGCTTCGCAAGGCTCCGTTGAAGATCGGCTTCACATCGTTTTCCGGCGCTGCCTCACCCGCCCGCCGACCGATGAGGAGGTGGCCCTGCTTTCGAAGTTCCTGACCTTGCAAAAGGAGCGCTTTGCGAACGGCGAACTCGACGCGAAAGCTTTCGCAGGCGACGGCCCGGGTGACGTGAATGAACGCGCGGCTTGGACCGCCCTGGCGCGCGCTCTCATGAACCTTGACGAGGTTATCACGCGGAGTTGAATCCATGCCTCCCTTTCAACAAAACGCCCTCGGGATCGCCCGCCGTCATTTCCTCCGCGATTGTGGTGTGGGCCTCGGCAAGATCGCCCTCGCTGGCCTTTTGACGGATGCGCTTTCGCCCGCCGCCAGGAGCGCGGTAGTGGCCAATCCGCTGGCGCCCAAGCAGCCGCATTTTCCGGCGAAAGCCAGGCGGGTCATCCACCTTTTCATGGCCGGCGCGCCGAGCCAGCTTGATCTCTTCGACTACAAACCGGAGTTGGCCAGGCTCGAAGGCAAGCCGCTCCCGCCCTCGGTGATCGGCGGGCAGCGTTACGCGTTCATTCGGCCCGATGCGGCGGTGCTGGGACCGCAATTCAAATTTGCCCGGCACGGCCAGAGCGGGGCGGAGCTCTCGGAGATGCTGCCCCACCTCGCGAAAATCGCCGATGAGATTTGCCTCATCAAATCGGTGACGACCGATCAGTTCAACCATGCCCCCGCGCAGCTTCTGTTTCAAACGGGGTTTCAGCAGCCCGGCCGGCCCTGCCTCGGCTCGTGGGCGCTCTATGGACTCGGCGCGGAAACCCAGGACTTGCCAGCCTTTGCCGTGATGAATACCGGGAGCGGTTTGAGCGGAGGCGCGGCGCTGTATTCCAGCGGATTCATGCCCACGCTTTATGCCGGGGTACGCTTGCGCACGCAGGGCGACGCGATCCTCGATGTCTCCAGCCCCGCAGGCGCGGATGCCAAACTCCAACGCGACACGCTCGATCTCGTGGGCACGCTCAATCGCCAGCGCCTGGAGCGCGATGGCGATCCCGAGATCGCCACGCGCCTCGCGAACTACGAGATGGCTTTCAAGCTTCAGACATCCGCGCCGGAATTGATGGACCTGAAGAGCGAAAGCGCCGAGACACTCGCCCTCTATGGCTGCGACCCCGACAAGCCCTCCTTTGCCCGGGCCTGTCTGTTGGCTCGCCGCATGATCGAGCGCGGAGTGCGCTTCGTGAACATTTTCCACGAGGGCTGGGATGCGCATAGCGACGTGGCGGGCAATTCCCGGAAAAACTGCGGGACCACCGACCAGGCGAGCGCGGCGCTCATCCTCGACCTCAAGCAGCGTGGTCTGCTCGACGATACGCTGGTCATCTGGGGCGGCGAATTTGGCCGCACGCCGATGGTCGAAACGAATCCCGCCCTGGGTCGCGCCCTCGGCCGGGATCATCACCCGCAGGCCTACACAATGTGGATGGCGGGTGGCGGCGTGAAACCCGGCCTGACCTATGGCGCGACCGACGACCTCGGTTTCCATATCGTCCAGGACAAGGTCCACGTGCACGATCTCCAGGCGACGATTCTGCACCTGCTCGGATTCGATCACGAGCGGCTCACCTATCGTCTGCAAGGGCGCGATTTCCGGCTCACCGACGTCCATGGCAAGGTCGTCCAGGCGCTGCTCGCCTAAGCGGAGCTCCATTTACGGCGCTCATGCATTGAACGGCGAACGAATCCGCGTAGTCTCAAGCGACCGACCCTCCCATATACCACCGTGAAAATCCGCTTCCTCTCGTTTCTTGCCATCGCCATCGCTGTCACTACCTCGCTGGCTTTCTCTGCTGATCCTGTGAAAACTGAATCCACTTCCGACAAGCCTGCCGCCACGCAACGCATCACCTTCGGTGGAGGATGTTTTTGGTGCATGGAGGCCGTATTCCAGCGCTTGAAGGGAGTCAAAACCGTGGCTTCCGGCTATGCGGGTGGGGACGTGGCCAACCCGACCTACAAGCAAGTTTGCACCGGGGAAACCGGCCATGCCGAGGTGGTGCAACTGGAGTTCGACCCCTCGCAGGTCAGTTTTGAGACGCTCCTGAAAGTATTCTGGGCCGCGCACGATCCGACGACCCTCAACCGGCAGGGACCAGATCACGGCACCCAATACCGGTCCGTGATTTTCTACGAGAACGACGCGCAAAAGGCCGCCGCAGAGAAATCGAAAGCCGCCGCGCAGCCGGAATTCAAGGACCCCATCGTGACGCAAATCGTGCCGTTTACGAAATTCTATAAGGCCGAAGACTATCACCAAAATTATTTCAACGAGAATGCCGACCGGAATCCGTATTGCACGGTCGTGATTCGTCCGAAGTTGCAAAAACTCCTCCATAAGGGCCTGATCAAAGAAGAATAAGATCGGCATGGAAAACCCGGTCATCACCAACACGGATCCGAAAATCGCCTCGACGATCAAGGCGAACGGTCCGTAACTGGCGGGATACATGGCCGAATCCTTAACGAACGCGCAGAAGCGCGACTTGAAAGCGCAGGCTCAGCGCCTTGAACCGGTCGTCAAGCTGGGCCATGGGGGAATGAGCGACGCCTTCCTAAAAGGAATGGACGAAGCGCTCGCCCAACATGGCTTGGTAAAGATGAAATTTTCCGATCACAAGGAAGAGAAGAAGACGCTCGCGCCGCAGATCGCCGAGCGGACCGGCAGCACGCTGGTGGCGCAGGTGGGCAACGTAGCCGTGTTTTACCGCCCCAAGGCAGAGTAGTTCGCACTCGGAGGCAGCCCGGCAGGAGACGCCAATGCGAAATATTCTATTCGCGTGCGCTGCTGGAGCGGGCTACAAGCCCGGATGCAGAAGAAACCTTTCACCGAACTCGGCCTTTCACCCGAGGTCCTGAAGGCCGTCGCCAAGATGGGCTTTGAGGAAGCGTCGCCGATTCAGTCCGAAACCATTCCGACCCTGCTCCAGGGCAAGGACGTGGTTGGATTGTCGCAGACCGGCTCGGGAAAGACGGCCGCCTTCGCCATCCCGGCCATCGAGCGGGTGGACGGCAACCTGCGTGCACCCCAGGTACTGATTCTCTGCCCGACCCGCGAGCTGGCCATGCAAGTCGCGGAGGAAGTCGCCAAGCTCGCGCTGTTCAAGCGCGGCGTGCGTGAGCTGCCGATCTATGGCGGGCAAAGTTATGACCGCCAGCTTCGCGGATTGCGCGAAGGCGCCCAGATTATCATCGGCACGCCGGGCCGGGTCATGGACCATCTCGAACGCGGCACGTTGAAATTCGACAAGGTCGGCATGGTCATCCTCGACGAGGCGGATCGCATGCTCGACATGGGGTTCCGCGATGACATCGAAAAGATCCTCAGCCAGGCGCCGGCGGAGAGGCAGACCGTGTTCTTCTCCGCGACGATGCCGCCGGCGATCAATCAATTGGTGAAGCGCTACACGCGGGAGCCGGTCAATATTCGCATCCAGGATCAGGCGATGACCGTGCCGGCCATCGACCAGGTCTATTACGAAGTGGATCGCCGCAATAAGCTGGAGGTCCTCTGCCGACTGATCGATCTGCAAGACATCAAGTATGGGATCATTTTCTGCGGGACCAAGATGATGTGCGATGAACTCGCGGATCATCTCAAGGCGCGCGGCTACAGTTCCGATAAATTGCACGGTGATATCAGCCAGCAGATGCGGGAGCGGGTGGTCGCGAAATTCCGCAAGCGCGGCTTCGAGTTCCTCGTCGCTACCGACGTGGCAGCGCGCGGGCTTGACGTGGACGATATCGAAGTCGTCTTCAACTACGACCTGCCGCAGGACGCCGAGGACTATGTGCATCGCATCGGCCGCACCGGTCGGGCGGGCAAGACCGGGCGGGCGGTCACCTTTGTGGCTGGCCGGGAGATTTGGAAGATGCAGCAGATCATCCGCTTCACGAAGGGCAAGGTGCGTCGCGAGAAGGTGCCCTCGGCGGAAGAAGTGGAGGAGAAGCGCACCAATGCCTTCCTCGAGACGCTCCGCGAGACGCTGGAGAAGGGGGAATTCAAGAGGCAGGATGTGCTCATCGATCAACTGCTCGAAGCGGGCTATTCGCCCACGGACATCGCGAGCGCGCTGCTGCACCTGCTCGGGGGCGACAAGCCGCCCGTGCAGCCGATCATCGAGGAAACACCCCGCCGCGATTCGCGGGAAACCCGGGACCGCGGCTACGAGCCTCGCCCGGCGCGAGATTATCCCAAGTATGAGCCGCTCAAGAGCCGGGAGGCGAAACCCGAAAAGCGGGAGACTCCACGTGCTCCCGCCCCGTCGGCGCCCCGCGGGCCGGCGCCGGAATCGCGTCCACGCCGGGAGCCCTCGGCCGTGTCCCACGAGGAGGGCATGGTGCGGCTCGCTTTCAATGTGGGCAATGCCCATCAAATTGCGCCGGGCGATCTTGTGGGAGTGATCGCCGGAGTCGCGCGAGTGCCGAAGGAAGTCGTGGGCCGGATCGAGATCCTCGATCGCCAGGCCTTGGTGGATGTGTCCGACGAATGCGCCAACGTCGTTTTGAAGAAATTGAACGGGATCAAATTCAAGGGCCGTAAATTGGCGGTCGCAGTGGCTCGTTAATAGCCATTTCGAAATCCTCAACGAAGCGTGTCGTCCTCAGGGAGCAAAGACGAAAGCTCGTGATGATGAGCGAGGGTAATGACATGATTCGGAGTTGCGATCTGAAGTAGCGAGTAGCCCAAGGAGCGGTGGTTGGAAAACCACCGCTCCTTGAGTTGCTGGCCGCGCCGCACCGCAATTGCCAGCGAGTCCCGCCCGACATCAGAGCTCAAAAAACGAGTAGAGCTTTTTCATGAAGCTGGCCGCGTATTCTTTCTCCTTCGCATGAAGGTTCTTTTTCTCTGCTTCGGAACTCAAAACGCCCTCCCTTTCAAGGCGGCGATTGGCGAGCAAATCGCCAAGTTTCTGCACCAGCGTTTCATTCTTTTGCAGGAGTTCCGCCAGGACCGGCTTGTCGATTTCCCACAATTCACAATCCGTCCGGGCGACCACGGTGGCGCTCCGCGGTTCGCCCGTGAGGAGTGACATTTCACCGCAGTAGTCACCGGGATGGAGGGTGGCGACGAGGGTATCATGATCGCCCGAACGGACCAGCACCGCGGCCTGGCCGCTGAGCAGAATAAACATCGATTCCCCCGGTTCGCCTTCCTGAAGTACTTTCTCGCCGCGGCCGAAATGCAGCGGGCGGGCGCTGGCCAGGAGCTTATCGGCCTCGTCGTCGTCAAGAAGCTGAAGCAAAGGCTGTTGGCGCACCTTGGCGCGTGCGGACGCGCTCGCGTCGTCGGATTTGGATGTGGGCCGCTCGATTTGCAGCGTGCGAATCGGAAACGGAATGCGGATTCCATGCCGCTTGGCCGCATACCAGATGTTGGTGCGAATGCCGTCCACGATGTCGTTGTATCTGGACTCATCCTCGATCCAGAATTTGATCTCGTACTGCACCGCCGAGTCCGCGAAATCCTTCAGGAATACTTTGGGGCTTGGGGTGGCCAGCACGCCAGGCACTTCCGATGCTGCGCGAACCATCACGTCTTTGATCAGGTTCGGCGGGGTCTGGTAGTCGAAGCCGACCGTCAACCGGATGGCGTGCTGGCGCGTGGGGTAGGTAAGATTGATGATCTTGGCACCGACGATGGATTTGTTCGGGAGATCGAGATAGACGTCGTCGTTGGTGCGCAGCTTGGTGGAGCGCCAGTTGACCTCGATGACTTCGGCGTGCTGCCCGTCGACGATGAGCCAGTCGCCGGTTTTGAAGGGCTTGCCAAGTTCCAGGGCGAGGCCGGCGATGATATTGCCCAGCAAATCCTGCATCGCGAAACCGATGATACCCACCACGACGGTGGAGCCGAAGACTGCCCCTTCAATCGAGTAGCCGTAAATCCCGCCGATCACGATGAAGATCGCGAGGACGAAAACCACGAGCCCGATCACCTGGCTGAGAAACTTCGGTGCCTTGACCTGGCGCTGCCGCTCGAACCACAGCTCCCAATAGTACCGCCGGAGGAGAGCGAGAATGAAAAGCGTGCCGAGCAGCACATTTGCCGCGCGCAGTGCACGGAGGACATCGAGGCGTTCGGGGAAGTTTCCCGTTTCGAATTCCAAGGAGATCCAAAGGACGAAAGTCGCGCAGAAGAGCAGGTAGAAAAAGCCCAGGTGCACGCCGGCCCTGCGTTTGAGCCAGCGCCCGAGGCCGATGCCGGCCACGAACAAGGTGAGCCCGACAAGGACAGCGACAGCGATGGAGGAACCCTCGGTCAACTCGGCGAACATGGCGCGCATCGTAGGTTTGAAGGGCAGGGGATCAATCGGAAAGCCCCGGGACCGCGGGCGGTTCGAGAAATAGCTTGCGGGCGCGGCGCCGCGCGTGCCATCCGGCAGGCAGGTTCGTCTTGGCCTTGGGGCCTGCGATCAGGGCTCGTACGGCCTCCACTTCTTCGTAGCCGATACTGGGCAAGGCGTGGGCTCTCAGCCAGGCGTGGAGAATCCGCCGCTGGAGCGCCACGGGCTGCGCAAGAAGGCCCGGTGTTTCCAACGGTTCCGGGGGGACCTGCGTGGGCACGAGGGTGGCGAGGAACTCGTCCTCCGAGCGCAGGACGTCGGCGGCCCGCCAGATCGGCCGCCGGATTTCCCGGCCGAGCGCCTGCTCGATCGCGGGGATCAATTCGCGGCGCAGGCGGTTGCGCGTGTGCCGCAGGTCGGTGTTGGATGAATCCTCGCGAAATTCGAGCCGGTGGCGGGCGGCGTAGGCGTCGATCTCCTCGCGCCACACGCCGAGGAGTGGGCGGGAAATTTGCAGGGTAACACCATCGATCAATTGCGTGGCAAGGGGCCGCATTCCGCACAGGCCCGGACCCGCGGACCCGCGGAAGAGATTGAAGAGAAATGTCTCCACCTGATCGTCGGCGTGATGGGCCAGGAAGAGTCGCGGGCAATCCCGGTTGCGTGCCGTCTGGGTGAACAGGCCGTAACGGGCTTCGCGCCCGGCGGTTTCGAGAGACTGGCGCCGGCGCCGGGCGCGGGCCGCGACATCCTGCCGCCCGATCACCGCTTCGAGCCCGTGGCGCCGCGCAAGGTCGGCGACGAAAAGCGCATCATCGGCACTCTCCGGCCGTAATGCGTGGTCGAGATGACAGACGATCAAATCCTTGAACCCGGCCGCGAGCAACTGGTGGAGCAATGCCACCGAATCGCGCCCCCCGGAAACGCCGATCAGACAGCGTTCGTCTGGGGAGAAGCCGGGGTTCATCAGCCGATGCGATCCGTGCCAAACAGGCTCTGCAAGGGTTGGGGCACCGTCACACTTCCGTCCGCTTGCTGGTACGTCTCGAGGAGGGCCACATAGAGCCGCGGCAGTGCGGTCCCGGAGCCGTTGAGGGTGTGGGCGAATTGGTTCTTTCCGTCCGCCCCCTTGAACCGCAACCCCATGCGGCGGGCCTGGTAATCGCCGAAGTTCGAACAGCTCGAAACCTCGAGATAGGCGTTCTGGCCGGGCGCCCACACTTCGATGTCGTAGGTCTTGGTGGAACCAAAGCCGAGATCGCCGGTGCACAACTCGATGACCCGGTAGTGCAGGCCGAGGAGCTGAAGAACCTTTTCTGCGTCCGCCGTGAGCGTCTCGAGCTCGGCAAACGAGTGTTCCGGCGCTGTGATTTTCACCAATTCCACCTTGTCGAATTGGTGGGTCCGAATGAGCCCTCGCGTGCCAAGTCCTGCCGAACCCGCCTCGCGCCGAAAACAGGGCGTATAGGCGGCATACTTCAGCGGCAGTTGGTCGGCGCGCAGGATTTCCTCCCGGTGCAGGTTCGTGACCGGCACCTCAGCCGTGGGCACGAGATAGAGATCGTCGCGCTCGCATCGATAGAGTTGCTCCTCGAATTTCGGAAGCTGGGTGGTGCCGACCAGCGCTTCGGCGTTCACGAGCAGCGGCGGGCTCACTTCCGTGTAGCCGTGGCTGCGTGTTTGCAGATCGAGCAGGAAGTTGATGAGCGTCCGTTCAAGTCGCGCGCCGAGCCCTGTATACAGCGCAAAAGCGCTGCCCGTGATCTTGGCGGCCCGGCCCAGGTCGAAAAGGCCGAGCTTTTCTCCCAGGACGACATGGCTCTGGGGCGTGAACGTGAAGACCGGTTTTTCACCCCAGGTGCGGACGACCGGATTGTCCTCCGCCGAATGTCCGACCGGGCATTGCTCGTGCGGCATGTTTGGGACGTTGAGCAGCAGGGTGCGCTGGGCGGCCTCCAATTGCCGCGCCTCATCTTCGAGCCGCGCGATCTCCTCGCCGAGTTGGCGAACCTGGGCCTCGATGGGCGCGGTGTCCTCTCCTTTCCCCTTCTTCACGCCGATCTCCTTGCTCGTGCGCTTGCGATCGGCCTGCAACTGCTGAAAGAGCGTTTCGGCCGTGCGCCGCTTTTGGTCGCAGTCGAGGATTTCGTCCACGGCGGAAACCAGGGCGGAGTCACGCGCCGCAAGGCGTTGCTTCACCAAATCGGGTTGTTCGCGGAGTAGGCGGATATCGAGCATGGGGCGACGAAGCTAGGCGGGGCGCCGCCCCTTGGCAATTCCCGAGGAGCAGTCCACCCCGTCAAAGGCAGGGTGCGATGGAAACGAAGGCCGTCGAGGGGAATGTGGTTGCTGGCCTCGGTTTTCTCTGTTTCCACCTGTTCAAATCGTCAAGGGTTCGGCCGAGGGCACGCGCGGGGCTCGCATGGCGCGCGATTCACTGCCACGATCGGCGCATGAAAAAACGCGTGCTCATTATCTCGACCAGCGCCGGCACCGGTCATGTCCGTGCGGCGCAGGCACTGGAAAAGGAATTCGCCCGCGACCCGCGGGTCGGTCAGGTGATCCACGAGGATGCGCTGAATTTTACAAATAAGTTGTTTCGCGAATTCTATTCGACCCTCTACATGAAGCTCGTGCGCAATGCGCCGGACTTATTGGGCTGGGTTTACAAGGCCAGCGACGAGCCGTGGAAAGGAGAGCCGGTGCGCACGCAACTCGACCGCCTGAACACGTTGAAATTGATCAAGTTCATCGAGGAATTCGACCCCCACATTACCGTCTGCACGCATTTCATGCCGGCTGGGATCATCTCGCATCTCCAGGAGCAGGGCCGTCTGCGGACCCAGCATTCCATCATCGTCACGGATTTCGACTGCCACGCCATGTGGCTGTCGCGGATGTTCCAGCGCTACTTCGTCGCGCTCGATGAAACCAAGGCCCACCTCGAGGCGCTCGGGCTTCCCGCGGAACGCATCACCGTTTCCGGCATTCCGATTGATCCGGTTTTCTCCGAGCCCGTGGATCGTGCCGCGGTTCGGACGAGCTACGGATTGCATCCGGAACGGACGACCCTGCTGCTCTCCGCGGGTGCCCTGGGCGTCGGACCGACAGAATTGATTGTGGAGCGGCTCAAGCACCTGAAGCATGAATCACAGATCATCGTGATCTGCGGCAAGAGCGAGGAAGTGAAGGCCCGCGTGGCTGCCGCCACGGGTGGAGATTCCCGCTTCCTTGTTCTCGGGTACACCGACCGCATGCACGAACTGATGCACATCAGCAATCTCTTCATCGGCAAGCCGGGTGGTCTGACCACCTCCGAGGCCCTGGCTTGCGGGCTGCCGATGGCGATCTTTTCTCCCATACCCGGCCAGGAAGAGCGCAATTCCGATCACCTGCTGGAGGATGGCGCGGGAATTCGCTGCAACGAACTGA
>Ga0105237_10002768_pt1 | contig 21321 bp, 13 predicted proteins | sample KBSC24metaG_FD_81520 | JGI IMG/M metagenome (GOLD analysis project Ga0105237, IMG submission 81520) | Corn rhizosphere microbial communities from Kellogg Biological Station, Michigan, USA - KBS C2-4 metaG | ecosystem: Host-associated > Plants > Roots > Rhizosphere > Soil | place: Michigan, USA...
AAAGAGTTGCCGTGGGCGAATGCGGCCTACAATTACAATTTCAAACACGGCGAATCCGGCAAGCTCATTCTTGAATTCTGGATCACACCCTTCGATTACGCGCCCTTCGATGGGCCGGAGCGCGCAGTGGTTTCCAAGCTGACCGAAAACAAACTGATCGGCCTATCGTGGGCGGTTCTCGATTATGACGGACCGGAAGAAAAAGATTACAAGGGATTCTGGAATCTCTCTCACAAGATGACGATGTACGGCAACGCCGATGACCTTGTGGCATTTCGTCTGATGCCCCTTGAGACCAATTTCCGGAAGGCAATTGACGCCCACTGGTCCTACAAGATCCTCGACATGGATCGCCGCCTGCTTGCGTTCCAGGACGAGTCTACCGGTCAGATTACGTCGTGGCGATGGGACTTCGGCGACGGTACCGGATCAACAGACCAACATCCCATTCATAAGTATCAAAAAGCCGGTGAATACATCGTGAACTTGTATATCGAGGGTCCCGGCGGCAAGTCTCGTTGGACGAAGATTCGCGACGTTGTAGTCCGGTAGATCGCTAAACGTGCACCACCGGAATCGACGCCGTACCGTACAGATGGCCTGCTTTGACGGTTGCCACCGGGAGTAGCTTCCGATGCACGATCCGCTTCTCCAGCGGCCCTTCCAGCGACGACGCGAGCATTTCAAAATCACCCTCGAGGATTTGGAATACGGCCACATCGGCGTCGGTGCCTACGCGGAGCGTGCCGGGTTTGTTCGGGAAGCGGAAAGTGCGCGCCGGATTGATGGTCGCGCACTCAATTACTTTTTCCAGCGGCATTCCAAGGTGCAAAAACTTGGCGAGCGTTGTTGCAAGATCGAACACGGGGCCGGTTACGTTGAACTGGTGCAGGTCGCTTGAAATGGTCCCGGGCACGACGTTCTCCTTCATCGCCGCTTGCATTACTTCCCAGGAAAAGCTGCCGCGGCCGTGGCCTACATCCAGCCGGACTCCATTTTCGATGGCCTTGTGGACTTCGCGGCGAATGCGCCCGCCGGCGTCCAGAATTCCGCCGGCGTGCCCGTGAAAAGCGTGCGTGAGAACGTCCCCCTTCTTGAGGAATTTCAGGATATCCGGAAGCGAAGAACTCGTGTCGATGGCATGCACCATCAGTGGCAGGTTTACGGCGTCCGCTGCCTCCCGGGCAAGGCGTAGCGCGGGCACGTCGTTATCTCCCGACATGCTGCGCGACAGCCGGATTTTCACTCCCAGAATTGTGTCGCGGTTCTGTTCGATCGTACGGATCGCGATCTTCGCATTGGCGTAACGCAGATCCATCAGTTCGCCCCACGGGTTATCGTCGGAAAGGGTCGACTGGCCGACTACGGAGATATTGAGCAGCGCGAAGACGCGGGTGTCCACGTTATTAATCACCATGCGCCGGAATCCGGGGAAGGTATGCGCGCCCGCCGAACCGGCGTCCAGTACTGTGGTGGCGCCTTTTGCGATGCAGTTGGGATCGGCTGGAATCGCGAGTGGCGCGACACCGTCATACACGTGGACGTGAATGTCGACCAGTCCCGGGGTGACGATCTTGCCGCGCGCGTCTACGACGATACGTGCATCGGTCTCCGGAATGACGGCCGCGATCGCCGCTACTTTGTTCCCGTTGATCGCGACGTCGCGGATCGCGGAGAGGGATTGTGAGGGATCGATCACCCGTCCGCCTTTTATCAAGAGATCGTACTTGGGCGGGAGAGCCGCTGTCTGGGCTTTTGCGGCCATGGTCAGGCTGGCGAGCAGCGGAAGAAATTCACGTCTACGAGGACTCACAAGACACATAAGACACTAGTGTAGTGTCCACGAAATACCTGGACAACTAATTTTCCCGGTTTCATAACACCTCACAAGTACCTCAACGCCGGGCATTCGCGGATCCAGCGCCTACACGTATGGGAACGTGGCTGTATTACCCAATGTAAGAGGCTGTGCAAAACTGAGCGAGGACGTCTCTCTACAAAAGCTGTTCACGGTATGTGAACCCACGCGCGTGCTGTTTTCTGCGGACGCGCAAATGTTTTCAATCGGCATCAATGGGTCGGTCTAGGATCTAACATTGAAATACTCAGCTCGTTCGGACGGTTTACGCGCGCAACGGGTTCTCGACTGCTTCAGATAGACGCACGCTTGGAATTCTGAGAAGAGCGCGAATATTGGTGTTCCCCTCAAGCTACTATATAGCCAAGGTTATGGGACATACACCTCATCTATCGCGCCGCGAAATCCTCAAGTCGATCCCTTTGCTCGGTCCGGGAAGTCTTCTACTTCCGGTCAGTGTTTTGCGCGGCGAACGCCCGGACACAAGTACGCCGGCTATTATTCGAGGATCCTTGGTTGATGGTGCGACCGGGCAACCTACTTCGGCGAAAATTCGGGTAGTCAATACAAATACAGATGAAGTCTACATGCCGGCCGGGTCGATAAAGACCATGCCGAAAATAGTCCGGCCCGGCACGCATCGTTATTTCTACGCCCGAGGTTCCTACGAGGTAGCCGTTCCTCCAGGCCGTTATCGAATTGAGGTTGTGCGGGGCATCTCGCACGATGCCGTGACCGAATATTCGGAGGTTGGCTCGGGAATCACTCACGTCCATAACTTTCGGATCCCGGTGCTGAAGGACCTGCACACGTCGGGCTGGTATTCAGGAAATACGCACACCCACTATGCTCTGGAGATCGACGAAGACCCAGACGATCGGCTGCGCATGGTGCCGCCGGCCGAGGCGCTCGACGTCAGCGTGATCAGCTATCTCATCCGCAACGACTCACCTTACATTACGAACCGCTATCCGGTCGGCAGGCTTCCGCAATTCTCGCGTGATGGAACCATCATGGATATGGGCGAAGAGGCGCGGAATAACAAAACGTTCGGGGAGTGGGGTTACGGCCACGTCCTGTTTTTGAACATACCTCGGGCTGTGGAGCCTGTGTCTACGGGTTTGTTGTCCAAAGATGGAAAAGCTCCGGATTTCCCAACGCTTTCCATGCTCTGCCAGGAAGCACGCCGCATTGGCGGTACTACGATCTGGTGCCATAACGGATCGGGGATGGAAGCGCCCGTCGCGGTAGCGCTCGGTCACATAAACGCGTACAACATTGCGGATGGAATGGAGGCCGACTACGATCGCTACTACCGCTTGCTCAATTGCGGCTTTCGCCTGCCCGCGTCCTCGGGTACAGATTGGTGGATTACCGATCACAATCGCGTTTTCGTGCAGGTGCAGGGAGGATTCACTTATGATACGTGGATTGCGGGTCTGCGCGCGGGCCGGACATTTGTTTCCAATGGGCCGCTACTCGAGCTTCATGTCAATGACAAGGGACCCGGCGCATCGCTCGAAACCAGCGGGCCGCTGCAAATCTCTGCGACCGTTGTCTCGCGGTTGCCCTTCGAGCGCATACAGATTATTTACAACGGAGAGGTGGTCGCGGAACGTTCAGCCAGCAACCAACGGGAGGCGAAGGTCGAACAGGAGATTGCTGTAGACCGCGGCGGTTGGATAGCGGCTCGCGTCTCGGGCGGAGGCCACACGCACGCCGGCAGTACAGTCTTTGCGCATACCAGCCCCATTTATGTGAACGTCGCTGGGACACCGCGACGCAAGGCTGAAGCCGCGGGAACCTTCATCGACGAGATAGAGGAATCCGTTCGATTCATTCGCAAGAACTATCGCTTTGCCAAGGATGCTGACCGGGCGCTCGCGCTGGGACGGTTTGAAGAGGGAAGAAGAGTGTTCGGCAAATTGGCGACCGAGGGCTAGCAATTCAACGCTTACCCCGGCGCTCAGAAAGAGGCTGCATGGCAGAACGAATTGCTGTGGATGAGGAGCATCGGTATCCTGCCCTGACTGATCTCCTCGACCGCGAGGTAGGCGTGCGATGTGACGATGCTCTGCTGGCGACTCGACAACGTCATGCACGTGATCGACACGTCTAGCGATGCTCCGCTCGCGTCATCGCCGTGAATCTGAAAACAGACGAGAGATCTATCCGAGGCTGTTGCCCATGCCGGCACCCCGAATTCTGGCATACCCCATGAACACAGTGGTGGCTGAGAAAGCTGGAGGCCGCTGTCAGCCTCGGTATGCTCAGTAGCCATGAATGAAGATCAGAGCGCTGCTGCGTACATATTCTCCTAGTCTCCCCCGGTCCGCCGGTGTTCAACGCGCTGCTATCATCTGGAGAAGCATGTGCCGGTATTGGCTCTTCTTTGTCTGCCTCACTCTGTCTGCGCAAGCGCCACGCGGCATACGCTTTGAGCAAGAGCCGGCGGCAAACTCGCCTGACAGCGGCGAAGGCCGATACGCTCTTGTGATCGGCATATCGAACCACCTGCACCTGCCGCCGCAGACCCAACTCCGGTTCGCCCACCGTGATGCCGAGGAGTTTGCGGCCTTCCTGCGCTCCAGTCGCGGAGGGACGATCCCTGCCAGCCATATTCGCCTTCTCACGAATGAGCAGGCCACCCTCGCAGCCATCCGTGGAGCCTTACACAACTGGCTGCCCGGTTCGGCTCGGGCCAACGACGTTGTTTACGTCTTTTTCGCCGGCCACGGCGTTTTGGCGGAGCGTGATGGAGGATATTTCGTCGCTCACGATTCCGATCCTCAAAATCTTCACGCGACGGCCCTGCCTTTTGCAGAAGTGGATCGCAGTCTGAGCGAAGATCTTCGTTCGAATCTTGTCGTTCTAATGATCGATGCTTGCCACAGCGGCAGCCTCGGCTGGTCTTCTTACTCTGCAACCCAACCAAGTAAGGCGGCTGAATCTATTGCAGCGCTGGGCCATGGAGACCGCTCCTTTCTGAAACTGCTTGCCTCGCGGCCGAGCGAGCAGTCGTTTGAAGATGAACGCTGGGACGGCGGGCACGGGATCTTCACGTTCGCTATGCTGCAAGGGCTCACGGGCGGGGCGGACCGCGACAACGATCGCGTCATCCGGGCATCTGAGTTGAGCGACTATTTGTCCAGTGTCGTCCCCTCGCTCACCCAAGCCCGGCAGCACCCCCGGGTGGCCGGGACGTTCGACGCCCGCATGGTTCTTGCCCATGTTCCGGGCGTAGCGGCTACAGCCCCGACGACAGGTAACCTGGAGATCTCCGGACTCGCCGGCACAGAAATATACATCGATAACGCCTTCCGAGGCAGCGTTCGGCGCGACGGCAGGCTAATGATCGACTCCATTGCCTTCGGGCCGCACCGTTTATCCGCTGATATCGAGCCGGGCAAAACTTTGGAGGGGAAGTTTACTGTGTCGGCCTCCTCTTCAGTAATGAAGATACCCCAAATACCGGCGACTCCACTTAGCCAGTTGCTCCGCCGTATCGCGAGTGGCCAGATTCTGGAGACGGCAGGGGCGTGGGATTTCTATCGAGCTCAGAACTTCACCGGCACGCAGCACGCCGCGGCCAGCGCTTTCCTCGCCGCCGCTTTGGAGGAACTCGGCCAGGCTTGCGTCAGCGACTACGTTCAGTCAACGGAGATTGGACCGAAGAAGAAGATGCTTCAAAAGGCCTCGGCGGCGTATGAGCGACTGCGTGTCCTGCGTCCTAATGATACCGGCCTTGAGGCGAGGGCGCTCTTCTGCCAGGCTCGTCTTCAAATCGCCGACAGCCAGTTCGAATCTGCGCTTGTTACGCTTCGGCAATCGCTTAAGATTGACTCGCAGTTTGCTTGCGCGTACAACGCTATGGGTGTCGCCCTTGGACGGCTGAACCGTCTTCAGGAGTCTCGCCGGGCATTTGAAACCGCGGCGCGCCTGACTCCCGAGTGGGCCCTCCCGCCGTTCCAAATCGCCTCACAGTTGATGGCCAATGGCGAGGTACGCCAAGCGGTGCCTTATCTGGAACAGGCTGGCCGTTACAATCCGCGTTCGGTGGTTCCGCGGTGGACGCTGATGCGCGCGCACCGCTTGCTGGGCGGCCTCTCCGACGTGGAGAGAGATGCCACGGAACTGACCCGGCTAAATCCCAACTATGCGCCCACCTATCTCGAGCTGGGCCGTGCGTATGAAGCGGCGGGCCGGACCGCCAAGGCTGCAGAGGCGTACGAGACCTATCTCCTGCTTGCGCCGAACTATGCCGATAGCGATGAGATCCGCAGGAGGGTGCAGCGCAACCAGGCGCAACCGGCGCGGCCGAATCCCACGCTGCGGCGCGCCGGCGAACGGTAGGCAGCCCGCGTCACGGGGAGAACTCGCCGAACATTATGGATTTCGGAGCAAGACGACTTGCGCGAAGAGACCGGTAGTGTCGCCGTAGTTGGTCTTGTTCTTGCCGTATCCAACGGCAAAGGTGACCGTGTCGTTGGCTTTCAGCTCGATCTCGCGTGAGAACGCGGCGGTGGGACTCGCGCCCTGCACCTGGTGGGATGCGGGATCTCCTCCATACCCTTGGATTTCCGCATCGAAGAGGGATGTGGCATTGTGCAGCACGTGTACATCGGTTGAAGAGAGACCGAAATGAATGCCTTCGAACCGGGCTGTCACTTTGTACATGCCTGGCGCTGGTGCGACGAAACGAACCAGGCTGAACTGTCCGGAATTACTGGCTTCCATGGCGACTTCGCCTGCTCGCGCGGCCCAGCCATTGCTCGAACCCAACTGGGTCTGCTTTGCGGCGTTGTAAGCGACGTATGGATAATATCCAGGGCCGGGTCGATCGCTGACGCTGGGGTGCCAGAATCCAATCTCGCCTAGTGCGCCGGTCGACTTATCGAGTCGAAACTGAGACGGGTCGAGTGAGTTTGTCTCGGAATAGCCGTATTGCCAGACCTTGTTGGGATTGTCGCGCATTGAGAAGTCGGCAGAGAGATCGAAGGTTGTTGCCGCTCGTGCGAACAGGCAAAAGAAGACGATAACGGCGGTTCGAATCATACTTCAGTATTCCTGACGACTAGCTAATGATGCTTTTTACAACGTTACCGGAGACGTCGGTAAATCGGAAGTCACGGCCGCTGTAGCGATAAGTCAGCTTCGTGTGATCGAAGCCGCAAAGATGCAAGATCGTAGCGTGTAAATCGTGAGGGTGCACAGGCTTGTCAACCGCTTTCAAGCCGAACTCGTCTGTTGCGCCGTACACCGTTCCGGCTTTGACACTGGCTCCGGCGAGCAGCATGCTGAAGCCGTAGCTATTGTGGTCTCTGCCATTTTGCAGTCCCCCGCTGGTGGGCTGTACCGACGGAGTCCGTCCGAATTCGCCGCCAATCATTACCAGCGTGTCCTTGAGCATTCCGCGGGATTTGAGATCCCGCAGAAGAGCGGCGATTGGCTGATCGGACTGTTCGGCATGCTTGCGATGGTCCATGATGTCGCTATGACTATCCCAGGGCTGGCCGGCGCCGTAATAAACCTGAACCATTCGCACGCCGCGCTCCACTAGCCGGCGCGCCATCAGGCATCCACGCGCGAAATTACCGTCGCCATAAGCGGTCCTGGTGGCCTCGCTTTCCTTGCCGATATCGAATGCTTCCACGCCTTCGGTTTGCATTCGGAAAGCTGTTTCCATTCCTTGAATGGTGGCTTCGAGCTGCGTGGCTGGTCCATGCTGCTTCAATTGCAGGCGATTTATCTTGCCCAGGAGATCGAGCTTCTGCTGCTGTTCTGTTGTGCTCTCACGGCTGTTCCGAATGTAAGGAATGAGCTTTTCCGGATCGGTCTGATCGTTCTGCACCCAGGTGCCCTGATAACTGGCCGGGAGGAATGCTGAGTTCCAGATTTGCGGCGCCATGATCGGCAACCCTGGGGCCAGAACCACGTATCCGGGCAGGTTCTGGTTCTCAGTGCCCAAGCCGTAGAGAAGCCAGGAGCCCATGGACGGGCGTCCCGCGAGATTGTGCCCGCAGTTCATCATGAACAGACCCGGCGGGTGGTTCGGAATATCGGTGTACATCGAACGGATCACGCAGATGTCGTCGATGCATTCGCCCAGTTTGGGAAAGAGGTCGCTGACTTCGATGCCGCTCTGTCCGTACTTTTTGAAAGCGAAGGGCGACTTCATCACCGTTCCCAGACGCAGCTTGATGCCGCCGCCCACGATCGCCTGGTCGGGCCCCGGCATGGGTTTGCCATCGTACTTTGTGAGCATCGGCTTGGGGTCGAAGGTGTCGACGTGGGATGGTCCGCCGTTGAGGAACAGGAAAATGACGCGCTTGGCTTTCGGAGCGAAGTGTGGACCTTGTGGTCCGGTGCTGGCACCCAGCACTCCGCCAAGGCCAGCCACGCCGAAGCCGCTGCCGATTGTCATTAACGCGTCCCGTCGAGTCATCATTTTGGCGTCTCCTCTCTAGCTGATGTAGTTAAATTCGATCGAGCTCAAGAGCACTTCGAGATACTCGGTCCATGAGTTGTTCTTAGACGATAGGAACTCTGTTGCATATTTTAGTTCCTGCGGAGTGGGCGTACGACCGAACAGCGTCAGATAGACGTCCCTGATTTTCGGGGCGGCGATCTTTTTGGCTAACGACTCGGCTTGGGATCGGACGAAGTCGCTATTGAGGAAGAAAAGCTGTTGCACAGGAACGTTGGTCGTGATGCGCTGCTCGCTGGTTTCGTTGGGATCCGGGAAATCGAAGAGACGGAGAAATGCGTCGGGTTTCGCCCGGCTGACCGCGGCGTAGATGGTCCGCCGGGTGTTCTTTTCATCGTGAAGGGGAATGGCGGGTCCGCCTAATTTCAGGTCCAGGTTTCCAGCGACAAACAGGAGTGAGTCCCGGATAGCTTCCACGTCCATCCGGCGAATATTCGCCCGCCACACTAGCTTGTTGTCCGGATCGACTTGGACGTTCGCCTCCGAGTAGTCGGAACTCAGTGCGTAGGTCGCCGAGAGCATGATCTCGCGGTGCATTTTCTTGATCGACCAGCCATTCTCTACAAAACGGCTGGCGAGGTAGTCGAGGAGTTCCGGATGAGTGGGCGGATCTCCGAGCTTGCCGAAGTTGCTGGGCGTGTCGACGATTCCGGCGCCAAAGTGATGCTGCCAGATGCGATTCACCATGACACGGGCCGTGAGCGGATTGGCGGGAGTGGCGATGGCATCGGCCAGTTCGAGCCGTCCGCTGCCTTTTTTGAACGGAGCCGGATGATCGGGGCTTAGGATCGCAAGAAATTGGCGGGGGGCTTCTTCTCCTAGGGTCTCGGGGTTGCCTCGGATGTAGACGTGTATGTTTTCCGGCTTCGCTTTGTCTTTGATTACCGGATAGTAAGGATATTCGGGGGGCAGCGCGGCCTGCATCTTGTCGATGCGCGCGCGCAGGGCGTCGTAGTATTCCTTGTAGACGCTGGTCAGGTAATGACCGACTTCATCCGGCGAAAAGTAGAATGGTCCGGGCCCTGGTGTTTTTTTGGCTTTCTTGTCCTCTCCGGCGCTCAGGTCTTTGAGAAGGTAGAACTTGCTGCGGTCGAGAGGAATTGTTTGCGGACTTTCGCCCTCTTTTGTGCGGGCTTTGATCTTGGCGTTCTTTACGTCGAGATCGGCTTGTTCCTTCAGGATAGCCACGAGATGGGTTTGGAATTCTTCGGCGCACTTCCGCAGTTCCGCCTCCGATGCTCCTTTCTTGACTAGAGCCTGCCAGGAGTCGAGGAATTCGTATTCGCGCTTTCGTTCGGGGTCGAGAAACTTAACCCATCGCTTCAGGACATCTTTTTCCAGAGCGCTGTTCTCCGGATGACGGCTGGCCAGCATATACTCGGCGGCCTTGTCAGCGAAGATCTCGGATAGTTGCGTCCGTTGATTTGCGAGAAATTTGTCTTGGATCTTTTTCTGCTCGTCGAGGGCTTTCTTTTGGGTTTCGTATTCCGTAACCGCGGCGGCGGGTGCACGAGGGAATTTGTCGGGCTCGGTGCCTTCGAAGACTCCGAGGAGCGAGTAATAATCACGCGTGGGAATGGGATCGTATTTGTGGTCGTGGCATTGGGCGCACGCTACGGTGAGGCCGAGGAAGCCGCGGGTTGTGGCGTCCACACGCTCCTCGCGGAACTCCGGTTTTGGACTCAACGAATAGAAACCCAGGCCGCCAACGAGCTTTTTCTTCTCGGAATCGGGTGCCTGATCACCTGCGATTTGCGCCCTTACAAACTGATCGTACGGCATGTCGTCGTTGAACGCCTGCACTACCCAGTCCCGATACTCGAAGGCATTCGGCAGGGGTCCGTCGCCCTCGGCTGTCAGTTGATGGTCGGAATAGCGGGCGACGTCTAGCCAGTAGCGGCCCCAACGCTCTCCGTAATGCGGGGACGCTAGCAAGCGATCTACAACTTTGGAGAATGCGTCTGGCGATTTGTCGTGGATGAAGTCTTCCACCTCGGATGGAGTGGGTGGGAGGCCGGTCAGGTCCATGGTGGCCCGCCGGAGTAGTGTTCTTTTGTCGGCAGGCTGAACAGGCCGCAGTCCTTTGGCTTCCAACTTGGCGAGGATGAAGTTGTCGATGGGCGAACGGACGCGAGATTTGTCCTTCACGTCCGGGGGCGCCGGCTTCCGCACTGGTTGAAAGGACCAAAAGGCGCGTTGCTGGGGCGTAATTACGTACTCGTGCGCCGGGGGAGCCGGCGGGGCGTTGGCACCCCAGACGGCTCCGTCGCGAACCCATGCTTCGACGATGGCGATTTCGTCATCGGGCAACTTGCCGGTTGGCGGCATCTTGATTCGGGAATCGGTGTAATTGATGGCCTTCACCAGCAGGCTCTGGTCGGGCTTGCCGGGTACAAGAACCGGGCCATCTTCGCCGCCCTTCATCATGTTTTCGGGCGTGTCCATCTGCAGGCCACCCATTTTGGATTCGGTGTGGCAGCTATAACATCGCTTCGACAACAAGGGTCGGACCTTGGACTCGAAGAACTCCGCCTTCGATGCGGATTCCGCACCTTGCACGAGGGCCGCGGCGAAGAGGCCAGCCCAAAATACGGACGCGCAACGATTGCCAATCAACATGATCAGAAATACAAGTGGATACCGAGTTGCATCCTTCGCATCGTCCCTTGCACGTCGAAGATATGACCCGCCTGACTGGCCGGCGCGTCAATGGTGAGCGTGGGATTGGCGAGATTCGGATGATTCAGTGCGTTGAAGGCTTCCCAGCGGAACACGAGCCGGGTGTTTTCGTTGAGGGGCGATTTGAATGAAAACGACTTGTTCAGTCCCCAATCGGCGATGAACTGTCCGGGTCCGTGCAAGATTCCGGTTCCGGTGTTGCCGTAGGTGTATGCGGCAGGGATCGCGAAGGCCGTCGGGTCGAACCAAAGATTGGCCGAGGGATTAGCCACGTGCCCGGAGGCAATCCGGTTGGGCAGTTGAGAGAAGTTCGTGTTCAGCGTATTCGCATTCATCGACGGGGTAAGGAAAGCTCCGTCCTGTATTTGCGTCACTCCGGTGAACTCCCATCCGGCGACGAGAGCGCGTGCGAAGCCCCTGGCATTTTCACCTATCCGGTGACCGGGACCGAAGGGCATTTCCCAGACATGGCTGAGGACCAGCCACCAGTTGGGCGTCGATGTCGGACCTTTATAGAGCGACCTGTTAAAGGGGTCGGTATAGTTGTCGGCGATCGTCTTCTGGTACGTAAACGCGCCCGTGAACTGATAGCCTGCAGCGAACCGTTTGTCGAGCCGTGCCTGCAGGGAATTGAAGCTGACGTTCTGTACGTTGCCCCGCTGGTGAGCGCCCAGGTTCTGAAAACCGTACAAAATGCCGTACAGTTCGCGTGACGGCAAGGAGCCCGGTCCTGGGACAGGAGCGTTGACGTTCACATCGAGAAAGCCATGCCGGATGATACTGCCTACGTAGCTGAGTTCGGCGGTAAACGTGGAAGTGACTTGCCGCTGGATCGTCGCGTTCCACGCATCCTGAACGGTGGTTTTGTCGCCGGCGGGCCGCCCGTATACGGTTTGCCCATCGGCTGGTGCAAGCGCTCCGCTGCTCGGGATCGTTACGCCGTTCGTCGATTCGCCGCTAGGAGGTCCTTGTGATAGGGGAAACACTCCCGTGTAGAGAGTAGGCGCGCTGATGCTCTGTTGGCTTCCGAGTGGCCATTGGCAGCAGTACGTCGCGAAGTTCGCTCCGCCTGTATTGATGGCAAAGCTACGGCCGTAACCGATGCGGAAGACTGTTTTCGGATTGAAGGAATAGGCGAGGCCGAACCGGGGAGCAAAATCATGATAATCCGGCTGAACGCCTGCGTATTTATTGAAGGGACCAACGTTGGCGAAGTTCATTTGCGCAGTCGCGAGATTGAAGTTGACCTCGCGAGCTGTACCGTCGGAGTAGGTCGGCGAATAATACTCCCAACGCAGTCCGAGCGTCAGTGTCAGGTTCCGGCGAACGCGCCACTCATCTTGAAAATAGAGGCCATCGCGATCCTGGAATTCGATCGGGAGCTGGATGTAATAGCCTCTAGAGAAGCTCTGGGGAATGCCAAGCAGAAAACTGGCAAAACCCAACCCGGTATTTCCTGTCGCCCCGCCGAGCGCTGTCGCAGCGTTGCTGAAGGTTAAGGCGCCTCGAAGCGATTTGTCGATGCGCTGCAACTTCACGTGGGGACGAAGATCGGCGCCCCATTTGAGCGTGTGCGAGCCCCTGGTGTGGGTCCAATTGGTGACGTAATCGAAGCTCTGTTCCAGTTCGTAGAAATTCGAGTAGGGGTTACCGAAATAAGTGTTGGAACCACCGGCGATCGGGCCGTTCCAAGCCATCTGGGGAAGCCCGTCGGTAAGAGCTGTTTTCTGATTAATTCCAGGAAGACCGATCTGGTCGGCTGTTTGCAATCCGATGTCGGTCTGCGCAAGATTGCTGCGGAAACGAGAGAATCCGAAACGAACCTCAGCGATCAGATTCGTCTTGATCACCTGGGTGAGATTCAACGAGAGATTTTGGGTTCTGGTCCCGCCAACTTCTGCCTGCGGCCCGAATCCTGGACCACCCGCAACGTTGCCGAAGATCGGAGGAGCGTCATACAGCGATCCAAAGTAGCTGTATCGGGCGAACACGCGGGTGTTGGGCGAGAAATTGTAATCCACGCGGCCGTTGACGCCGTTGGTGTTCGATTTGAAGGATCCCGATTTGGTGTAGTCATGGGTAAATGAGGGGTCGGGTGTGTTCGGATCGGGCAGCATCGGGACTAGCTTGGTTGTGATGGGACTGAGGCGGTTGGACGGGATGATGTTATTGGGGAATGGAGTGCGGCCAACCCCACTGCTGTTCCCCGTGTTCGGATCGTAGATCAGGTACTGACTGGCCACCGCGCTGAAATCTCCCTGCTTCATCGCCGCCGAAGGTAGAGCTAGCTGCTGCGTGGAACCTTGAATCGATTGCAACCCCTGGTAGTCGGCGAAGAAGAAGATCTTGTCTTTCTTGATCGGGCCTCCCAGGCTTCCGCCGAATTGATTCCAGTGCCAGGGGGCGATCTTCGAAGTGGACTGAGTGAATGGATCCCGTGCGAAGAAGCTGTTGTTTTGCACGTATTCGAACAATGTTCCGTGATATTCGTTCGAACCGGATTTGGTGGAAGCTTGAAAGACAGCGCCAGCCACCTGGCCAAACTCGGCATCATAGCTGTTGGTGGTGATTTTGATTTCCTGCAACGAGTCAACGTTAGGATTCACCATCGCGACGCCTTGAATGGTCTCCTGGTTTTCGATTCCGTCCAGTTGATGGTAGTTGTTGCCGCTCCCTTTGCCGTTGACGAAACCGTTGGTGTCGCTTCCTGGATTCTCGCCTATGAAAGCAGGGCTGGTGGAGCGTAACGCGCCGGGTAGAATTTCAATGAGCAGGCTGACATTCCTGCTGAGAACCGGTAATCTGGTCAGCGTCAGGTCACTGATGACTCCGCCGAGGTCCGCTTTCTCTGTCTTAAGAACGGCCGCGTCGGACGTGACGGTCACGGTGTCGTTGGTTGAGCCGAGAGCAAGTTCGGCGTCGACGCGAACGACGGTGTCCACATTCAACACAATCCCAGTTCTGTCCAGTTGCTTAAAACCGTTTGCCGAGATCCGCACGGTATACCCGCCCGGTATCAGTTGCGGCACGGAATAGAAGCCCGCGTCGTTGCTAGTTGCGGTGGTGGTTACATCGGTGCCAGTGTTGGTCACGGTCACCTTCGCCCCCGTGACAACAGCTCCCGATGGATCTCTCACAAATCCGTTGATCGTACCTGAGACCGCCTGACCATAGGAGCGGGTCTGGGCCGTGGCAAACAGAGCCAGAATCGCGAACAGAGCGTGCTTCATGGTATTCCTCCCTGGAATCAAAGTCTGAAGCTTCCAATGCGGCCAGATTATCTTAGCCATGAACGATTGTCAACAATTTTATTAACAATAATGTTTCCGTGGCGAAACGCACAGAAAATGGGCTGCGAGAGAAGGCAACAGAGGGATGTGCGGGAAGGGTGGGGCCTACTCTACTTCGGCTTCTTCAGGGACCCATGGTCTGCTGTTGGAAGCGAGAAAGAGCGGGCCGTTCTGCTGAAAAAGACGATCGTGCAATTCCTGGAAGTATTGCTCTACCTGCCTTTCGACTCGCGATATGGGGGATGAAAGGATCATTTCCACATACCGTTCGTGGCCGGCATAGCGCTCCATAATGGGCATGCGGGACGAGAAGGCCCTCGCCATCATGAAAATAAAGGGATTCATCACCGAGTTCAAGGTTCGATAGAGCTGCTCGCGGCCCGCCAACTTCCAGATCGTCTGGTGCAACTTCATGTCGGATTGCAGAAACTGTTCGTCGTCCGCGTTCAGGCCCGCTTCCTTCATCTTGTTGAGCCTTTCTCGAAGAATGCGTTCCTCCTTGGGGCCCATTTCTTCGCGCATATATCGAACGCACAAGCCTTCCAGCTTGCCTCGAATGCGGAAGACGACGTCGATGGATTCTGCTGAAATGTCGTGGATGAAGGTTCCACGGCGCGGGATGGTTACGACAAGTCCATCACGCTCCAGGCGGAGGAGCGCTTCCCGCACAGGTCCCCGGCTGCATTGAAGCCGGGCTGCGATGTCTTCTTCTATGATTCTTTCGCGAGGCCTGAGTTCGCCCGCGTAAATCGCTTTCTTGATATGACGCTCGACGCGCTGGCTCGCTGACAGCTTTCGATCCTTCTCCGTCTTCGTCATCGTATCCCTACTATCTGAGTGATTATAGCAGTCCGCTTGTTACCGACCCATTCAGTTTGGCCCGCTGTCGAACAGCAACATCTCGGACGTAAGGTTGTCCTCGAGCCGAACAACTATACCCTCGCGCATCAACTCCGTCCCTGGAATTTCTACAGTCTGGTTACGATTACAGAAGGTCACACGATAATCGCGGCTCGCGTCGATGCCGCGCGGCCGGAAGATATACGTAGGGTCACCATCTCCCGATGTCCGGAAGAGGGTGGCTACAGCTCTCTTCGAATCAGGCGCGGCGTATTCGAGTACAACCCAGGGCGACGACTCCAGCAATGGCGTCATCGGGGTGTGATGGTATACGCGGCTTCCAACCATGATTGGCCGCACAGTTCGTTTGTACAGATCCACGGAGGACTGGATTTTGGCGCGCAGCAGGGGATTAAAGTCCTCCAATGACGGGCTGATTCCGCGGAAGATAGGCCGGGACATCATGACCGTACGCAGTTGCAGGTCCAGATCTCCGTCCGTGGCATGATCTCCGACCTCGGTCCCGAAGGTGCGGAGCAGGATTTCGGGCGGCAGAATCCACGTCATGCCATTGAGAATCTTTAGTCCGCGCGGAGCACGCATCCAGTCGGAGAGCTCTGTATTATGAAATCGCCGCAGGATTCCCAGATCCAGACGACCCCCGCCGCCGGCGCAATTCTGGAAGATGACCCGTGGAAATCGCGCGCGGAGCCGATCGAACATCGAGTACAGATTCTCAACGTGCCGCCACATCGTACTCTCGACAAAACCGTCTTTTACTTGATTCCCGCCCTCGTTTACCGTGCTGTTGTAGTCGATGCGAAACATGTCCAGATCGTATTTCTGAATGACGCGGGCGATTTCCGATTCCATCCACGCCGCGACTTCGGGTTTCGATACATCGAGTTGCCGGCCGTTTGCTACCAGCTTGCCGTCCCTGGTCAACATCCAATCCGGATGCTCGCGGCGCAACTTCGATGCCGTGCCGATGCCCTCGATCTCCACCCAGAGACCGAACAGCATCCCCTTTTTGCGCGCATATTCGCGAACTGGCGTGATATCGTTCGGCAACCAGGCGCCGGGATACCAGTCGCCTACATTTTGAGCCCAGCGGTTCGGCTCCGGCCCGTACCAGCCGGCGTCAATCATGAATAACTCAGCTCCGACTTCCGCTGCGAGGTCCACCTCGCGTTTCATGCCAGCCTCGGTCTCGTGATCGACGATATAGCCGCGATGATTTGCTTCCACCTGATACTCGCGGCCGGTGATTTGGGGTGGCATCACGTCGTGCCGAACGTGGTCGTGCAAAGCCTGGATCACATGGTCGAGATCGGAGTGCATCACCAGTAAGTGAGCGTCGGGTGTGCGGATTGTTTCGCCCGGCTCGATTACGCGCTGCACGGAGTCGATCGCACTCGGTCCCATGGTGAAGAACAGGCGGGCAACGTCGCCTGCAGGGTCCGCCGTGCCGGTTACCTTGGTTGTCCAGTTCCCGCTCCAGCCCAGGGATCCGACAAACCACTCGCCGGTAGCCTTGTTATGCGCGAAGAAGGTCGGATGCCCCCAACCCGACTTACCGCGAGTGCCGGAGATCGCTTTTGTGGTGTTGGAAATGGGCTCGAACTTCCACGCGCCTTCGTGCCCCCATTCCTCATACTGGGCGTAGGCGACCTCGAATGGCGCTTCGTCGGGCTTGAGCCGTTCCTTATAGGTGGGCGTGTTCCACAACATCCCGGACCAGGGAGAGACACTAGTCAATCCGGTCGCTTTTGGGCCGGAATTTGTGATCTCCAACCAGCGCACCATGACGGGACCGCCGGAGAGGAGCGTTTGCACTTTTACCGTTACCGGCCGCGCTTTGCTTTTCAACTCCAGAGTTTCAAGCAAGCCGTTAGGGTTTTGTATTTCGTGTTGAGTCGCGCCTACCCACTCCCAAGTGCCATCGAGGCTCTGACCTTCGAGCGATATTTGAAACGCATCGAGAGGCAGTCCGCCAAAGAGACGGCGTTCCTGGTCCAGATGGTTTTCCGGCTTCACCATACCGCTGGAGAGCCAATAGCGGTTGACCCAGTGGCCGTTTCGGAGCGCTTCGTCACAGACCGAAAGGCCTGAAGTGAATCGAATTCCGGGTTCCGGTCCGGATCGCACGACGGCGCGGCGGTAATTCTCGGCAGCGCCCTGACTCAATGCCGACAGACAGACCGCGAAAAATGCGAGGACAAGCTTTTTCATGACAGATATTCTCATCCGTTTATGACAGAGCGCCCTTATTCTGTCAACAGCTATGTTGACAATTCTGCAGGAGCGAAGTATGTTTTGGATGGAGCATATCTTGTATAAAGCGCTGGTGGGTTTTGGAATCGTAGCGGCCGTCTTGTGGGCGGCAGACGGGAAGATACCCTATGTTTTTCAACCTTCCGGGTTGCATGGCGTCATTTCCAATGTGACTGTGCTGCCGGTGGGCGAAACCCAACCGCTGCCGGCGGGGTTTGTGTCGCCCGACCTGGATCTGCATGCGATGGCGGCCTGGTCGTTGCGGGTTCTCCGTAAAAATCCACGACCAAATCTCGACTACGAACCCGTGTTCTTTGTCCGGCCGATGCACGTTCCGCCCGCGCCGGATGGTCACGACCCTATTGTTCCCGGCGACACGGACGCGCGGATGGATTGGGAGTTCCCCAACATGCGGGAAATATTGGGATTGAACGAGCGTGGGGCTATCGAGAAAGGTCTTCATAACCGGGTTCTAGGCTACCTCAACGACGATGGCTTGGCCTGGGTGCCTCCGGGGCATTTCATGGAGGGTGAGGTGTATAACGGGAAGAAGGTCGGACCTGAAAAGGTCGCCAGCACCTGGGCTACCTGTAAGATCCTGCGCAGCCTTTCCGAAGACTACAAGCGCACCCACAACGAAGAAAACAAGGCACGATCCCGCCAGATCTTTGTGGCTTTGCGCAAGCTGGCCGATTGGGATTCAGGCCGAGCCTACTACCCCCACGGTTCCGGCGCCTGGGCTGACGGCAAATGGATTAAATCGCAGGTGCCAACGGCCGTTTTGGAACCGATAGTTAGTTATTGGGAGGCTTTCCAAGATCCGGAGGCGTTGGATTTCGCGAAGGCAGTTGCCGAGGGTCTGATGGCCGACTCCGAACTTCTACCTCCCCTGAACGCGCGAATCAAGCCAAACGGGGAGTTCCACGGCCATATGCACTCCACTCTCCACGGAGTCTGGGGAGTGGCGCATCTTGGGGCGGATCTGAACGAGCCTCGCTATTTGGACTGGGCCAAGAAAGTCTACGACTATGCGAGCGAATTCGGCCCGGGCACCGGTTGGATGCAAGCGGCCCTCTGGAACGACCCGGTTCGCGAGCTCTCCGAGACGTGTGCGACCTCAGATATGGTTTCCATTGCGAGTTGGCTGGCGAGTGGCGGATTTCCGGAATATTGGGACCATGTCGAGCGCGCCCTGCGAAACTACATCCGGCCGGAGCAATTCTTTGTTACACCGGAGTACGAAGCTCTCTACCGCAAGCTGAACGCGGACAAACCGGAAGATCAGATTCAAGCCGGCCTTGCCCGGATGCGCGATCTGCAAGGATCAGTCATGGGCGGTCCGGCTCCCAATGATTGGATCAACTGGATCGGGTCGCCGAAAGAGTGCGGCCCTTATGTTACCCCGTACGGCTGCATGTCACTCTTTGGATGCTGCACACCGGAGGGAATGCGGGCGCTGCATACCGCGTGGGCTGGAATCGTTTCAATGAAAGGCCATGATATTTACGTAAACCTGTCGTTGACGCGCAAGACCCAATGGTCCGACGTCATTTCCAGCGCGCCGCAATCGGGGCGCGTGGATGTGGCGCCGCACACGGCAGGCAATTACATGCTGCGTCCGCCGTCCTGGTCTCCGCGCGATGGAGTTCGCATTCTGCGGAAAGGACGCGAAGTTCCGACTGTGTGGGGAGGACCGGCCATGGCGTACGTAGTGTGCCGGAATGTAAAACCCGGAGAGACTTTGACTTTGGTCTATCCACTGGTGACTTTCAAACAGATCTGGGGAAACTGGCCAAGCCAGCCGAATCTAAAACTGACGATCACCTGGAGAGGCAACGCCGTTATGGATATGGAGCCTAGGGGAAAGGGCCTGCCGATTGACTTTGCGAATCTCCCTCCGCTGCCGGCGATTGTTGAATAGCCAGCTAAACTTCCGGAGAGAGCAGCCGCCTGGCGATTTCCCGAACGGAAGCTGTCGATCCCCGGAATGCCCAGATCTGACTTACATCCTCGTAGGACGTTAGACCTGTTCCCCCGCCAATAGCGGGCACGTGATACTCCAGCTCGCTGAAACTCCCGAGAACGCTGTCCACATTACAGGCCTGGATCGCGAATCCAAAATTCTCAGTTTCCCGCCACGGAACGTCGACATACTCCCCTGAGGGATTCACGAAGAAATTCCGGATAATTAACGCCGATTGTTCGCTTCCGGCGGGATACAAATAGCCGACGCGGCCCGTCATCGCAACGCCACGCAACCCGATCTTGTGCTCGCCCTTCGCCCGCATCCGATAGAGCACCAGCTGGTCTGTCACAATCAGGTCGTTTGCCGCGATATTACCCATGTACAGTTTGGGTTCGGCTTTCGAATAGGTAGAGACCAGAAGCTCGCCTCCGTGCGGCATTTGAACAAGATTCCACAGTCCAATCCGGGCACTGGTCTTCCAACTCGATTCTTCTAATTTCAAAGCCGTGTGTTGTGTGTATCCAGCATATTGCACGCCGGTTGCAAAATCCCAATCCTTTTCGTAGCGCAGCGGATTGAGCGCCGGTCCGACCCATTTTGCCATCTCCAGAGCAACCTGTTCTTTCGATCGCGAAAGCGTCAGCGTCAACCTGTTTACCAGACGGACCACTCCATTTTCCCGTACCAACTGATATTGACCTGGATCCAACTGCCTCGGTTGCCAATAGGTCGACATGTCGAGGTTAGGGAACTTTGGAAAGAAGATGTCCACTTCCGGCGCAAGCCACGTCCGGTCGCCACCAGAGTTTTGCCAGGCGTCACTTCCATAGAACGTTATTGCGGATTCCGCCGATCGCAGGGCTGGATGGGTCCAATAAAAGTTCTCCGCGGCAGTGCCGGCGAAGAGTCCTAATACGCGCCCTCCGTGCGGCAGAAGCAACACTCTACTGCCATCGGAAGAAGAGTAGGTCTCGGTGGGCTTTCCCGCGCCTTCGAGTGTGTCAACCAGTTGGTCCAGCATTTCACTCCTAGACGCCGGTGACGTAGCCGAGTCCGCAGCGGGCGCTGGATTCGTTGCGGAAGTCGGAGATCAGCGACATGAGCGCGGTGGTACCACCATCGGCGATGATCGTCTGTCCAACGATATATTCCGCGTCTTCGGAGCACAAGAAAAGTGCAAGTCTGGCGATATCCTTCGGGAAACCAGGCCGGCCGAGCGGCACGGAGTTCCTGGCACCCTCTAGCGCTCCCTCATCTGTGTAGCCGGGAAATATCTTGCGATGATTCTCGACCATCACCCAGCCGGGAGCAATCGCGTTCACGCGAATCCCCTTGTGCGCCAGTTCTACGCCGAGCGTACGAGTGAACGCGATGATGGCGCCCTTTGTTGCGGCATAGACGGCATGTTCGGGCGCTCCTTGAACACCGTGGATGGAGGTCAAATTTACGATTGCGCCGCCGCCATTATTCAACATGTGCTGGACCACGTGTTGTGTGAGAAAAAATTGCGCGCGAATGTTCACATTGAAGACCGTATCGTACTGCTCGGGCGTGATCTTCACGAAAGGTTTATTGAACGTGATGCCGGAGTTGTTGACCAGGCAATCGATACCGCCGAGAAACGCAATCGCCTCCGCGCCGAGCCGGCCAACTTCGTGCACGCCCTCGAAACTCGCTTTGATGACTGTTGCCTTGCGGCCCATGGCAACGATCTCCTCCGCAGCCGATTTCGCTCCCGCATCGCTGTGCGCATAGTGCAGCGCAACATCGGCGCCTTCCCGGGCGAACTCGAGCGCGATGCCACGTCCGATTCCGGTGCCCGAGCCGGTGACTAACACCTTCTTGCCTTCAAATCTCCGCTGGTCGCTCATCGAATACCTCCTTGCATGATCAAGTCATCTTCCAATGGACGTGTTCATCACCGTGA
>Ga0105237_10002771_pt1 | contig 21316 bp, 19 predicted proteins | sample KBSC24metaG_FD_81520 | JGI IMG/M metagenome (GOLD analysis project Ga0105237, IMG submission 81520) | Corn rhizosphere microbial communities from Kellogg Biological Station, Michigan, USA - KBS C2-4 metaG | ecosystem: Host-associated > Plants > Roots > Rhizosphere > Soil | place: Michigan, USA...
TCCTGGTGGCGATGGGTCTGAACACCTCGCGCGTCAGCACCTTTGCGCCCGTCGACCTGGAGCGCCCATGATCGTGCTGTTCCGTCAGGTGTACGTCTACGACGCCGCGGCGTCCGACGCGATGGCCGGCCCCACCGACGTTCTGGTGGAGGACGATCGGATCAGCGCCGTCGGCGACGGCCTTGCCGCCTCACCGGGAGCCCGGATCGTCGAGGGCCGCGGTCGACATCTGTTGGTGCCCGGGCTGATCAACGCGCACTTCCATTCGCCGGCCAACCACCTCAAGGGCTCGGTGCGGAGCCTGCCGCTCGAGCTGTTCATGCTGTTCGAGTCACCCGCCGACCCGGCCCTGGCGCCCAGCCCGCGGGAGGCCTACCTGCGGACCATGCTCGGTGCCATCGAGATGCTGCAACGGGGCATCACCTGCGTGCAGGACGACGCCTTCCTGATGCCGTTCCCCGATCCGGAGATCATCGACGCGGTGGCGTCGGCCTACCGCGACAGCGGGATCCGCGCGTTTCTCGCGTTGGACCAGCCGGAGCTGACCGAGGCCGAGAAGCTGCCGTTCACAACCGAAGTCGACGACATGGCGGCCTTCCACGAGCCGGCACCGGCTCCCGCCGCCCAACTGCTCGAGGCGTACGACCATCTGATCGGCACCTGGCACGGCGCCGCGGGCGACAGGATCCGGGCGGCCGTCTCGATCTCCGCGCCGCAACGCGTCAGCCTGGAGTACTTCGCCGCGCTGGACGATCTGGCCGAGCGCCACGGCCTGCCGTTGTACGCCCACATGCTGGAGACCAAGGTCCAGCGCACGCTGATGACCGAGCAACCGCGGTTCGGTGGGCGGTCCCTGGTCGGCTACACCGCCGCCGCCGGGCTTCTCAAACCGCATACCAACGTGATCCACGCGGTGTGGGTGGACGACGCCGACCTCGACGCGATCGCCGACGCCGGTTCGACGGTCGTGCACAACCCCGTCAGCAACCTGAGGCTCGGCAGCGGCGTGCTCCCATGGCGCGCGATGCTGGATCACGGGATCCCGGTGGCGCTTGGCACCGACGAGGCGATCTGCGACGACACCATCAATGTATGGACGGTCGCGAAGACCGCGGGCCTGATCCACAACGTCTCGGGCCTCGACAGCGACGAATGGCCCACTGCCGCCGAGATTCTCGACGCACTGTGGCGCGGCGGTGCCCGCGCAACCCGGCGGGCCGACGACCTCGGGGCGGTCGCACCCGGCATGTTGGCCGATCTTGCACTGGTCGACATGCACGCCGTCGCGTTCACCCCACTCAACGATCTGAGGGAGCAGCTAGTGCATTGCGAGGACGGCCGCGACGTCGTGTTGACCATGGTCGCAGGCCGCGTGGTCGCCGAACACGGGCACGTCACCGCCGTCGACGAATCGGCGTTGCTCGACGAGGCGCGGGAGCTGTTCGCCGCGAAGCTGCCCGCGATCCGGGCCGCGCGTAGCAGCGCCGACAAATTGTTCCCCGCCTACCAGCACATCGTCCGGCGCTCGGCCGCAACCGATGTCGGCTTCAACCGCTGGGTGGCCTCGTGACGAACCCGGCCGGATACTCCTACACCCCACTGCCGGCCCGGCCTGCGGGCCGTTGGCCCAACGGTGCGCGGCTCGCGGTCGTCGTGTACGTCGGCGTCGAGTCCTATCGGTTCGGCGACGGCCACACCGAGGACGTACTCGCCGACGTGCCCGCACCCGACCTCGTGAACACGGCCTGGCGCGACTACGGAAACCGGGTCGGGGCCTTCCGGATGTTCGAAGCGCTTCGCGGCCTTGGCATCCCGCCGACCGTGTTGCTGAACACCGACGTGTACGACGAGGCCCCTGCCGTGCTGGAGGCGGCCCGTCGGGCCGGTGCCGAGATCGTCGGGCACGGCCGGTCCAACTCCGACTCGTTGTCGCAGATGAACTCCGAAGCCGAGCGGGCGTACCTCACAGACGTCGCCGACGGCATCCGCGCGCAAGAGGGCTCGGCTCCCGGCGGCTGGTCGAGCCCCTGGCTCAGCCACACCCCGGCCACCGTAGGCCTGCTGGCCGAGACCGGGTACCGCTACCTCCTCGATCTGCGCCTTGACGACCAACCCGTCTGGCTGAGCACCGAAGCCGGTCCCCTGCTGGCCATCCCGTACGCCGCGGAGCTCAACGACTCGTCCACCATGATCGGTCGCAGCGTGTCGGCGCGCGACTTCGCCGACATGATCGACGACGAGTTCGGCGAACTTCACACTGCCGCCGCGCAGACCCCACTGGTGATGAGCGTCGTGCTGCACTCCTTCATCAGCGGGGTGCCGTTCCGCTTGAGCGCCGTCCGAAGAGCGCTTGCGCGCGTCGCTGCAACCGACGACGTCTGGCTGACCACGCCGCGCGAGATCCACAGGGCCGTCGTCGATTCGCCGGAACTGTTCGGGACACCGGACGCCGTTGCGGAGGTCACGTCGTGACCGAACCGGTGGCGGAGGTCCGCGATTTCTCCCTGTCCCTGGTGCGCAACGGTGTCCGCAGCCAGGTCCTCCGCCACGTCGACCTCGATATTCGACCCGGTGAGATCCTCGGGCTGGTTGGCGAATCCGGTTCCGGCAAGAGCGTTCTCGCGCTCAGTCTGCTCGGGTTGCTGCCGCCCGAATCGCATCCGGTGACCGAGGGGCGGGTCACCGTCAGCGGAGTGGACCTCCTCGCCGCGAAAATCGACGAACTGCGCCGCGTCCGCCGCGAGGTGCTCGGCGCGATCTTCCAGGACCCCATGACATCGCTGAACCCGACGATGCGGATCGGCAGGCAGATCGGCGAAGCCACTCATGACGATGCCGAGTCGGTCCGGCTGCTGGAAACCGTCGGGGTCCGCGACGCCGAACTGCGCCTGCGCGTCTATCCGCACGAGCTGTCAGGAGGCCTGCGGCAACGGGTGATGGCGGCTATCGCCGTCGCCGGCCGGGGCGAGCGAAGCGACGGGAAGGAAGCACGCCCCGGGCTGATCGTGGCCGACGAGCCGACCACGGCGCTCGACGTGACCGTGCAGGCGCAACTGTTGGATCTCCTGCGCGAGTTGCGCGACGACTTCGGCTGCTCGGTTCTGCTGATCACCCACGACCTCGGTGTTGCCGACCAGATCGCCGACCGGCTCGCCGTGCTTCACCATGGTGAGCTGGTCGAGATCGGCAAGGCCGCCGACGTGGTGCGGAATCCGCAGCACGAGTACACCCGCTCGCTGCTGGCGTCCCGGCTGACGCTGACGATGCCTCGCGACGAGCGCTTCGCCTCGACATCGCAAGCAGGCGAAGGTGATCCCGAGCCGGCGGTGTCCATCCGCGAGCTGCGCAGGTCGTTCGGCGTGCGATGGGGACGTGGCAGCAAGCAGGACATCGTCGCCGTCGACGGCGTCGACCTCGAGATCGCGGCAGGCGAGGCGCTGGCAATCGTCGGGGAGAGCGGCTCGGGCAAGTCGACCCTGCTGCGGATCGTTGCCGGGCTCGATCGGCCCACCTCCGGATCGGTCACGCTGGCCGGCGACGGCGGGCCGCAGATGGTGTTCCAGGACGCGGGCTCGTCGCTGACCCCGTGGCTGAGCATCGGCGAGACACTCGGTGAGCGGCTCCGTCCGCTCAAGCTGTCCAGGAGCGACGTGCGGGACCGCGTCACCGAAGCCCTTGCCGCGGTAGATCTTCCGCCCGAGATTGCCAAGGCCCGCCCTGGCGAGCTGTCGGGCGGTCAGCGTCAACGCGTCGGCCTGGCCCGCGCGACGATGATCCCGCCGTCGGTGCTGTTGTGCGACGAACCGACCAGCGCACTGGATGCGTCCCTCGCCAAGAACATGCTGACCCTCATCCGGGACCTGCGGGCGCGGATCGGGATGACGGTCCTGTTCGTCACGCACGACCTGGCAGTAGCACGGCTCATGGGCGACCGGATCGCCGTGATGCAGAACGGCCGGATCGTCGAGCTCGGCCCCTCCGAACAAGTGGTCTCCGCACCCCGCGAGGACTACACCCGCGCCCTGCTCGCCGCGGTACCCGAGATCGTGGAGGGGGCTGCATCTTGAGCACGACACTGGTCCCCCGCTGGCGGCTGAAGCCCGTCGCGATCGGGGGTGCGCACATGGCGCGGCCGACGGCGTGGGCACTCGTCGGGCTGCTGGTCGCGGTGACCCTCGTCGCCCTGTTCGCCCGGCAGCTCGCCCCCTACAACCCGATTCAGCCCGTCGGCGCCCTCAACCTTCCGCCGCTGAGCGCCGGACACCTGCTAGGCACCGACGGGATCGGCCGAGATCTGCTGTCCCGCACACTGATCGGCATCCAGGTGAGCTGGCTGAGTGCGCTCGTCGTCGTCACGAGTGGCCTGCTGATCGGCGGCACCATCGGCCTGGTCGCGGGCGCGACAGGAGGTTGGGTCGACTCCCTGCTCCTCATGCGCATCACCGATTTGTTCCTCGCCCTGCCCGGCGCGCTCGTCGCCATCGCCATCGTCGCCGCCCTCGGCCCTGGTCTCTTCAACACCCTCATCGGCGTGGCCCTGGTCTGGTGGCCGTACTACGCACGCATCGTGCGTGGCGAAACCAAGGCGCTCGCCGCGCGCCCCCACGTCGAGGCGGCCAAGCTGGCCAAGGTCGGCCGGGTCCGCATCTTGACGCGCCACCTTTTGCCCGGCGTGGTGCCGACCGCGGTCATCACCGCAAGCCTGGACATCGGCAACGTGGTGCTGCTGCTCGCCGCGCTGTCGTTCCTCGGGCTCGGACAGCAGTCCCCCGCACCGGAACTGGGCGCCGACACCGCTCGCGCGTTGAGCCAGCTGCTCAGTCAATGGTGGGTGCCCGGCATCCCCGGGCTCGCGGTGCTGCTGCTGACGCTCATCGCGAACCTCGGCGGCGATGCCATCCGAAGTCTCATCCCGGTGCGGAGGTAGCGATGACGTCCTTCCTCGTCCGCAGGCTGTCGACCGCCGTGCTCATCCTGCTGATCCTCTCGTTCGTCATCTTTCTGCTGCAGTCGGTGTCTCCTGGCGATCCCGCCCGCGCGTACGTCGGGGCGAACGCCTCGAACGAGATGGTCGCCGCGGAGCGGCAGCGGCTCGGCCTCAACGACCCGATGCTGCAACAGTTCACGCGCTTCCTCGGCGGGCTCGTCACCGGCAACCTCGGCCGGTCCCTGCGCACCCGGCAGCCGGTCACCGCCGACATCGCCACGTATCTGCCCGCCACCGCCGAACTCGTCGTCATGGCGTTCCTCATCGCGCTCGCCCTGGCGGCGTTGTACGCGCTCTCGGGCGCACTGCGCTGGCCGGGAGCCTCGGTCGGCCGCGGTGTTCTGCTGCTACTTGCCACCGCGCCGCCCTTCCTGTTGGCCCTTGTCGGCATCATCGTGTTCTTCGGCCAGCTCGGATGGCTGCCCGCAAGAGGGGTCGGAGACTTCCAGGACCCGGGGCCGTTCGGCATGCAACTCGTCGACACCCTGGTACACGGTCAGGCCGACGCTTTCGCCGACGCATTCAAGCATCTGCTGCTGCCCGCGGTCGTGCTGTCCATCGCACCTGCCGTCGCGATCGGCCGGGTATTCCGGTCGTCACTGCATGGTGTCCTCGGCGTCGACTACGTCCGGACGGCCCGCTCGAAGGGACTGACCGAGACACAGGTGGTCGTCCACCACGTCGTCCGAAACGCGATCGGCCCTGCGTTGTCCATGGCCGGACTGCAACTCGGATTCATGTTCGCGGGCGTCGTCGTCGTCGAACAGATCTTCTCCTGGCCCGGCATCGGTAACTACCTTGCCGCGTCCATCCCTGTTGCCGACTTCCCGGCCATCGCCGGGGTCACGTTGGTGCTCGGAGCGATCTATGTCTTGTCCAACGTCGTCGTCGACCTTCTCCAGGCACTCGCCGACCCACGAGTGACAGCCGAATGAGCAACTCCCAGAACGCAATCAGAAGGAGCATAGCAATGCGAATCCGAATACTCGCCGCGTGTGCGGCGCTGTCGCTCGGCCTTGTCGCCTGTAGCTCGGGCACTCCGACCAACTCCGGCGGTGGCGGTGGTGGCGGCGCGCCTACCGACGGCACCCTGACCGTCGGGCTGCTCGGTGACATCGGCCAACCGCCCGACCCCGACATCTACTACGCCAACAACGGCACCGCGATCATGATCAACGCCTACGAGGGCCTGGTGCAGTACAAGAACAACACCGACAAGGTCGAGATCGCGCCACGCCTTGCCGAATCGTGGGAGGAAAATCCCACCCATGACGTGTACACGTTTCATCTGCGCAAGGGTGTGACCTTCCACGACGGCACCCCGTTTACCGCCGCGGCCGTCGATGTCGCGTTCAAGCGCCGGATCGCGGTGAAAGGCGGTGCGGCATACATGGTCGACGTCGTCAAGAGCGTCGAGACACCCGACGACTACACGGCGGTCATCACGCTCAAACAGCCGAACACCGCCTTCCTGAGTTACCTTGCGTCGCCGTTCGGTCCGAAGATGGAATCGCCAAACGGGTTGAAGGCCAACGCCGGTTCCGACGACGCCCAGACCTACCTCTCCTCACATGATCTGGGCACCGGTCCGTACACGCTGACCACTGCGCAGACCGGGGTCAAGTACGAAATGACCCAGTACGACGGGTATTGGGGACCCAAGTCACCGTTCAAGAAGATCGAATTGCCGGTCTATACCGACGAATCGGCGCTCGAGTTGGCGTTCGACAACGGCACGGTCGACGTGATCGCCGCCGCACTGCCGTCCTCGAGCCTGGCCAAGTACGAGAAGGCGGCCAACGCATCGAACTACTTCCTGCCGACGCTGCAGGCCGCGTTGGTGACGGTGAATCCAAGCCACGAGTTCTTCAAGAACGCCGACGCCAGAGTCGCGTTCCTGAAGTCGATCGACCAGGCGACGCTGGTGAATCAGGTGTTGGGCAAGCGCTCCGAGGTTGCCACCACGATGTATGCCAAGGGCATGATCCCTGGTGATGCGGACAAGCAGGCGATCACCTACGACCCGGGCGCGTTGAAGTCGTACGTCGGTGCGTTGCCCGCCAATGCCAACAAGACCTTGGTGATCGGCTACGCCAACGGCAACGTCAACGCCCAGTCGATGGCCAACATCGTGGTGGCGAACCTGCAGACCACCGGTCTCACTGCGTCGGCGCAGGGCTACGACACCTCGACCGTGTTCGGCTGGATCAACGATCCGCCAAGCGGGCCGGACGCTTTCATCGACGGCAACAACGGCCCTGATGGCGGCGATCCGTACATGTGGGGACACGTCTTCTGGGATGCGTCCGGCGGGATCAACTACTTCGGCTGCCAGTCGCCGGAAGTCAACGATCTGCTGAACCAGGCGCTCGGCACCGGCGACGTGGCCACCTATGTCAAGGCAGGCGATCTGTACGGACAGACCGGGTGCTTCCTGAACCTGTCCCACAACCGGGACTGGGTGGTAGCGCAGAAGTGGCTCACCAACGTGCCGGAGAGTCAGAACATCGGCGCCAACGAGTTGAACTTCTCGTTGCTCGGCATCGCCAAGTAAGGCCGTTGGGTCGCGCGTAAGGACGTGCGGCCCAACGGTTCTGCCGTCCAACCTGGGAAAGCGAGAACATGTCGCGCACCGACATCAGCAGCACAGCCGAATCGCGGCTGTCACTGTCCCGGCGCATCTACTCCACGGTCCGGGAGCGGATCATTCTCGGCCAGTACCCGCAGGGCAGTCGGCTCCCCGAGCAACGCATTGGGGAGGAACTGGACGTGTCGCGGGTGCCGTTGCGTGAGGCGGTGCCGCTGCTCGAGCGCGACGGGTTCGTGCATTCCTATCCGCGGCGGGGGGCCGTGGTAGCCCGCTGGGACGCGAAGGCCATCGACGACCTATTCGACGCGCGACTGTCTCTCGAGGTGGGCGCCGCACGCTACGCCGCACGACAGGTCGCGCGCGGCGGGTCGATGGATGCGCTGAACGTTGCGCTCAAGCAGGCCCAGGAGATGGTGGAGGCTGGTGACGCGTACGCAATCGCCCAGAGCAGCACGGCATTTCACGAAGCGGTGGTCGAGACGTCGAGAAACGACCTGATGATGCGGTTGATCCAAACGATCTCGGGCCGGATCACTTGGCTGTTCTACATGACCAGCGGCCTGCCGGTCGAGGAAGCGTTCCACGACCATGTGCTACTGCGAGACGCAATCGCGTCGGGCAACGATCGAGTGGCTGAGTCGGTGGCGTATGCGCACATCGAGCGGGATCGGCAACCGACGTTCGAGGCCATGCGGGAGCAGCTCGATCGTCCCAGCTCAGCCGGACTTCGGTAGGCGTGTGCCGGTGGCCAGTTCGGCGTATTGGCGCATGAGCCGTAGCGCGGTCGCTCGGCTCATCTGCGGGTCACGCGCGACGATGCGGTAGCCGAGGTAGTCCTCCATGGACATCAAAGTCATGGCTATGTCGCGGGCAGGGCAGTTCAGTTGGAACACTCCCGCTTTCGAGCCCGCATCCAAGAGATCGGTGTAGAGGCCGACCTGACGGTGATAGATGTGTTGCACATCGGCGCGTTGATCGAGCTCGAAACCGGCGGCCAGCACGGCCCGCCAAATCGCGCGCCACTCGGCGTCCTCGGGTCCGGTGGGAAGTCCGGCCGCCATCGTCATGGCCAGCTGTGTCGGTAGGTCGTCGGTCTTGGCGGCGAGCTCCAACCGCTCGTCGTAGAAGCGGACGTCGGACCGCAGGGCCAGCTCCGACAAAAGCTGCGCGACGTCCTTGAAGTAGTAGCGCACCGCGTTGGTGGTCAGCCCGAGTTCGGCGGCGACGTCGGCGAGCTTGAGTGTGGCCAGGTCATGGCGCTCGATGAGGGCGATCGCGGCGTCCATGATGTCGCCGCGCCGCTCTACCTGGCGGTTCGGCCTTGCCATGACTCGTCACCTCCTTGCGCCGGTGTGTACGCCCCGAACTTACTTCGCCTCTGCCCTTGCGTCGTGGATCACACGGGTGCATAGTTCTTTTCCAATTAGGAAAAGAACTATACGGGAACGGGCGGGGCAAATGCGGGCGAGAGATCTCGGCGTGATCATCGGAGAACACCCGACCGGCCCGGACAATGCCATCACCGACGTCCCGGGCGTCCGAGTGGGTCACACCACCCTCGAGGCCGATGGCCACCCGGCCGTGCGCACCGGTGTCACCGTCGTCATCCCGCACGACGACATCTGGACCGAACCGGTGTTCGCCGGATCCCACCGGCTCAATGGCAGCGGAGAACTGACCGGACTGGAATGGATTCGTGAGTCCGGCGAGCTCACCACCGCGATCGGGCTCACCAATACCCACAGCGTCGGCGTCGTCCGCGACGAGCTGGTGGCGGCACAGGTACGGGCCCGGGGCGATGGCCTCTACTGGTCATTGCCCGTCGTCGGCGAGACATACGACGGCCTGCTCAACGACATCAACGGCTTTCACGTGCGCCCCGAACACGTCCGTACCGCACTGGACAACGCGTCCACTGCCCCACCGGCCGAAGGGAACGTCGGCGGCGGCACCGGCATGATCTGTCACGGTTTCAAGGGCGGTATCGGTACCTCGTCGCGCGTCACCCAGACGGCAGCCGGACCATTTACGGTCGGTATCCTCGTCCAAGCCAATCATGGTCGGCGCGAACGGCTCCGAATCAATGGCGTCCACGTCGGTGAACTGATCGGCGGTTCCGAGGTACCCCTTCCCGACCTACCCGACCAGTACGAGCCGGGGTCTGGCTCGATCATCGTCATCGTCGCCACCGATGCGCCGCTGCTCCCCCACCAATGCACGCGGTTGGCGCAGCGCTCGGCGCTCGCGGTGAGCCGGCTCGGTGGGTCCGGCGAACAATACAGCGGCGACCTGATGCTGGCGTTCGCCACCGGCAACCGGGGCATTCCGCCATATGCATGGGACGAGAACCACCAGACGGCGCGACCCGAGGTGCCGTTGCGAATGGTCGCACCGCAGTTGATGACTCGTTTGTTCGACCTCACGATCGAAGCCACCGAGGAGGCCATCGTCAACGCGATGGTGGCCGCCACCACGATGACGGGCCGCAACGGCTTCACCGCCCACGCCATCGACCACGACCTGCTGCGCGCAGCACTGCTCTCCAATGCCCCTCGACTCCAGGAGATCTCGTGACCACACCCACCAAGACCGAAGGGCGGCGCCTGACCGGCCAGCTCGGCCCCGTCGGCATCGTCTTCATGGTCGTCGCAGCCGCCGCCCCCTTGACCGTGATCGGCGGCAACATGCCCCTGGCGATGGGGCTTGGCAATGGTGCAGGCGCGCCGGTCGGGTTCGTGATTGCTGCACTGGTGTTGCTCGTGTTCAGCATCGGGTTCGTCACGATGACGCCCCACGTCCCCGAGGCCGGCGCCTTCTTCTCCTACGTGACGGTCGGCCTCGGCCAACGCATGGGCAAGGGCATCGCCGTCGTCGCGCTGATCGCCTACACCGCCATCCAGATCGGCATCTATGGCTACATCGGCTGGGCCATCTCCGATACCGTCGCGCACTACCACGGGCCCGTGATCCCCTGGCCCGCATACTCGTTCGCCGTCTTGGCGATCGTCGCCGTGCTCGGTTACCGGCACATCGAGCTGAGCGCCAAGGTGCTCGGGGTGGCGCTGGCCCTCGAGATCGGCGTCGTCGTCGTGCTCGACATCGTGATGGTCGCCAATCCCGGCCCCGCAGGTGTCACCTTCGCGTCGTTCGATCCTGGCGTGTTCACCAACGGCACCATCGGCATCGCCATTCTGTTCGCGCTCACCGGCTTCATCGGGTTCGAGGCCACCGCGGTGTTCCGCGACGAGGCGCGCGACCCGGAGCGAACGATCCCCCGCGCCACGTATGCCGCGGTGATCATCATCGGTGCGTTCTATGCGATCACCGTGTGGGCCTTCGTGGTTGCGGTCGGCCCCGATCAGGTGACCGCCGTCGCGCAACAGACGCTCGCCGGCGACGGCAACATGCTGCTGGACACGGCAGGAGCGATGCTGGGCACGGTCGGCCGCGACGTGGTCAACGTCCTGCTCCTGACTAGCCTGTTCGCCTGCGTGCTGTCGTTCCACAACGTCATCGCGCGCTACCAGTTCGTGCTCGCCGGAAAGGGCCTGCTGCCCGCCCGGCTGGCTCGGGTCCACGACGACCACGATGCGCCGTCGTTCTCGTCGGTGGTGCAAACCGTCACCGCCGCAATGATCGTCGCCGTCCTTGCGGTGCTGGGCATCGATCCCCTGGTCGGGGTGTTCGGCTCCATGGCAGGCATCGCCACGGTCGGCATGGTCGTGCTGATGCTCACCACGTCGATCGCCGTTCTGGTCTTCTTCCTGCGCAACCCCGAACATGGGGCGGGTCGACTCTGGACGACGCGGATCGCCCCGGCGCTGGCCGCCCTCGGGTTGCTGGGCAGCTTGTGGCTGGTGCTGTCGAACTTCACCCTGGTCACCGGGGGCAGTGCCACACTCAGCACCGTCCTGGCCGCAATTCCCTTCGTGGGCTTGGTCGTTGGGTTTCTGGCATGGCGGCCGTCGCAGTCGTTGTCCTCCGTCGCGGATTGAGCGGCTGCCGCCGGACCGCGACGCCACCAGGGTCCGACGACATCTAGCTCGCGACGTAGACCGTGTTCGTCGAGTGGCCGCCGGTCAGCGGGTTGGGGAACCGGACGACGGACGCCTCGGACCGGTCGAAGACCTCGGCGAGAATCGCCTCGAAGGCAGCATCGGGAGGATCGTCGGACCACAGCGCGAAGACTCCGCCGGGATGCAGGTGCGAGACAAGCCTTCTCAGTCCCATAGGCGTGTAGAACGCGCTGTGGCTCGGGTGCAGGACGTGTCGCGGGGTGTGGTCGATATCGAGGAGGACGGCATGGAAGCGCCGGCCCGGCTCCTCCGGATCGAAGCCGGCGTTGCTGTCGGCCATGGCGAAGAAGTCACCTTGTTGCAGCCGAACTCGCGGATCCGATGCCAGTTCGGCGGTGTCGGGGAGCAACGCACGCTGATGCCAGCCGATGACCTCCTCCAGTGCTTCCACCACGACGAGGGAACGAACGCGAGGATCATCGATCGCCGTCTGCGCGGTATAGCCGAGCCCCAGTCCCCCGACGACGACATCGAGGCCGACATCCACCGCCTGGGCCAGGCCGAGACGCGCGAGCGCCACCTCGGCCACGGTGAACAGGCTCGACATCAGGAACTCGTCGCCGAGCTTGACCTCGTACACCTCGACGTTCAAGGTCGGCTCGATCCGCCTGCGCAGGCTGATGACCCCCATTGGCGTCTCGGACCAGTCGAGCACCTCGAAGCGTGCACTCACGATGCATCACCGACCCGCCCATATGGTCTCTCACCGAGAGCAGCTCGGCGGGTGAAGCCTACAGACAGTCGGCGCTCAGAGTGCCCGTAGCCCCACCAGGGTCCTCGTCAACAGTTCGCGTCGTTCGTCGATGGTCATCGAGTCACCCAGGGGCGCGCGCACCCGCAAATAACCTTGTGCCACAAGGTCGTCGACCAGGAACCGCGTCGCACCGAGCGGCAGGGACAGCCGAGAAGCGATCTCTGCGACCGAGGTGCTGTGCGCACACCACGCCAAGATCTGGCCCCGCACATCGTTTCTCGGCCAGCGCGGCGGGTCCGCCGTGGTGTTCAGCGCTTCGACCGGGGCCTCGAGTGCCAGGTCGATGTCGGAGTCGATCCGGCCCGCCGTCAACACGTAGGGCCGGACCAAGCTGGGCTCGTTCACGGTCTCAGGTTCGGTGAACCAGTCGCTGACCGGTTCGCTTGTGCTCGCCGACTGCCGGTGCGTGTGGTTCTCCAAGAACGACAGGGCCTGGTCGGCGTGCACCGACGCGCGTACTTCGTTGGAGACGACCTTGAGGATGGTGCGGTCGGTGCCGATGACGAACGTGCTCCGTCTGACCGGCAGCAGCCGGGCCAGCAGGCCACGGCGCCGAGCGTGCCGGCTGTGCCGAGCCACCTCACGGGCCACGACCGATCGACGGAGTTTGGCGAACCTGCCTCGGCGCACCCCGAACAGTTCGGACACCACACCGTCCGCGTCGGAGAGCAGCGGATAGTCGAACGAGCGCTGTTGGGCGAAGTGGGCCTGCCTGTTGACGGTGTCGGTGCTGATGCCGACCCGTTGGGCGCCAACCCTGGAGAACTCGTTGCTCAGATCCCGAAAATGACAGGCCTGAGCTGTACAGATCGGTGAGGACGCCAACGGGAAGAAGAACAGCACGACCGGTCCTTCGGAGAGGAGTTCGGACAGTGTCCGAGCTCGGCCGGTGTGGTCACATAGTGCGAAGTTAGGCGCCTTCTCGCCCTCCATCATCGGCACAGGGTAACGCGGGGAACCCTCCGCGACCCGCGGCTCGGGAAATTCGGTCGTCGCCGCAGTCGCTCCCAGAAAACTGTCTCCGCCTAGCCAGCCGGGATGCGAAAGACCGTGGGTGCATCGATCCGCAGTGTCAGCGCTCTTCCAAAGCGGCTGCGGCGCCACGGATCACGTCGATGACGGCGTTGGGCTGGGAGAGCATGGGGACGTGACTGCTATCCAATTCGACGGTGGTCGCCCCCATGCGTTTGGCCAGAAAGCGCTCAAGGTCGGGATGCACGGTGTGATCGTCGTTGGCCACGATGAACCAGCTGGGCTTCGACTTCCAAGCGACGTCGTCACCGAGCTGCTGCTCGAAAAGGTCAGCGGCAGGCGGGTAGTGGGTAGCCCACACAACCTTCTGCTCGTCGTCGGGAAGGTCGCCCGCGAAATGTTCAATACCGTCTGGAAGCATCCACGCACGCCCGTCGGCGGCTTCGACGTGGGAAAATATCTCCGTCGGATACCTGTCGAGAAGGCTCTGCACAGTCTCTCCGCTATCCGGTGCAACGGCGGCGATGTAGACCAATCCGATTACCCGATCATCGACTCCGGCAGCGGTGATTGTCGCTCCGCCGTACGAATGTCCCACGAGGATGGCGGGGCTATTGACCCGACCCAGCGTGCGTTTCACGGCAGCCGCGTCTTCCGCGAGTGTGTCGAGGCCGTACTGAACGGCGATCACCTCGTGCCCGTCGGCCTGCAGCGCGGGAATGAGTTTGTTGAAGCACGAGCCGTCAGCCCAGACACCGTGGCAAAAGACGATGGCCGGTTTGGCTTGGTTGGACATATTTCACTTCCTTAGGGGAACGAAAGCAGAGAGGTGGCTACGGTCCTGGCAATCCGCCGAAGGTCTGTCGCAAGTGGACCGGCTTCTCCGATGCTATGTGTACGATCGGGCAAGGACAATGACTGAAACGCCGGGTTACTTTGCCGATCCGCCATATTCGTCTGCCTTATGGGCCACACCCGAAGGCGAGGACGCGCTCTCGGAAATCCTGCACATCGTGCAGCTGCGGGGTGAGTCCGTCGCACGCTACGCAGCACATGCACCCATCAACGTCGCGATACCTGCAGGCACACGCCGGTTTCACATCGTCGAACAAGGTCCGCTATGGCTCCACGCGCCGGACCTGGCCACGAATGCCTGCCTAAATGCCGGCGACCTCGTGCTGTGCGCTCGCGGGGATGGCCATCATCTGCAAGCCGGAGAGTCAGTTCCCGCGCGGCCGCTGCACGAGGCCGACTGCCAGCTCGACGCTGCCAAACTTGCAGACGCGCAGGCGCCCCGCTGGTTGACTGGAACCTTCGTCGCGAACGACGCCGTCGCCGATCGAGTGTTTTCGGTGCTCCCCTCGGCGCTCGTCGTCAACGCACAACCGCACGGCCAAGAATGGTTGCCGGTAACCCTGCAGCTGCTGCTCATCGAGGTCACGAATCCCAGTCCTGGCTCGTCAGTGATGATCTCCCGCCTCTTGGACTTGCTATTCATCCACGTCCTACGTCAATGGTCCCGACGGCAACCGACCAGTGCTGGTTGGCTCACCGCCGCAATGGATCCCGCCCTCAGCACAGTCCTTGAGGCCATTCATCGCGACCTCAATCATCCGTGGTCGGTCGCCCAGCTTGCCAGCACTGCAAACCTCTCTCGGTCTGCCCTGGCCCAGCGGTTCACTCGATTACTAGGGCAGCCGCCATTGGCCTACATCGCCGATCGCCGGCTGGGCCGTGCCGCCGAGCTCCTCAGCAGGAGCACCGCACCCGTCGCCGTCATCGCCAACCAGGTCGGATATTCGTCGGAGGCCGCGTTCAGCCGCGCCTTCAGTCGCCGCTACGGCCGGCCACCACGACAGTGGAGAAACGCCACTTCGTCAGTTGATGATCTCGCCTCGTTCGTCGGCGAGAATAGCGGCAAGCCGGTCCCTCCACGTCTGTAAAGCCTGCGGTGTCAGCCGGGTCCAGTCGGTGACTTCGCGCACTACCCGAAGCGGTGCTTTGCTCCGAAACGACCGCGTCGGGTTGCCAGGAAACTTCTTGTCCGTGACGTTCGGGTCGTTCTCAAAGGGTCCGGTGGGCTCGACTTCGTAGACGTGTGGGGTCGATCCATCCACGGCGGCAATCTCTGCCGCAAGGCCAGCCCCGTCGCGGAGCGCGGTGAAGTAGACGTGATTCATGACGACCTCGGGTCGGTAGTTCGAGTTGAACCCGGCCGTCAGGAGGTCACCAGGCTGCAGCTCCGCCTTCGTGCCGTGAAAGAACGGACCCTCGTCAAGCACTATCACTCCCCTGCTCCGTGACGTCGCGCACCAGGCTAGTGCGCGGCGCGGAGGCATTCGCGACATAGGAATACGGCATCCTTCCAATACTGCATCTCCGCCATGCGTGGGAATCGTGCATAGCGTGAGGTCGCAGACTGGTCCTGTGTAGAGGGGTCATCACTCTTTCAGTTTTCACTGGGTGGCCCGCCGTCCCCGCCGTCTTGCTCGCCGCCGCTCATCCCCAGGCCGATACCAATGCGGAACGTCCACCGAGACCGCCACTTAGAACTACGCTTCAGCTCGACGAATCAGGTTTGCCTCGTCGGGGGGACATCAGAATGGTTCATGGCCGCACTTGCCGATTGTCGGGCACGGTGATCGTCAGATGACCGAACAACCCGACGCTCCGACGACGCCTCCTCCAGACCCGGGCGAGCCGGGCGCAGGGCGGGTGAGTCGACGTCACTTGCTCGGCGGCGCTGGACTTCTCGGTCTCGGTGCCGCCGCGGGCGCCGTGGCCGCCACCGTCATCCAAAGCAAGAGCCCCGATGTCGCCCAGCAGCAACAGCAGCCCACCGGTCAGAGCCCGAGCAACCGCACCGTGCCCCAAGCCCCCGGCACGCCCCGTCCGCCGAACCAGCCACTGAACATCATCCTGATCATCCGTGACCAGACACGGTTCGACCTGCCCGCTGCCGCCGGTTACAACACGCCGGCCCTGGATCGCCTTGCGCAGCAAGGGATCAGCTTCCGCAACCACTACATCGCCTCGGCGATGTGCACGCCGTCCCGGGCCGCGTTCTTCAGCGGGCATCCGCCGCAGGTCAACGGGGTCTTCGACCAGATGGAGACCGGCTGGGTGCCGAACCTGCGCCAAGACCAACCCAACATGGGCTCGATGATGAAGAAGCTCGGCTACCAGACCGCATTCTTCGGCAAATGGGAAATGGAAGCCGACCTCATCCCGCCCAAACCGACGGTCAACTACAGCCAAGCGCTCCAGCCCTATGGATTCGACATCTACCAGCCGGACGGCGACAAACCCGGCGCGCCCAACCAGGGCTACGACACCGATGGTTACACGGCCAGCGAAGGCGTCCGCTGGCTGCGCGGCAATGTGCCAAGGCTGCGCGAATCCGGTCAGCCTTTCTTCTTGGTCATGAGCTACCTGAACCCGCACGACATCATGTACGCCGACGCCAACATCCCGGGAACACCTCAAGTGCAGAAGGCTGTCTCGAAGGATGCGATCGTCACTCCACCGCAGAATGCGCTGTACAGCCAGCGCTGGAACACCGCTCCCTCACCGACCCTGCAGGAGTCGCTGTCGGCCCCGGGCATGCCACCAGCGCTGGGCGAATACAACACCGGGTGGGAAGGCGTTCTCGGCACCATTCCCACGGATCGCCCCGACATGTGGCAAGTCTTCAATGACTACTACCTGAACATGATTCGTGACACGGACCTCAGCCTGCAACAGCTCGAGGACGGTCTCGACGAACTTGGTCTCTGGGACAACACAGTCGTGATCTTCACCGCGGACCACGGCGAGATGGCGGGCGATCACGGCGGCATCCGGGGCAAGGGTCCGATGGCCTACGAGGGCAACTCCCATGTGCCGTTGATCGTTGTCCACCCTGACCATCCCCGGGGCCAACAAACGGAAGCCGTCACCAGCCACCTGGATCTGATGCCGTCGCTGCCCGGGCTCGCCGGGGTGCCGGAGGACCAGCGGCGAGAGGCTGTGCAGGGATTGCCCGGCCACGACTTTTCCGGGGTACTCGCGACGGCCGAGACCGCGAGCCCACAAGCCGTCCGCCCCGGTGCCCTGTTCAACTACGTCGGCCCGCTCACCATCGATGCGGACTATTGCGTGGCAGGGATGAAGGAACTGCTTCAGAACAAACCGGCGCCGCCGTTGACGGAGCTTCAATCCAAGCTCGACAAGCGCGGATTCATGAGTTTTGCGTTCGACGGGCAGTACAAGTTCGTGCGTTACTACGCGCCCGCCAACTTCAATACACCGACAACGCTGGAGCAGATCACGCGTGACAATGACGTCCAACTCTTCGACCTGAAGAGCGATCCGCTCGAGACGAGCAATCTGGCACTGGATCCAGATAAGAACAAAGATCTCATCCTGCGGATGAATGCCCTGTTGAACGAGCTCATAGCCCATGAAGTAGGCAGGAACGACGGGGGATTTCTGCCGAAGGAGATTCGCCCACAGCCTGGGTGAGCCTGAATCCACTTTCGAAAAATGCTCCACCGCCGCCGAAATCGGACCTGATTGCCGTGAGCCGCTGAGCCGATCCCTCCCGATGCACCGCTGCCTGGAGTCGTTCCTACGCGTTCTAGCGTGACGCGATCATCGCGCTGAGCAGCAGGAATAGTTTCAGGTTGCCCCCAAGAGCCCCGACATGTTTCGCACGGGTCGTGACAACGCGGTGACTCCCGCGTACCGATGCGCCCGCGACAACTCGATGATCGAGTTCGGCCCCACGCAGTCTCCGGCAGGCATATTCTGACGTGATCTAGATCACTCTCCTTGCATCAGAGGAGGTGGGCCGATGGCCGCGACCACGACGCACTTCACGAAGCAGACGGCGCCCTGCGGGCGAACGGCAGATGGCGATCACCATGTCGAAGGTGATGACGACGGCTTCGCCTACGACGACTTCAAGTACGCCTGCGGTTGCCGCGAGATCCGGCATGTGTACCACGACGGAACTACTCGCTTTCGGACGATACGACATGACGGCAAAGTGCTGAAGGACGAGCGCTGCGGCGAACACGAGACGTTCGAGGCGTGAGCGACGGCAATGACGACGTCGCACAACATCGTGGTGATCGGCGGCGGCGGCGCTGGCCTGCGCGCCGCGATCGCGATCGCTGAGACGAATCCGCACCTGAGCGTGGCGATCGTCTCGAAGGTGTACCCGATGCGCAGCCACACCGTCTCGGCGGAGGGCGGCGCCGCGGCTGTTGCGGGTGAGGATGACAGTCTCGACGAGCACGCATACGACACCGTTTCCGGCAGCGACTGGCTGTGCGACCAAGACGCGGTCGAGGCATTCGTGGCCGAGGCGCCGCGGGAGTTGTTGCAACTAGAGCATTGGGGCTGTCCGTGGAGCCGTAAACCGGACGGGCACATAGCCGTTCGCCCATTCGGCGGGATGAAGAAGCTGCGCACGTGGTTTGCCGCCGACAAGACCGGATTCCACATGCTGCACACGCTGTTTCAGCGTGTGCTCGCCTATCCGGACATCGTGCGTTACGACGAGTGGTTCGCGACCACCTTGCTTGTCGACGAAGGCAGTGTCCGCGGCGTCGTCGCGATCGAGCTGGCGACCGGGCGCATCGAGACGATCCTCGCCGACGCAGCGATCATCTGTACCGGTGGATGTGGGCGCGTGTTTCCGTTCACCACCAACGCGAACATCAAGACCGGCGACGGAATGGCGCTCGCGTTCAGGGCGGGCGCTCCGCTGAAGGACATGGAGTTCGTCCAGTACCACCCCACCGGACTGCCGTTCACCGGAATCCTCATCACCGAGGCGGCGCGAGCGGAGGGCGGCTGGTTGCTGAACAAAGACGGCTACCGCTATCTGCAGGATTACGATCTCGGCAAACCCACGCCCGAACCGACGCTTCGCAGTATGGAGCTCGGGCCCCGGGACCGGCTGTCTCAGGCGTTCGTGCACGAGCAGGAGAAGGGCCGCACGGTCGAAACACCGTACGGTCACGTCGTCTACCTCGACCTGCGCCACCTTGGCGCCGACCTCATCGACGCCAAGCTGCCGTTCGTGCGCGAGCTGTGCCGCGACTACCAGCACATCGACCCGGTGACCGAACTCGTTCCCGTGCGACCCGTCGTGCACTACATGATGGGTGGCGTACACACCGATATCCATGGCGCCACAACGCTTCCCGGCCTGTATGCGGCAGGCGAAACAGCATGCGTCAGCATCAACGGCGCCAACCGGCTGGGGTCGAACTCACTGCCGGAGCTGCTGGTGTTCGGAGCCCGGGCGGGGCACGCCGCAGCGGAGTACGCGACGACGGTCGCCAGCGCCTCGCCTGCCGTGCAGGCACAGGCACGCGCCGAGGAACAGCGGCTGGAACGGGAGCTCGGGCGGCACGGCGACGGGGCCGAGCGCATCGCCGACATTCGCACAGAGATGCAGGCCACGTTGGAGACCGCCGCCGGAATCTATCGCGACGGGCCCACGCTAACGAAGGCTGTCGAGCAGATCCGGGAGCTACAAGAACGATTCGCGAAGGCCGGAATCGACGACCACAGCCACACATTCAATACGGAGCTCACAGCGCTGCTCGAGTTGTCGGGGATGCTCGACGTCGCGCAAACGATCATCGAATCCGCCTTGCACCGAGAAGAATCCCGCGGCGCGCACCAGCGAACCGACTTCCCCAAGCGCGACGACGACCATTACTTGGCGCACACATTGATTCATCGAGAATCCGACGGCACAGCTCGGGTCGACTATCTGCCGGTCACGATCACGCGCTGGCCTCCGGGCGAACGCGTGTACGGGAGGTAACGATGACGGACCGAATCGTCATGGAAGTCACAAGGTATCGGCCGGAGGTCGAATCCGAGCCGGTCTTGCAGGCCTACGAGGTTCCTCTGACCCGTGAATCGGCGATCCTCGACGGCCTGAACTACATCAAGGACCAACTCGACGGAACGCTGACCTTCCGATGGTCATGCCGGATGGGCATATGCGGCAGCTGCGGTATGACGATCAACGGCGACCCGAAATTGGCGTGCGCGACTTTCCTAGCTGACTACCTGCCCGGGCCGGTACGAGTGGAGCCGATGCGAAACTTCCCGGTGATCCGCGATCTGGTCGTCGACATCAGCGACTTCATGGCCAAGTTGCCGACTGTCAAGCCCTGGATCATCCGCAAAGACGAGAAATCCGTTGAGGATGGCGAATACTTGCAAACCCCTGCCGAATTGGACGAGTACAAGAAGTTCAGCATGTGCATCAACTGCATGCTGTGCTACTCGGCCTGCCCCGTGTACGCGCTGGACCCGAACTTCCTCGGTCCAGCGGCGATCGCGCTGGGTCAGCGTTACAACCTGGACTCACGCGACGAAGGTGCGGCGGATCGGCGGGACGTACTCGCCGCGGCCGACGGCGCATGGGCGTGCACGTTCGTGGGCGAGTGCTCGACGGCGTGTCCGAAGGGAGTCGATCCGGCAGGCGCGATACAGCGCTACAAGCTGACCGCGGCAACGCATTCGGTGAAGGAGTTGCTGTTCCCCAGGGGTGCACGGTGACATCGGCGGGCAGGAGCGCAGCGACCCGGGGCTCGGCACAGCCGATTCGTGCTTACCGCCAGCCGGTCGACCGATACTGGTGGGCGAAACGGCGGTCGTATCTGTTGTTCACGCTTCGCGAAATCAGTTGCGTCTTCGTGGCCTGGTTTGTTGTGTACCTGCTGCTGCTGGTGCATGCGGTCAGCGCAGGAAGTGACTCATACGCGCGATTCCTGGACTGGAGTGCCAATCCGCTCGTGGTATCGGCCAACGTCATCGCATTCATTTTCCTTCTGCTGCACAGTCTGACCTGGCTCAACTTAGCGCCGCGCGCGATCGTGCTCCACGTTCGGGGATGCCGCGTTCCTGCTCGCGCGGTGCTTGCA
>Ga0105237_10002772_pt1 | contig 21300 bp, 23 predicted proteins | sample KBSC24metaG_FD_81520 | JGI IMG/M metagenome (GOLD analysis project Ga0105237, IMG submission 81520) | Corn rhizosphere microbial communities from Kellogg Biological Station, Michigan, USA - KBS C2-4 metaG | ecosystem: Host-associated > Plants > Roots > Rhizosphere > Soil | place: Michigan, USA...
CACAGGAATCGTCATTCCCTATTCCTGCTCGTCCTGGATCCAGGCGATCAGGAGCGGCATCGATGTGGCGCGCGCGGCGGGTCTCACCCATGTCGCGGGATCGACGGGCGCGGAATCCGAGAGGGCGGTGCAGAAGATGTATGGCCTGCCCGAGATCGCCCTGATCGATATGGGCGACTTCGTCGGCGGCATGCTGAAATATCTGCGCAGCCATCCCGTGCCGCGCGTGACCATTGCCGGCGGCGTCGGCAAGATGACCAAGCTCGCCCAAGGGCTGCTCGATCTTCACTCCAAACGCGGTTCGGTCGACCTCGTGGCGCTCGCCAAGCTTGCCGAACGTGCAGGCGGCTCGCGCGACCTTGCCGCGTACATTCTCACTGCCAATACAGCGGCTGAAGCCTTCGTTCATGCCGAGGCCGAAGGCGTTGCGCTCGGCGACGAAGTGGCGAGTGCCGCACGTGAGGCCGCGACTGCCGTCGTTGCGGGCAAGGACATCGAAATCGAGGTCGTTTTGTTCGACCGCGAGGGCAGGCTCGTGGGCCGCGCGCCGTTTGCGGCTTCTCATGCGGCACCCCCGCGGAAGCGGCGGCGATAATCGGCGTCGTAAAGCACGCTGTCGCGAAAGTCTTCCGCTGCCAAGGCGCGGCCAACCACGATCAGCGCTGTGCGCTCGATGGGCTCCGCCGCGAGCTTCGACGGGATATCGCCGAGCGTGCCGCGTACGATCTTTTCCTCCGGCCAGCTTGCATGGGCCACCACGGCCACCGGGCAGTCCGCGCCATAGAACGGGATCAGCTCGGAGACGACTCTGTCGAGGGCATGGATGGCAAGATGAATTGCAAGCGTGGCACCGGTCGCAGCGAAAGCGGCGAGGGTTTCGCCTTCCGGCATGCGCGAGGCGCGGCCTGGGATGCGGGTCAGCACCACGCTTTGCGCAATCTCAGGCACGGTCAGCTCGCGACCGAGCGCGGCCGCTGCCGCGGCGAAGGCCGGAACGCCCGGGGTCAGCGTGTAGGGAATGCCGCGCTGGTCAAGCCGCCGCAGCTGCTCTGCTAATGCGCTAAACACCGAAAGATCACCCGATTGCAGCCGCGCCACGTCGAGGCCTTGCTCCTGCGCGGAAACGAACTCCGCCTCGATCTCGTCGAGCGACATCGGCGCCGTATCCACGATGCGGGCGCCAGATGGGCAATGGGCCAACAGCGCATGAGGAATAATGGAGCCTGCGTAGAGGCAGACAAGGCACCGCGCGAGGAGATCGCGCCCGCGCACGGTGATGAGGTCGGCAGCACCAGGTCCTGCACCGATGAAATGAACGGTCATGGCGCGGATCCAGTCTCGGCGAGCGCGCACGTTACAGGCCCGACCGCGATGCGCGGCAGGAGCAGCTTCGCGTCAGGACCCCCGGCGGCGAGAGCTGCGGCTTCGGCGACTGACGGCACGCCCTTGACCGCGAGGGAGCGCTGCGAGTGCGTCTCGCAGCGCCCAGCCGCGGCTTCGAGATCAGGCGTCGGGACGAACAGGAGCGGCAAGCCGTAGAGCAGAGCAACGGCAGCGATGCCTGCTTCCACGCCCTTGTCTGCCGGGGTGGCGACGGCACCGAGCTTGTCCTGGGCAAAGCCCGCGCGTTCGAGCGCGGCTGCAATCACGGCCTCGATCTCGGCGGGCGAAGCTCCTTTGCGGCAGCCGATGCCGGCCACGATCACGGTTTCACCCATACCCATTGCGTCACGGGCATCGCGGCGCGCCATCCCGTCTTGCCGCCAACGGCTTCCGCGCGTGAAATGGCGATGCGCGTGAGCGTGCCGCCCAGGCCCGCGTGGCGCGCGGCGAGTTCGGCCTCGGTCTCGAGCGTGACGGCATTGACGACAAGTCTGCCTCGAGGCCGGAGGGCTGCGATTGCCGCATCGAGCACGCCTTGAGTGCTCGCCCCTCCGCCGATGAAGACCGCATCTGGAGTAGCAAGCCCGCGCAAAACTTCGGGCGCATGGCCTTCGAGGACTTCTAGTCCAGGCACACCGAAGGCCGCGGCGTTGCGGCGGATGCGCGCGGCGCGATCCTCCCTCGCTTCGATTGCCATGGCCCGCATTGATGGGTGAGCCAGCATCCACTCGATGGCGATTGAGCCTGAGCCAGCACCAATGTCCCACAACAATTGTCCGCGCAGCGGCGCGAGCGACGACAGGGTAATGGCGCGAATCTCGCGCTTGGTGATCTGGCCGTCATGCTCGTACAGCGCATCGTCTAGGCCTGCGCTAAAGGCGATGATCCGCGCGCCAGGTGCAGCCTCCACCTCGATGGCGACGGTATTGAGCGCGGCGATGTCCGCAAGGTCGAAGCTCGCTGCCGTCGTGGCGCGGACGCGCCCGCTCGCGCCGCCCAGTGCTTCGAGCACCGTGAGACGCGAGGCGCCAAAGCCAAGCTCGGCCAGGAGTCGCGCAAGCGCGGCAGGACCTTCGCTGTCGGAGGTCAAAGCCAGCACGCGAGCGCCGGGATGGAGATGCGGGCGGATGCGGTCGAGCTCACGCCCGTGCACCGAGACGAGCGCAATGTCGGGGAGGGCCCAGCCGAGCCGCGCGGCAGCGAGACTGAAGGCCGACGGCGCTGGCACCACCACCGTCTCCTCGGGCGTGACGTGGTTCGCAAGCACCGAGCCCACGCCGTAGAAGAGAGGGTCGCCGGAAGCGAGCACGCAAACCTGGCGCCCGCGCTCGGCCAAGACTTCACTGACCGCGCGCGAGAACGGGCTAGGCCAGGGCTTTGCCTCTCCGCGGATCAGCTGGTTCGCAAGCTTGAGGTGACGCTCGCCGCCGAACACGATTTCGGCGCCCGCGACCAGGCCGCGGGCAACTGGGCTCAGGCCGTCGATGCCGTCTTCGCCGATGCCGACGATGGACAGCCATCGCTTCGGTGAGGCAGGGTCCGGCATGGTCCGTTCAGCGCGCACGAGCCGCACCCTCATCCTTGGCGGCACGATCGAGGCGAGACTGCTTGCCGACGCGCTCGCCAAGCGCCCAGGCGTGACCGTGACACTGTCGCTCGCAGGCCGCACCGCGAACCCCCTGCCGCAGCCTGTCCCGGTGCGCATCGGCGGTTTCGGCGGCGCTGACGGTTTGGCCGCTTATCTTCGCGATGAGCGGATCGACGCGCTGATCGACGCGACACACCCTTACGCCGCGACCATCTCGGCCAACGCGGCCGAGGCTGTGCGCGCAACCGGCGTGCCACTCGTTGCGCTTAGACGTAAGGCGTGGACCAAGGTCGATGGCGATAGCTGGGTCGAGGTTGCGACCATGGATGAGGCGGTGCGCGCGCTCGGGCAGGCGCCGCGCCGCGTGTTCCTCGCGCTTGGCCGCAAGGAGCTTCAGCCTTTCACGGCAGCGCCGCAGCACGTCTATCTCATCCGCAGCGTCGATCCGGTCGACCCGCCGCTCGCCGTGCCGCACGCAATCTATATCGCCGCGCGCGGACTGTTTAGCGAGGCCGAGGACCGCGCGCTGCTCAAGCGCCACCGCATTGATGTGGTGGTGGCGAAGAACAGCGGCGGGAGCGCGACCTACGGCAAGATCGCCGCGGCGCGGACGCTCCAGCTTCCGGTGATCATGCTGGCGCGCCCGGCGCTGCCAGAGGTTTCCTCCGTCGCGACGGTAGAGGAGGCGCTCGTCTGGCTCGATCATGCGATCGCCTCCTCGACGGCACGCGGCGTGTAGACGAGCGGCGCACGGCCCTCGCGGGCGATGACGCGCGTCTCGCGCGATCCCACGATGATGAGCGTCGCCATGTCGGCAAGCGTGTCGCCTGCGTGAGCGAGCGTGGTTACCGCGAGGCTTTCATCGCTGCGCCCAATCGCATGACCGAAGATGACGGGCGTCGCAGCCGGCAGATGGCGGGCGAGCCGCGCGAGCGCCTTGCTGAGCTGTAACGGTCGCGCGCGGGAGACAGGATTGTAAAGCGCGATGACGAAGCCGGCGCCGGCGGCCGCATCGAGGCGACGCTCGATCAGCTCCCAAGGCTTGAGATTGTCCGACAGCGACAGCGCGCAGAAATCGTGCCCGAGCGGCGCTCCTGCGCGGGCAGCGACCGCAAGCATGGCAGTAATGCCGGGAACGATGGCGACATCGAGCGCGCGCCACGAGTCGGGGCCGACCGCAATCTCCTCGCACACCGTAGCCGCCATGGCGAATACGCCAGGGTCTCCGCCTGATACGATGGCTACATTGGTGCCTGACGCCGCGCGGCTTAGCGCGGCGCGGGCGCGTGCCGCTTCCTCGCGATTGTCGGAAGCATGCCGCGATTGGCCTTTCCGCAACGGAACGCGGTCGAGATAAGGCCCGTAGCCGTAGAACGCTTCAGCTTTAGCGAGCGCATCGAGCGCCTCGCGCGTGAGGTAGCGGTCATCGCCGGGCCCGAGCCCGACGATTGAGAGCTTGCGGCTCATGGCCGCGCCTCCCAGCCCGGCACCAGCACGATGGCGAAGTAGGGCGCATAGGTATCGAGCTTGTCGACGAGAGGCATGACAGCGGCGTTGGTCATGGTGCCGCGTTCGACGTAGATCGCGCGTTCGAGCCGGCCGGCGCGATCGAGTGCGCGTCGCACCTTGGCGAGATGGCGGCCGATCTTCATCACCACCGCGGCGTCGGCATCGGCGAGGCGGCGCTCGAGCTCGTACTCGGGCAGCGTACCGGGCAGCACGGTGAACACGTCGTCGCCTTGCGCAATTGGCTCGCCGATGGCCGACCAGCAGCCGGACATGCCGGTCACCCCGGCGACCACCTCGGTCGGATAGCGCGGGGCGAGCCGCACATGGAGATGCATGTAGGAGCCGTAGAACAGGGGATCGCCCTCGGCGATCACGGCGACTGTGCGGTCTTGGTCGAGATGCCCGGCGATTTGTGCAGCCGCACTATCGTAGAACTCGCGCAGCGTTTCGCGATAGGCTGCATCCTCCTTGGGGATCTCGGTCGTCAGCGGATAGAGCAACGACAGTTCCTCGACGCCAGGTTTGAGGTGCTTTGCCGCGATGGTTCGCGCGTTGCTCGCGTTTCCTGCCTTGGTGAAATGCGCGATCACGTCGGCTGCATTGAGCGCAGCGATAGCGTTCAGCGTGAGCAGCCCTGGATCGCCGGGCCCTACGCCCACGCCGATGAGGCGCCCCGTGGTCATATTCCCTCCTTGGCGAGTGCATTGACTGCGGCCGCCGTCATAGGGCTGCCGCCGATGCGGCCACGCACGATGAGGTAAGGCACGCCTGACACGTTCGCCGCGAGCGCCTCTTTCGATTCGGCTGCGCCGACGAAGCCTACGGGAATGCCGATGATCGCAGCCGGCTTGGCGGCACCCGCCTCCAACACTTCGAGCAGGCGAAATAGCGCGGTCGGCGAATTGCCGATGGCGATCACAGCGCGCGCAAGCTTATCGCGCCACAGTTCGAGCGCGGCGGCAGAGCGCGTAGTGCCGAGTTTCGCTGCAAGATCCGGGACGCGTGGGTCGCGCAACGTGCAGATGACTTCGCTCTTGGCAGGGAGCCGCGCGCGAGTGACGCCGTGCGCAACCATCTCGGAGTCGCACAGGATCGGTGCGCCGCCGCGCAACGCCTTGCGGGCTGCTGACACGAACTCGGGCGCAAATTCGATCAAGCCGGCGACTTCGACCTGACCTGCGGCGTGGATCATGCGCACTGCGACCTCGGCTTCTTCCGGCGTGAAGCGCGAGAGGTCGGCCTCTGCGCGGATGATTGCGAAGGAGCGCTCATAGATGGCGGCGCCGTTCCGGAGATAGTCCTGCTTAAGCATCGACGGTTTCCCTCGGCTGTTGCGCGTACCGAACTTGGGCGATGAGATCAGCCGGATCGACGTAGCGTTGCGGCGTGGCGCGGGCTGAGCCGTTACGGACGATGCCGCAGCCTTGGCCCGTGCCGACGATGGTGAGAGGAGCGGCACCGGGATGGGCGCAAGCCTTGGCGCAGCCAGAGACGTGGACGGCAATGCCGTCGCGGGAAGGCGGCAAATGCTCGGCGAGCCGCGCTGCAAGCCGTCGCGCCTCCATCAAGCCTGAGGCGCAGGATGGCGCGCCGGGACATGCGACGATGCGGCGGCGCTGATCGCGCGCATCCACCACGAAGCCGAGATCGTCCGCCGCCGTTGCAAGCACGAAGCCGGCCATCTCATCGATAGGCCCAAGAAGAAGAGCGCGACCCGGAGCAGGTCTCACCCAGGTCGCACCGTTTATACGAGCTATACGGGCAAATGCCATCAAGTCGCCGGCCGAGGCATGACCGAAAGCAAGCGCCACACCGATGGCGCATTGCCCGCCCCTTAGCCTGTGCAGCCCGATGGGCTCCGCGCGTGGCCGTTTTGGCAGAGGGACGGCCTCCAGTCTAGATCGAGCCGCCGCACGGAAGATGCCGATGCCCTCGCTTTGCAGCAGATCGGCAGCCCGCGCCGCGGCGCCGCGCGATGCGATCAGCGCGAGGACGCTGATGGCGGCGTTAATCGCCTCTTGGGGCGCAACAAAGCGGAGCGGCGTCGCAGATGCTGCATCACCCGCGAGTGCAACATGAAGCTTGATGCCTTCCTCCGTCTCAATTGCGCGCAAGCGCAGATCGGCGGTGAGCGCATCGAGATGAAGCCGCCCGCCTCCGTCGACAATCACAGACACTTTCGGCGCGAGCACAAGCCCACGCGCGGCGATAGCGCGGCGAAGCGCCGAGGCGAGCGCGTCACCATCGATCAGTGCCGTCGGATCGTCGGGAAGCGGGCTTGAGATCACCGGCACGCTATCGCAAAGCTCGATGTCGAGTTCTGCGACGGCGGAGGCAAACAGCGGCGCGGAATCCGGCGTGAGTCCGCGCACTTGCAGGTTGCCCCGTGCGCTGATCTCCAAGATGCCGTTGCCGTGCTTCTGCGCGGCGGCGCGGAATGCAGCAAAGGCATCGATGGGGATTGGCCCCGCAGTCACGAGGCGCGCGAGAAGGCCGTCACCGGTCTGCATGGGCTCTGCCAGACGCGGGCAGTCGCCGCGGATGTGAAGCGCGGTCATGCCGAGGCTTCCGCGTGCATCTTTGTCAAAGCGATGTCGTTTCGGCGCGGGTGCCACAGCCCTTTCCGCCGCGCGCCCTCGAGCCGTTCCGCGATCGCCTGCGCGGCATCGGGGTTTTCGCGCAACAGGAACTCGCGAATTTCGGGGTCGGCGAGATAGGTCTCGTGCACGAGATCGAACAGGGCGCTCGAGACTGCGCCGGTGGTCTCGGCGAAATCGACCAGCCGGTCCACGGTCTCGGCGAGCTCGGCCGCGCCGCGCGCGCCGTGGCGCATCATGCCTTCGATGAAGAGCGGATTGGTAGCGCGGCCGCGCACGATGCGGGCGAGCGCCTGAGGCAGCGTGCGCGCTCGGGGCTGTCCAGGGTTGGTTGTATCGAGCACGACGAAATCCGGCGCGCGACCGAGCAAAGAAGCGGCAGCGGCAAAACCGCCGATATGCGCCACGTCCTCTGCGCCTTCGAGCAGGTCGCGGGTCGGATCGTTGCTTGGGTGCAAGAGCAAGTCGGCGCTCGCCACTTGCTTAGCAAAGCCGACATCGGGCCTACCCTCGCCTTCGGCGCCACCATAGGCGTGGGAGGTAGCGGCGAGATAGGCTGCGCCGATATCGGCCTCATCTGTGTCGCAGCCCAGCAGGTCTTCGGCGCCCGCGCCGTAGGCGCCTGGAGCGTTGCCGAAGATGCGGTCGAGCCTGCCGCCGCGGGCGACGCGGACTGCAGCAGCGAGAGGATTCTCGTCGCCGTCCTCCTCGCGTTCGGCAACGAGCCGCGTCGCGGCATCGAGCAGCGCGATCTGCGCCGCGAAGAGATCGCGGAAGAGCCCCGAGATGCGCCAGGTGACATCAACCCGCGGACGACCCATGGCGGCGCATGGCAGAACCTCGATACCGGTGACGCGGCCGGTGGCGCCGTCCCAAACGGGGCGGCAGCCCATGAGCGCAAGACCTTGGGCGATCTCCTCGCCGCCGGTTCTGAGCGTTGCGCTCCCCCACAGGTCGATCACGAGTGCGCGCGGCATCTCGCCGTGGGTCTGGAGATAGAGACGGATCACCTCGCCTGCGGCGAGGCGGCCAAGCTCCATTGCGGTCGGCGTGGGCAGAAGGCGCGGGTCGGCAGTGAACAGATTGCGCCCGGTGGGCACTACGTCGCGGCGGCCACGCTGCGGCGAGCCAGCGGGGCCTGGCGCCACGCGCTTGCCGTCGAGCGCAGTGATAAGAGCCTCGCGCTCGGCGTCGGCGCTTGCCTGCCATTGCGGGTCGGTGGTCTCGGCAAAGATGCGACCATAGACGTGCAGCCCGTCCTTGATGGCGAGGTCCTTGAGATCGCACAGCCAGGCATCGATCTTGCGCAGGGCTTCGTCGGGATGGAGGTCGCGTTCGGCGCCGGCCTCGCATGCCAGGCCGCTGTCTCGCGCGGTGTCGATAATGAGCTTGGCGAGGCGCTCGCGCCGCCTGCGGTCGAGCCCGTCGGCGATGGCATATTCATCGACCAGGCGTTCCAGTTCGCGCGCTGCGCCTGACAGGCTGCCCTCGGTAAGAGGTGGGGGCAGATGGCCAATGGTCACTGCGGCGATGCGGCGCTTGGCCTGCGCGGCCTCACCCGGATTGCTCACGATGAAGGGGTAAATCACCGGCAGCGGCCCGACCACCGCCTCGGGGAAGCAGGCGCCTGTGAGCGCCACGGCCTTTCCCGGTAGCCATTCGAGCGTGCCGTGCGCGCCCATATGTAGGAGCAGATCAGCCTTGAAGCTGTGCCTGAGCCAAAGGCCGAAGGCGATAAGCGCATGGCGCGGGGGAAGCGCCGGATCGTGATAGCTGGCGCGCCGTTCATGCACATTGCCGCGCTCAGGCGGCAAGGCGACCAGGATGTTGCCGAAGCGCCCGGCACGGAAACGGAAGGCGCCGTCGCGGAAATCGGGATCGTTTTCCCGATCGCCCCACGCTGCAGTGATGCGGCGGCCGATCTCGGCGGGCAATTCGGCGAGGAGCCGGGAGTAGCCGGCGAGTGAAAGGGCGGGCTCCCGCGCACCGAGTTCCAATTGCTTGAGCAGCGCTCGGGAATTCTCTGTCCTATCGCGTACGTCATAGCCCGCGGCAGCAAGGTCGGAGAGCAGCGCGACGATGCTCTGCGGCACATCGAGACCGACCGCGTAGCCTGTACGCCCGCCAGCGGCAGGATAGTCAGGCATCAGAATGGCGACGCGGCGTTCGCCGCGCGGCAGCCTCCTCAGGCGAACGAGGGCTGCAACGCGGTCAGCCACGATAGCAATGCGGTCAGGTTCGGGTCGGCTGGCAAACGCGGTGAAGCCGAGCGCGTCGTCGGCTGGCAGCGCATCCTTGAAGGCGATGGCGCCCAAGAGCACGCGTCCGTCAAGCTCTGGCAGCACCACATGCATGGCGAGATCGGCTGGCCCAAGCCCGCGCGGGCTCTCCTGCCATGCCGCGCGCCGTGTCGTGGCGATCACCCCTTGCAGGATCGGCGCATCCGTCGCGTCCAGCGCGGAAGCCTCGCCGTCGCCGCCGGCAGCAAAGGCTGTGGTGGTGACCACCACCGCGGGGGCGAGACGTTGCAACGCGTCCCGCACGAATGCGCTGGCTTCAGAATCCTTTAGGCTGGGAACGAAGAGTGGCGCCGGAGCGAGTCCGCGCGCGGCGAGCGCGCCGCAAAGTGAATCGATTGGCGCAGTGTCGGCGGCGAGCAGCGCGCGGTAGAACAGGATCGGAACGACGGCTCGCCCAGACGCCGCGCAAAGTTGATCGAGAGAGACCGCGCCGGTGCCCGGCAGATAACCACCCATGCGTGGGAGGGCTCGCGGCACTTGAGCCGGGAATGAATAGCCCGCATAGGTAGCGAGGCGGCGAAGCAAAGCCCGCAAATTCTCCCGCCCGGCTTCGCGGAAATAAGCGAGAAGCGCCGCAAGTTCGCCAGGCGCCAACGTCGAGGCCTCATCGAGGCGCTTGTCGTCGCGATCCTCGCCGGGAAGGACAGCAAGCGTGATGTCGCGTTCGCGCGCCATGGCAGAGAGCGCATCGACTCCGTAGCGCCACCAGTCGAGTCCGCCGAGCAGCCGCACCACGATCACCTTGGCGTGCCGCGCGCATTTGTCGATCCAGAGATCGATCGACATCGGATGGCGCAGGTCGCGCAGATGCGCGAGCCTCAGGCTCGGGAGGTTCTCCTTCTCGGCCGCATACGCAGAGGCAAGCCCGGAAAGATCGCTGTCGGCGAAGGACAGAACGACGATGTCGCCCGGCGTCTGACCGAGGTCGCGCGGTTCGACGATGTCGTCGAGGGTTGCTGACGTGGTTTGGAGGAGATGCATGGCCTAGGCTGCGAGAGATTTCACCACCGCGACACGGTCGAGGCCTTTCAGGCCGATCACCACGAGGCTCCCCTGGCGAGACTCGCCCCACGGCTTGTCGTAATAGTGGCTGACGCGGGGGCCGACCGCCTGGATCAAGAGCCGCATCGGCTTCCCGGTGACAGCCAAAAAGCCCTTCATCCGCAAGATGTTATGGGTTTCGGCAACCGCGGCAATGCGGTTCGCGGCAGAGGCAGGATCGCCGACCTCACCCATGTCCACGACGAAGCTTTCGAAGTCATCGTGGTCGTGCTCCAATTCGTCGTCGTGGAGCGTCTTGCGGTTCTCGATGTCGTCCTCGGTGCCGACGCCCAAGCCGAGAAGCGCAGCTGGATCGACCTTGCCGTCTGCGACCGTCACCACTCTCACTGCGCGGGGCAGCGCGCCGGACACCATCGCCACCGCCTTCTCCATGCCGGCGTCATCGAGCAGGTCGCGCTTGTTGAGCACCACGAGATCGGCGCACGCGATCTGATCTCCGAACACCTCCTCGATCGGGTCGTCATGGTCGAGAGCGGCGTCTGCCGCGCGCTGGCGCTTGAGCGCGTCGAGATCTGCGGCAACCTGGCCGTCAGCGAGGGCTGCGCCATCGACCACCGCCACCACGCCGTCGACGGTGACGCGGCTTTTGATCGCGGGCCAATGGAAGGCCTGGACCAGGGGCTTGGGCAGAGCAAGGCCGGACGTTTCGATCACGATGTGCTCGACCGCTGGCTCACGCGCGAGAATCTGATCGAGAGCAGGCACAAACTCGTCGGCCACAGTGCAGCACAGGCAGCCATTGGCGAGCTCGACGATGTTCTCCTCTGGGCAGGCGGCATTACCGCAGCCTTTGAGAATCTCGCCATCGATGCCGACATCGCCGAACTCGTTGACAATGACGGCAAGCCTCCGCCCGTTGGCATTGGCGAGCACGTGGCGGATCAGAGTCGTCTTGCCCGAGCCGAGAAAGCCGGTGACGATGGTGCAGGGAACGCGGGCAAGCGACGTCATTCATTGTCCTCCACGAAATCGAGCGGCGGCACGCGCGCGATCAGCCCGCGCTTCAGGACTTCGGGGCGTCCGCACCAAGGCATCAGGCCATCCTCCGCGCGGGCGAGCAGCCGCGCGCCTTCGATGAGCGCTTCAGCATCCCTCTCAGCCTCGAGGCCGCCGAAGACGTAGGTCCAAGTATCGTCGCACCTGATCGCGGCGCTCAAAGCGCGATTGCAATTGGCAAGGCAACGGACTTGGCGAACCCCGACGCCGGTGCCCTCGGCCGCACGCGAGGTTGCGCGGGCGAGCGCAAGGCCCGGGCGTGGCGCGTCTTCGGGATCGGTCGCGCGCCGGCACGTGATGCAGACATAGACCGTCGGCGAGGTGATCGCCTCGATCCTCGCGTCCTCGTCCTGGTCGATGTCGGTGACTGCCACCCCGGAGTCGCTCCTCTGAACGGACCGTTGCGACGACAGGGCGCGTGAAGCTGCCGAAAGGACAGCCCAGGGAATCAACCGCCGCCGAGGCACCCCGCCCGGAAGGCGACTGCATCGACGGTAGGTCTCCTGGCTCGCGGGTCGCTGCCCTTGCCGCCTTCCCGGGATCTCCCAGTGGCTTTGGCTCGGGCTCGCCGCTTACAGTTGCGGGGGCAGCCGCGGATTTGGAGCTCCGCTCCCTACCGCGTTCCCTGTTCGCTCTCTCCTCGAGAGACCGTCGAATGCGAGCAGTTAAGGCGGGAGGCGCCGCCTTTGTCAAATGCGTTCAGGGGAGGCGGCTTGCGCGGAAGCGCGGGGCAGCTATAGTCGCGGGCGTCGTCGGTTCCCGCGTGGTGCGGGACGAAAAAGGGAACGCGGTGAGGGTGATCCCCAATGCCACGGCTGCCCCCGCAACTGTAAGCGGCGAGCTTCCCTCCACCTGCCACTGGAGCTTCGCTCCGGGAAGGCCGAGGAAAAGCCAAGACCCGCGAGCCACAAGACCTGCCGGCGGCGTCAACGCTAGCCCGCGCCCTCGGGTGGAGGGCGAAAAGGGGGTCACATGAATTCTCTACCGACCGAAACTGCCGGCGCCGCGCCGCACGCTGTCGGTGCGCTCACCACCTCACGCGCCATTTCGATCTTCGCCGCCGCTCTGCTCGGGATGTTCATCGTTGGCGGGGTTGGCTTCTCGCACATCATGGCAGTGCATAACGCCGCGCATGACTATCGCCATTCCATGGGCTTCCCCTGCCACTAGGGAGGCGCGCCATGGACTATGTCCGCAACATCGTGCTCGTTGCCGCGATCGCCGGTGCGGTCGCCGGACTAGCGATGACGGTAGCCCAGCAGCTCACCACCGTCCCGCTCATCCTCAAGGCCGAGGTCTATGAGGAGCATGGCGCTACACCTGCGGCACACAATCACGGCGATGCCGCGCAAGCACCAGTTCACCAACATGATGAGGAGGGCTGGTCGCCGGCCAATGGCTTCGAGCGCACGGCGTTTTCTGCTCTTGCCAATATCCTAACGGGTGTGGGCTTTGCCCTGCTACTTGTCGCCGCGAGCGAGCTTGCCGGCGGCATCAGGAACTGGTGCCAGGGCGTGTTCTGGGGGCTTGCCGGTTTCGCTGTGTTCACGCTCGCTCCAAGTCTTGGGCTTCCGCCAGAGCTCCCGGCCATGCCCGCGGCAGAGCTTGGCGCGCGCCAACTGTGGTGGGTCGCGACGGCGGCGTCTACGGCCACTGCTCTCGGCCTTCTGGTTTATGGCCGCTCGCGATGGACCGTGCTCGCTGCAATTGCTCTTCTGATCGCGCCGCACTTGATCGGCGCGCCGCAACCCGGAAGCTACGAGACGCCGATCCCCGAAAGCCTGCATCACAGCTTCGTCGTTGCCGTGGTGCTAACGACGCTGCTGTTTTGGGTACTGCTCGGGGGCCTCGCCGGGTTGTTCCGAGGCCGTTTCCTCGGCGCAAGCTGAGCCATGGCAGAACGTAATGCCGGCGGGCGCGGGCTCATCACGCTCGTGCTCGGCGGCGCCCGGTCAGGCAAGAGCCGCTATGCCGAGTGGCTGATCACGACCTATCCGGAGCCGTGGATCTATGTGGCGACAGGCGAGGCGAGGGACGAGGAGATGGCCGAGCGAATCGCGGCGCATAAGGCAAGACGCAGTGCCGGATGGCAAACCGTCGAAACGCCGCACGAACTTGCCGGGGCGCTTCGCGCAGCACCGAACGATGCGGCAGTCCTGGTTGACTGCCTCACGCTGTGGCTCTCGAATTTGCTGGAGGCTGAGGCCGACATCGAAGGCGAGACGGCGAGACTTCAGGACGCATTGGCCGAACGGGGCGGGCCTACTGTGCTCGTCTCGAACGAGGTTGGCCTCGGCATCGTGCCTGACAATGCGCTGGCCCGCAGGTTCCGCGACCTACAGGGCAATCTCAATCAAAGGCTGGCGGCGCAGGCGACACGCGTGATCATGATGGTGGCGGGTATCGCGGTCGCGGTGAAAAGCCCATGACCAAACGAATCGACGAGCACGAGGCCGAGCGCCATCGCGCCAAGATGGCAAAGCGCAAGGCAGTGCAGGACGAGGAGGTCGCCGGCAAGAAGCTCGAAAAGGGCCTGCTCATCGTCCACACCGGCACTGGCAAGGGGAAATCGACGGCAGCCTTCGGCTTAGCACTCCGCATGCTCGGACGGGGCAGGCGCATTGGGGTGGTGCAGTTCATCAAAGGGGGCTGGCACAGCGCCGAGCGCGATGCGTTCGAGAAATTCGGCGACCAGGTGGCGTGGCATTCGATGGGAGAGGGCTTCACCTGGGAGACGCAGGACCTCGCCCGCGACATCGAAGCAGCCGAGCGCGCCTGGGCCAAGGCGCAAGAGCTGATGGCTGACCCGAGCTTTTCGCTGGTGGTTCTCGATGAGCTCAATATCGCGCTCCGCTACGACTATCTGCCTCTGGACAAAGTGGTTGCAGCTCTGAAGGCGCGGCGGCCCGATCTGCATGTCGTGGTCACCGGGCGAAATGCCAAACCTGCGCTGATCGACGCGGCGGATCTCGTCACCGACATGATGCTAGTGAAGCATCACTTCGCTGCTGGCGTGAAGGCTCAAGAAGGCATCGAGTTCTAAAGCGTGGCCGCGCGCGTGCTCATGTTCCAAGGCACCGGCTCGGACGTCGGCAAGTCGTTGATCGTCGCCGGGCTGTGCCGCTTGCTTTACAAGCGCGGGCTTAAAGTCGCGCCGTTTAAGCCGCAGAACATGTCGAACAATGCGGCAGTGACGGAGGACGGCGGCGAGATCGGCCGCGCGCAGGCGCTACAGGCGCGCGCCGCAGGCATGCCGCCCTCGGTGCATATGAACCCGGTTCTGCTCAAGCCGCAAAGCGAAGTCGGCGCGCAAGTCGTGGTGCAGGGCAAGGTCTATGGCCGGGCGATCGCCGCCGAGTTCCAGAAGGCAAAGCCAGAGCTGATGCCGTTCGTGCTGGACAGCTTCGCGAAGCTGAAGGCCGAGGCCGACATCGTGTTTGCCGAGGGCGCCGGCAGCGCGTCGGAGATCAACCTCCGTGCCAACGACATCGCTAATATGGGCTTCGCGCGGGCGGCAGATGTGCCAGTGGTGCTGATCGGCGACATCGACCGCGGCGGCGTGATCGCTTCGCTCGCCGGCACCAAGGCAGTAATCGATGCCGGCGACGCGGCTTTGATCAAAGGCTTCCTCGTCAACAAGTTTCGCGGAGATCCTGAGCTCTTTGCCAGCGGCATGGCGCTGATCGCCGAGGCGACCGGCTGGGAGGCGCTCGGCCTCATTCCATTTTTCCCCGACGCGCGGCTGTTGCCGGCCGAAGATGCGCTCGCGCTCTCGGCCGAGCGTCCAGCGAAGCCAGATGCGCGCATCAAGATTGCCGTTCCGCTGCTGCCGCATATCGCAAATTTCGACGATCTCGACCCGCTCGATGCGGAGCCTGCGGTCGATCTCGTCAAAGTGAAGCCTGGCGCAGCGCTGCCGGGCAACGCCAACCTCATCATCTTGCCCGGTTCGAAGGCGACCATCGCCGATCTCGCGGCGCTGCGTGACGCGGGCTTCGACATCGATATCGTTGCCCATCTTCGCCGCGGCGGCAGCGTGCTCGGTCTGTGCGGCGGCTATCAGATGCTCGGCCGCACTATCAACGATCCAGAGGGAATCGAGGGTGCGCCGGGGAGTGCCCGCGGGCTCGGCCTGCTCGACGTGGAGACCACGCTCTCGGTCGAGAAGCGGCTGGAGAAGATCGAAGGCGCAAGCTTCGACGGCGCCGCACTCGCAGGCTACGAGATGCATATCGGCGTGACCGAAGGGCCTGACCGCGCGCGACCCTTTGCCAAGTTTGCCGACGGCTCGTCCGAAGGCGCGATGGCGGCCGACGGCCGCGTGTTCGGCACGTATATCCACGGCCTTTTTGCCGACGACCGCCAGCGTGCGGCTTGGCTTGCGCGTTTCTTGGCTGGGGCGCCGAGCATCGCCTACGATACTTTGATCGATGAAACGCTCGACAGCCTCGCGGCTCATCTCGAAGCGCATGTCGATGTCGAGCGGCTGCTCACGCTAGCGCGGTGAGGGCTGCTACAAGAGCGACAATCGCGATAAGGATGGTGTCGGCGCGCCGATAGAGTGACAGCGCGGCGCGGATATCGGCCGCCGTGGGGGCGCGGTGTCCGTCTCCCATCCACGCATCGTCCACCGGGACGCTGTCATAGGCGCGCGGACCGCCAAGCGCGAGGCCGAGCGCACCGGCCATGGCGGCCTCCGGATATCCGGCATTCGGCGAGCGGTGGCTGGGCGCATCCCGCCTAACGGCCGCTAACGCACGCGAGGCCGACGCGCCTTCGGTCAAATAGGCAGCGCCGATAATGAAAAGCGCGGAAAGCCGGGAGGCTGGCAGGTTCACGAGATCATCTGCCCGCGCGGCGGCCCAGCCGAAATCCTCATGGCGCTTCGTGCGGTGCCCGATCATGCTGTCGGCAGTGTTGATCGCCTTGTAGATCGCCGCGCCCGGAAGCCCGGCGATCAACATCCAAAAGGCGGGTGCCACCACCCCATCGGAGAAATTTTCGGCGAGGCTTTCGATTGCCGCTCGCGCGACGCCCGCCTCGTCAAGCTGGGCGGCATCGCGGCCGACAATATGCGATACTGCGGCGCGGGCTACTTCGAGCCCGTCCTCTTCCAAGGCTGCCGCGACTCGCTCTACATGGGCGTGCAAGCTTCGCTGAGCGAGAAGCGTGCTGGCCAGGATGGCGACGAGGACGAGGCCGAACGGGAGGAGCAAGAGGCCACGCTCGATGACCAATGCAATGGCACCGACGGCAAACACGACGATGAGAAGAGTAAGCGCGCCGGCGCTCCGGCGTCGGCTCGGCGCGTCGCGATCGCGGTTGAGCCGCCGATCGAGCACCTCGATGAGCCACCCCATCCAGGCGACCGGATGCCCATGCCTTTGCCGGAGCCGGTCCGGGTAGCCGAACGTGGCCTCGAACAAAAGCGCAAGCAGCGTGAGCACAGCGGACATGGCCATCCCGGGGGAACTCGCGCCACTTGATCATGGCGGGGATCTCGGCGCCGCGCGGAAACTGTTTCCAGGCGCGCCCGAACCTTTCCTCGACCTGTCGGCCGGGATCAATCCCAATCCTTACCCTTTGCCGGAGCTTTCCGACGCGATTTACGCGCGTTTGCCCGAACAGGCGACCCTGCTCGAGCTGAAAGAGATGGCGGCAAGTGCCTATGGCGCGCCGTCGCCTGCGCATGTCGCGATTGCGCCTGGCTCGCAGATTCTGGTGGCGCAACTGGGCTTCCTGCTCGTGCGCGGACGCGCCGCCGTGTTTGCCCCGACTTACGCCGAGCATGCACGCGTGGCCGAGCTTGCCGGCCACACTGTGATGGAGGCTGCCGATGTCGCACAGCTCGCCGACTCGCGCCTTGCCATCGTGGTCAATCCCAACAATCCGGACGGACGGATCGTGGCCAAGGACATGCTGCTCGCGCTTGCCGATCGGCTTCGGCGCCGAGGCGGACTTCTTCTGATCGACGAAGCTTTCATGGATGTGGCGGCGGAGGGGATTAGTGTCGCCGACCAGGTGGGACGCGGCAACATCGTGGTGCTGCGATCGTTCGGCAAGTTCTATGGGCTTCCCGGCGTGCGGTTGAGCTTTGCCCTCGCCACGCCAGAGATCGCGTCACGTCTCGCTGCCGCGCTCGGGCCTTGGCCGGTGTCCAGCGCCGCTGTCGCTGTCGGCCGGGCGGCCCTCGCAGACTCGCCGTGGGGCGAGAAGACCCGCGCCTCGCTTGCCGAGGCGGCGCTGAGGCTCGACGTTCTGCTGGCTGGTGCAGGTCTCGAGGTCGTGGGCGGCACGTCATTGTTCCGCCTCGCGCGCACAAAAGAGGTAGCGACGCTATTCCGACATCTCGGCGAGGCCGGGATCTATGTGCGGCGTTTCAGTGAGTATCCGGCGTGGCTGCGCTTCGGACTGCCGGGCAACGAGGATGAGTGGCAAAGGCTCCGCTCAGCGCTAATGACATTCGCCAGCGCTAAAACGACTTAGCGGCGATCAGTGAGCCCAACGCCGGGCATGGTGCTGAGCCGCTTCGAGGTTTCCTTGCGCCTCTTCCGGCAAAAGCCTCGCGATCACGCCCATGGCGAGCTCGACAGAGATCTCGCTTGCTCCACATTCCTTGAGTTGCTGCCGCAGCCAACCGTAGATCTCTTCATCCCCGGCTCTAAGGCCGACGGCAATCTCCTCAAGCATCTGCACCAACGATTCTGCTGCCATCGCGCCCCTCCATTCTACCAGCCCACAGGCTCATGGCTCGCGCTCGGTTTCTTGCGCTCCTGGTGCGGATCCCCCCCGACTCGCCGATCATACTTGGTCTTGCGTCACATAGACGTTGCGTAGCTGCAACAGTCCGGGTCTTTTCGACTAGTCGGCCCCAGGGCCGGTGAAGGGCAACGGTGTGACCGAGGCCGTTTTTGGGTCGCCCGCGGCTTGGGCCATGGGCACGCCGCGCCGGAGGATGGGCCGGCAATAGTGCGAGCCGTGCTCGGCATTGGTCAGCAGCAGGTCGACGTGAATGTGGTTGTAATGGAAGCGGTCGCTGCCGGGACCAAGCACCGTGTAAAACTCCTGGCAGGCGCCAGTGAACGCAGCCGCAAGGAAGGCCTGCTCGCGCGGCGTTCCGCGCCACCAGGCATTGGCCACGGTAATGATCTGACCGTTCGCCAGGCGGAAGGCGGCGATATCGAGCGCATTGCCAAAGGCGTGCTCCGAGATGCGGCCCCAATTGTTGCCGTTTCGGCCGCGGCAGCCATACGAGGCGATCTGGCCGATCTCGATGACGCGGCTGCCGAAATAGCGGTAGGCAGCGGGCTGCACCGAGGTCTTGATCCAGCGATCGAGCGCGGCGGTGAGGGGGCAGCCAATTGTCGCAGGCGGCGTGACGGTGACGCGACCGTCCGCGAGACCCGAAACGCGCAGTGGGCATTCGAGCCCGCACACCCCGGGACCGTCGATGGTCTCCATTGGAGTGACATAGGTCGAGGCGTGTACCGCGCCGCCGGTGAGGCAGGCCTCCTCGACCTTGCCACGCCACGGTGCGCGCTGGCCGGAATTGAAATTGCCGCCGGCGCAGCCGAACAGCGCGCCAAGGCACGCGGCTACGGAGAGGCCAACTACGAGATACGCGACCCTCGCCCCCATGGCCCGTACCTTGGGGCCAAGGGTCTGAACAAACTTTCAATGGGTCTTAACGATTGGCCCTATGTACGCGCCTGGGATTTTATCCGGCCCTCGGTCCTTAGCTGTGCTTCACGTGCCTATGCGTCGGCTGCGCCGGATGTGCGGCACCACATTTCGCGCAGACGCAGAAGGGGTCGCACTGCAGGGTCGAGCCCCTTGGGCAGAAGAATCCCTGTTCGACACAATCTGCCTTCTCGACCGGCGAGAAGGTTGCCGCGGGTCTTTGCAGGACGCCCATCGTAGCGTTTGCCTGGAAGGCATAGCCGAGCCCCAGCAAGCCTATCGTCGCAGCGAGCAAGATCACGAATGTACGCATATCTTCCCTCCATCAACGCGCGGCCCATGCCCCTGGGCCGCTCAAGCGGTAATCCTACGCCCAAAGCCTTCACCCGAGACTGGGACATTGCGTCCCTACGGCGGCGATCAAGCGTAGAGGGAATCGACCCGGAAAAGCGCTTAGTGCGGGGCGTTGAAGCTCCGCACCGGAGACTGGGTTCCGTCGAGGTAGGTAAGCTGCACCTGCATCGACTTCGTCTTGGCCGGAGCCTTCATATATCTTGGCGTCCTCCGGGACGCTGTTGGGATCGAGGATATTGCACGGCGGCAGCTTATAGATCTGATCGATGGTGCCGCCGTTATAGCCATATCGCACCTCCTGAATCGCGCAGCGATAGGTGATGAGGTGCGAGAAATAGACGAGCATTGCGCCGTTCCAGTCCCGGAAGTCGATCCAGGCCGTCCATAGCACTTCCAGGATTTTCTTCTCGCTCTCGGCGAGCGCCGCTTGCGGATCGAAATTGATGGTGACGATATCGGCCTGCTCGCCGCGCCTGTCGCGCCAGGTGACATAGAGCTTGGTCTTGCCCTGATCTGGCGGCAGCTCGAAATAGGTCTTGGGCATACGCTGCCGGTGCGCTGATCGAGCGCATCGATGAAGCCTGCGTCGATGAAGCTGCCTTGGTCACCGATGCGATAGCCGAACTGGGTTGCGGCCTCCGGCAACGACACGTTCACCGTCCAGTCGGCATTCGAGGGCATGGAGCTGGTCAGAGGCTGTGGCGCCTGCAGTGCCGCGACCTTCTGCTCTTGCGGCGGCAGCACGCTCTCGCCGCCGCCTTCTTCAAGCTTTGCCAAGCTTCCCGCGCTCGTCGCTCCCTCTGGCGACAGATAAAGATCGCCGACGATCTGGTCGTAATAGGCCGGAACCTGGACATGATCGACCTTCGCCGCGAGCTCGCGCACCTTGCTTTGCGTCTTCTTGGCGATCTGCACCATCGACTGGCCGGGCGTCTCCATCTCGACGAGCAGCGTGCGAGTGAACACCGAGTTGGGATTTGCGTCGGTGTCGCTCAGGCGATCGAGCGCCGACTGACCTTGCCCCGCCGAGAACAGCACGAACATGCCTTCGGCTGGATCCATGCGGGTCAGTCCGCGCGTCATGCCGATCGCGCGTTTTCCTTTGACCGCGAATGGATTATCGCGGCAGGCATCCAGGATGAGGATTACCGTCGCCGCGCCCTTCTGCTGCAACCGGTCGGAAAGAGCGCTGAGTTCTGTCTTTCTGGCACTTCCCCGTCTTAAGCAGTTGTCTATTATCCCCGGAAATTCAGGACTTCTCACCGAGGAGCGCAGAAACCCTAGCGATGTTCCGGTTGCAATTCCGGTTGCAAGAAGCGGCGTGTAACCCGCGCCGCCCCAGTGCCTACGTGCCCTGGGTGTCACCCTTACGGGGCAAGGGCTTGGCAAAGGGATATTCGAGCGCGGAAAGAAACCCTTGCGCTTCTTTGTGGCCGCGTCGCTGAAATTTTGCGAGACAGAGCCAACGCGGAGCACGCCGCCGAGCTTCGGCGTGTGGAACGCGTGACTGGGATCAAGCAAGCCGGTGCCGAGCTTGTCGCGTTCGGCCGCATCGCTCGGGGAGAGGAGCGAGACGAGGCATGACCAAGCTCGCGCTTTACGTCCGCATATGGCTGGCCAACCGCCTGCTCGACTGCGTCAGGCTGCTCGTGCCGCAGGCTGAGTTGGAGAGGCTACGAAGGGTTAACTGAGCCTTGCTTCCGCGAACGTCTTTACCGCGTTGTTCGCAATTTCCTACTGCGGCCCCGGTGTCCGCTACTCCGGGGCCGTTCTTTTGGAACGAAACCTGCGGCTTGGATTTGAATCGCCCGGCGCGGGCTCCGTTTCCGCG
>Ga0105237_10002773_pt1 | contig 21295 bp, 18 predicted proteins | sample KBSC24metaG_FD_81520 | JGI IMG/M metagenome (GOLD analysis project Ga0105237, IMG submission 81520) | Corn rhizosphere microbial communities from Kellogg Biological Station, Michigan, USA - KBS C2-4 metaG | ecosystem: Host-associated > Plants > Roots > Rhizosphere > Soil | place: Michigan, USA...
CCTCAAGCAGGTGGTGGATTTCTACAATCTGCGCGACGTCCAGCCGGGCCGCATCTACCCGCGTGACGCCGCCGGCCGGGTCCGGAAATATGACGACCTGCCGGCACGCTACCACGCCAATATCGACGTCGCCGACCAGCCGCTGGACCGCAAGCTCGGCGACAAGCCCGCGCTGACCGATTCCGAGGTCCAGGACATCATCGCCTTCCTCAAGACATTGGACGACGGAGATCCGACCTCGGCCACTAACAGGTGACATATCGAAGGTGGACCATCTGGAAGGCGCCAAAGCCGGTCGTCGATTGGCACCACGCTCGCTCCTCATTGCTGGCAGTCCGGTTCAGGAAAGAGCACCGGCTGCCCCCAAAGACAGCCGGCACCTTCTCAGCGGGGACGTAGTGACGTCACTTGCGCGTCCATCCCATTTGCTCGAACATCGAAAATGACGGACTGACCAATACGGATATTCTTCAAAATTGACGGCGGCGTAGCATGAAACGTCATGGTCATTGCTGGCCAACCGACAGCGGGGATGGCTCCGTGCTTGATCGTGATCCCGCCGCTCCTCTGATCCACCGCTGTGACAAGTCCGACACCTTGGCCCGTTTTCACGGCACCTGCGCCATGCATGCCAGGCATGTCCTTCATCGTCCCATCCCTGGATTGGGCGCTGGACGGTACGGCGATCAAGCTGATCGCAGCGATCAGAATGCTCGGATGAACTCTCATGACAGGCTCCTTGGTTGAGAGGTTGAGGTCAAATTGGAGACGCCGGGCCGCTGCTGGCGCAACAGGAAGAAGGCGGCGGGAAGAACGAACATCGACAACAACGGCGCCGTAATCATGCCGCCGATCATCGGGGCAGCGACCCGGCTCATCACTTCCGATCCCGCACCAGTCCCGAGCAAGATCGGCAGGAGACCAGCTAGGATCACCGCGACGGTCATCGCCTTGGGGCGAACCCGTAGCAGAGCGCCATCACGGACCGCGTCGGCGATCCCCGATCGATCGGCATCACGATCACGCCCGGCCAGCGCATTGCGCAGATAGATCAGCATCACCACGCCGAACTCGGCGGACACACCGGCGAGCGCGATGAAGCCGACGCCCGTGGCAACGGATTGATTGAAGCCGAGCAGATAGAGCATCCAGATGCCGCCAGTCAGTGCGAAAGGCAGCGTCCCCATGATGAGCGCGGCCTCGTCGACCCGGCGGAAGATCAGGAACAGCAGCAGGAAGATGATCGCCAGCGTCGCCGGCACCACCAGTTTCAGCCGCTCGACGGCGCGTTCGAGATATTCGAACTGGCCCGAGTAGGCGATGCTGACGCCAGCCGAGAGCTTCACTCGCTGGGCCACCGCCCGCTGGAGGTCGTGGACGACCGAGGTCAGGTCGCGGTCCCGAACGTCGATATAGACCCAGGTCGATGGCCTGGCATTCTCGGTCTTGAGCATCGGCGGACCGTCCGCGATCCGGATGGTCGCGACCGTGCCGAGCGTGATCTGCTGGCCGGCGGGCGTCAGCACCGGCAATTGGCGTAGCCCCTCCAGACTGTCGCGCATCTCGCGTGGATAGCGCATGCTGATCGGATAGCGGGCCAACCCTTCGACCGTCTCGCCGATCGTCTCTCCACCGACCGCGCCCGATACGATCGCCTGCACATCGGCGATATTGAGGCCGTAGCGCGCGGCCGCTGCGCGATCGATATCGACGTCGACATAGCGTCCGCCGGTCAGCCGCTCGGCCAGCGCCGAACTGACGCCCGGCACCGTCTTGGCGACCGTCTCGACATCATGGGCGATCCGGTCGATCTCGCCCAGGTCGGTACCGGACACCTTCACTCCGATCGGGCTCTTGATGCCGGTCGCCAGCATGTCGATCCGGTTGCGGATCGGGGGCACCCAGACATTGGCGAGCCCCGGCACGCGCACCGTCCGATCCAGCGCATCGATCAGCTTGGCGGGCGTCATGCCGGGACGCCACTGGTCGCGCGGCTTGAACTGGATGGTTGTCTCAAACATCTCCAGCGGCGCCGGATCGGTGGCGCTCTCGGCACGCCCGGCCTTGCCGAACACGGTCTCGACCTCCGGCACCGTCTTGATGAGCCGGTCGGTCTGCTGGAGCAGTGCGCTCGCCTTTGCGGCGGACAGGCCGGGCAATGCCGAGGGCATGTAGAGCAGGTCGCCCTCGTCCATGTTCGGCATGAACTCGCCGCCAAGGCGGCTGAGAGGCCAAGCCGTCGTCGCGAAGACCAGAGCGGCAACCAACAGTACGGTCCTCGGGCGCCGGAGCGTCCAGTCGATTGCCGGGCGATAGATGGCGGTCAGCCAGCGGTTGATCGGATTGGCCTGTTCGGCCGGGATACGGCCCCGGATCAGCCAGCCCATCAGGACCGGTACCAGAGTCACCGAAAGGATCGCTGCTCCCGCCATAGCATAGGTCTTGGTGAACGCGAGCGGCGCGAACAGCCGGCCTTCCTGCCCCTCCAGCGTGAACACGGGCACGAAGGACAGCGTGATGATGAGAAGGCTGAAGAAGAGCGCCGGCCCGACTTCGGCCGCCGCGTCGGTGACGATCTGCCACCGGACGGCTCCCGTCAGCGTCTCGCCAGGATGATCACGCTCCCAATGCTCGATATGCTTGTGGGCATTCTCGATCATGACGACCGCCGCATCGACCATCGCGCCGATGGCGATGGCGATGCCGCCCAGCGACATGATGTTGGCGTTCACGCCCTGCACGCGCATCACCAGCAACGCCGCCAGCACGCCGAGCGGCAAGGTCAGGATCGCGACCAGCGCCGAGCGTACGTGCCAGAGGAACAATGCGCAGACGAGTGCTACGACAATGAACTCCTCGATGAGCCTGTGGGTGAGGTTGTCGACCGCTCGGTCGATGAGTTGCGAACGGTCATAGGTGGTGACGATCTCGACACCAGGCGGCAGGCTCGCCTTCAGAGTCGCGAGCTTGTCCTTCACTGCCGCGATCACGTCGCGGGCATTCTTGCCCGAGCGCAGGATGACGACGCCGCCAGCGACCTCACCCTGGCCGTTCAACTCGGCGATGCCGCGCCGTATCTCCGGGCCGATTTGGATGGTGGCGACGTCTCCGAGCGTGATGGGAACGCCGCCGCTCGCCGTTCGAAGCGGGATGGCGCGGAAGTCGTCGAGCGTCTTCAGATAGCCCGAGGCGCGGACCATATATTCGGCCTCGGCCATCTCCAGCACCGAGCCACCGGCCTCCTGGTTGGCGCGCCTGATCGCGTCCACCGCTTGGCCCTGCGTGATCCCGAAGGCGGCGAGCTTCACCGGATCAAGCAGCACCTGATATTCTTTCACCATGCCGCCAATGCTGGCGACCTCGGCGACGCCGGGGATGGTCTTCAGCTCGTAGCGGAGGAACCAGTCCTGCAAGGAGCGGAGCTGGGAGAGGTCGTGCCGGCTGGTCCTGTCGACCAGCGCATATTCATAGACCCAGCCGACCCCGGTCGCGTCCGGGCCGAGTGCGGCCGTGGCCCCCTGGGGTAGCCGCTCCTGCACCTGGTTGAGATATTCGAGGACGCGGCTGCGCGCCCAATAGAGGTCGGTTCCGTCCTCGAAAATCACATAGACGAAGCTGTCGCCGAAGAAGGAATAGCCGCGCACCGTCTTCGCGCCCGGCACCGAGAGCATCGTCGTGGTGAGCGGATAGGTGACCTGGTTCTCGACGATCTGTGGCGCCTGTCCCGGCCAGCTCGTGCGGATGATGACCTGCGTGTCCGAGAGATCGGGAAGCGCGTCGACCGACGTCGAGCGCAGCGCAACAAGCCCTGCTACGAGCAGCGCAACGGCGCCCAGGACAACGAACAGCCGGTTGGCGACCGACCAGCGGATAAGCCGGGCGATCATTGGCCCACCTTCGTCATACGGTGGATTGTCGGCCCGTCATGCGGATGATCGAAGCCGAAGCGGACCCGATCGCCGACCTTGAACCCGCGCCCGATGCCTGAGTTGGAGAGCGCGAAGCCCATCGTCATCGCCGGCCAGCCGATCGCAGGCACGGGCTCATGGCTGAGCGTCACGCTGTCGGGCTTCAGCTCCTCGATCGTACCTGTCGTCTCGTAGAGCGTCGGCGAGGGCTTGGACGGCGCGGGCATGGCCGCAGCCGAGAGCGCGCTGATCGGGCGAGCCGCGATCCCTGCCAGGCTGGCTTCGGAATCGATCAGGAACTGGCCGGAGGCGACGATCATCTCGCCCTCGCTCAGGCCCGCCAGGATTTCGCTGTCATCGCCGGCCTCGCGTCCGACCTGAACCTCGGCCGGCTGATAATGGCCCCTGCCGTTGGCCAGCATGACGAGCGTTCGCTTGCCGGTCCGGATCAGGGCCTCGGATGGGACCATCAACCCGCTCCGCGTGTCGCCCGCGAACGACACACTGGCGAACATGCCGGGGCGCAGGCGGCCGTTCCGGTTGGGCAGCTCGATCCGCACCGTCAGCGTCCGGCTGTCAGCCGCCACGTCGGGCAGGATGGCCGATACACGCCCGGCGAATGCCTCTCCGGGGAAGGCCGCGAGTATCGCCTCAGCCGATTGTCCGGGCTTGAGCGCACCGGCGGTCGCTTCTGGCACTGCCGCGTTGAGCCAGACCGTGTCGATCCCATCGACCTCGGCAAGCGTCTGACCCGCCGCCACGGTCATGCCGGCGCGGACGCCGAGCGTCTTGATGACGCCGCCCGCGGGCGCCGTGATCGTGACGACATTGCGGGGACGACCGCTGCGCTCAACCGAAGCGATCAGGCCGGCGGACATGCCGAGCAAGGCCAGCCTTTGCCGCGCCGCCTGCGTGAGCGCGGCATTGCCGGTCCCGCGCACGGCCAGATATTCGGCCTGCGCGCCACCCCATTCGGGAACCAGGATATCGGCGAGCGGTACTCCCACGCCGATCACGTCGCCCGGCGCGTGCGCATAGACGCGCTGGACGAAGCCACCGCTCCGGGCCTGCACGACAGTCACGTCGCGCTGGTTGAAATCGATGGTGCCCGTGGCGGTGATGGCGCTGCCGAGTGTGCCGCGCCGGACCGATACGGTACGCAGGCCGAGGGTCTGCGATGCGGTCGCGTCGATCGTCACGCCGGCCGTCTGGTGTCCTGCGCTGCCGGCCGCGCCATCCGCATATTTCGCGATGAGCTGCATATCCATGAACGGCGATTTGCCCGGCTTGTCGAAATGCTGGGTTGGCACCATCGGGTCATACCAATAGAGCGGCTTGCCGGGTGCTATAGAGGCGGCCGCGCCACCGGCTGGAGCCAATGCGGGATGTCCAATCAGCCGCGCGACGCCGAAACCAATCGCACCGCTCGCGACGATCGCAAGGATGGCGGCGCGGCCGGCCGGCGTTTGGGGGATAAGGTCCTTGGGCGTCATTGGTCGGCGCTCCGATAGGTGAGGGTCAGGCGGGCGCCATCGGCGGCGACCGCGGCTTCGCGATCAAGCGCGGTCAGGCGCGCATCGGCGAGTGCGGCATAGGCGTCCGCGATATCGATCAGCGTGGCGCGGCCTGCGGCATAGCTGGATGTTTCGAGCTTCACCCGTTGCTCGGCGAGCGGAAGCAGCGTGTCGCGGGCGCGAGCCCATTGCTCGTGGTGCATGGCGTGATCGGCGAGATCGGCATCGAGATCGGCCGCGAGGGCGCGCCGGACGGCCTCGCGTTCGGCCATCACCTGGCCGACCTTCGCCTGCGCGGCGCCGATCTCGAACCCTTGCCGGCGCCGCGTGAAGAAGGGCAGGCTCACCGTGACGCCCGCCGATACGTAATCGCCGAACCGCGGGTCGCGGCGCTGATAGGCGAGGTCGACGCCGAAGTCCGAACGCCGTCCGGCATCTGCGACATGAACATCGGCATCCGCCTGCCGCTGCTGCGCATCGATCATCCGGATCGAGGGGTGGCCGTCGAGTCCGGCCCGGAGCGCCGCCCCATCGACATCCAGATCGGGCACGGATCCCGCGATCTCGGGGCTTGGATCGCCCGTCCATCGGACGAGCGTCGCCCGCGTGCGCGCCATCTCCGACACCAGTTCGCTCCGGCGATCCTGCAAGGATGCGATCGCCTGGTCACCGGCGAGGGTTTGTGCCGGACGGGAAGCGCCTGACGCCACCGCTTTGGGTGTGGCTTTCACGACCTGCGCCAAATTGCCCAGTACCTCGTCCAGCTCCGCCAGGCGGCGTTCGGCAAAAGCAAGATTGATCCAGGCGAGCGCCGCGCTGACCTCGACCGTACGGGCCTCCTGCACGCGATCGGCGTCGGCCGCGCCAATGTCCGCGTCGGCGCGCGCCTGCTCGGCATGTCGCCTGGCGAGATTGGGGATGTCCTGCGACGCGCCGACGCGGACCATCGTGAAGTCGTCGCGGCCGGGCTCGAATGCCAGCGGACCGGAGACGGGGAAGCTGTCGACACCGATCGCCAGTTTGGGGTCCGGCAGTGCGCCGGCGGCACCTCTGGCCGAACGGGCGGCATCGATGCCCAGCGTCCTGGCCCTGAGCGAAGGGGCATTCGCCTGTGCCTGTCGCAGCGCGGCGTCGAACGTCATCGGCTGGGCAGACGCCTCGGTGGAGAGCGCTGCGAGAAACGGCGCCACAATGTGAAATCGCATGGGAATCTCCTGGTCGGAGGATCAGGTCGCATCGGGCGCGGCGCATCGGACCCTCGGCGGCGAAGATTCTGCCGCCGAGAATCCGGCATTCCGATCAGCCGAAACGATCGGTCATCGCTTTATCCGGCGGTGGGCACCCGTGCAGACGAGCGCATGCGGTCAGCGGTGCCGGTTTTCATGATGGTGCAGTCGCAACCCGCCATCCGGACGTTGTCCGATACCCAGGTGCGGTGCGCGGCCTCGAGCGGCGCGCGGGGACCGACCTGGTGTGGCGGACGCCATTCGTAGTGGCCGTGCGGAGTGGCCATGGGCATGGGTTCCGCAAACGCAGGAGAGGCGACAGCCACAATCGTGGCGGCCGCAAATATGAGGAAATTCATGGGATATGGTCCTGAACTGAAAAGTCGGATCGGCACGAATCTCGCGGGCGACCGAAGCCGAGTGCGCGATCAGCGTGCGGTGACGATCAGCTCAGGCGTGCGGGTGGTTCCGGCTCGGGACCGTAGGAACGGCCAACGAAGCGGGGTGTCGTCGACCAGAAGGGCATGGATGCCAGAAGAGGTTTGCCGACAATCGGAGCGGGCGGATCGCCGAGCACGATCGGTATCGTGCAACCCATCGCCGCAATGCAGGCTAGCGACATATCTTTGCACGGCTTGCCGCCGCCATGACGCGCCGATTGATCCGCGTCCATCATCTGGTCGCAATCCATGCCCGTCATTCCAGTCATCGATGCCGAGATACCAGGGTCGGGGACGATCGTTTTCACGATGTCCGGACCGAGCGCATAGGCCGCTTGTTGGCCGAAGAGACCAATGATGGCTCCCAGCAGGAGCAGGAGGGGAACGATGCGTCGCGCCACGGATATGGGCTTATCTGACACTCACGGTTGGTTCAATCGTCCTACGCAGGCCAACAGCTTATCGTTACAGGCTCGCCCTTAGCCGTCGTCTCAGATCGGCCGCCAGATAGCTTATGGTGGCCGATACGGACAGGTGAGAAAGCGCCCAATTGTCGCCGTTCCTAAGCTTGCGTGCATTGCCCATTTACTGACGGTCCGGTCCGCCGCGGACCGTTACCCTGATGCAATGGGAAATAGGCGCGCAAGGCCGAGGTCATGGTCAATGAGCGCCGCTAGGAGACGCCGCTCTACGGCTGAACGAATGCTCATAGCTTCGTGAGGTCAGGAAGACGACTTCGCGAGGAGGTTTAGATTGAGCGTTCCGCACCCGCAGCGAAGGCTTTCCTTTTTCCCCCGATCGGGCGTCACGAAATACATTTCGGAGCAGGTCGGACAGCCGAACGCCGACGTAAAGCTTTTGAACGCGGTTACCACCGGCGAGAAATCCTCGCGCTTCAGATCCGCCCATTCGTTGAAATGGACGGCGGTATTGATCTGCCAGTTGTCATAATTGGTTTTGGTCTTGGCGGTACCAAAGGCCGCCTCGATGTCGTTGATACGGTCGACGACGTCCTTTTGTCCCCATGAGTTCGCGGCGGCCTTGGCCTTCTTGAACAGGTCGCCAAGCGAGCTTGTCGCATTCGGGAGAAGGTCACCCAACATGAATTGCGCGTCGCCGCGAAACTCGACGCTCGCGCGCAGACGGTCGCAGGCTTCCTTCGCGAAATGTTCGAGGTAGTGCCGCAGGAGCCCAGCCGCGGCGCGCACCTCATTCTTGGCAAGGTGCCGCTCCAGTTCGGTCCAGACGTCCCGATCGTCCCATTCGGTCGGGCCGAGATCGACGGTCCAGGTCCGGAAATGAGCAAAACCTCGGCCCTTGATGAGACCTTCCGACTTCATGTGTCGCAGCCAGATCTCGTCGTGCGTCGTGAAAATGAACTGAGTGTTTGGAAATGCTTCCTTCAGAAGCGTGCAGACTTGCCTCCGATGCCCGGAATCTACGGACATGAGGACGTCGTCTAGCACGGCGAAAGTGAAGTTGGCGCCGAGCAGATGGCTCATCAGCGCGAGGTAGAGGCAGAGCCCCATCCCATCCTGATGACCTTCGCTATGATAGGCTCCGGGCGGAAAGTGGCCGCGACCATAGAAATCCACATCGAAGCCCAGCTTGCCGATCGATGGCATCAGCTTGGCGGTGAAGCTCTTTTCGTCGTCCTCGTTGATCTTGCGATAATAGGCCGCGAAGGCCGTTTCGACGTCCTCGTAAATCTTTTCGAGGGCGCCGGTGGTGACGGTTCCGAAGGTCGCGATCACCTTGGCGGCGCGCTCTGATTTGAGAGTGCCGGCGGAGAAAGCAAGTCTCGCTTTGCGATATTGTTCGAGCCGCTCCTGAGCCAAGACGAGAAATTCGCGTGCGGCGTCCTGTTTGGTGGGCTCGGGGATCGCCGTGATCGCCGCGTCCAACGCGGTCAACGTTTCCACGATGTCGGGTACGTGATGCGCGACTGCAAGGACCGTCTGGATGTCGCTGAGCGGCAGCACCTTCTGTACCTGCAGATAGCGACCCCGCAGCGTGGCGCGAAAATCGACTAGCGGTGTGACATCGAGCTTGGGCGTGAAATTCCCGCCATGGTCGATCATCACGTTCAGCGCACTTCCGGCTGCGTGCAGGCTGTCCAGGATCGGCTTCAGCTCGCCTTCAAGGGCAGCACGTCGCTTGCCGACTTCTTCGAGGTGGGAGAGCTTTTGCGAAAGATGCGCTTCGAATGCCTCGGGCTCGAAGGGCGTGTCGCACACCGGGCAAGCCGTGCCGTCGTACAGTTCGAGCGCGGATTTGAGGAGGGAATCGCGCGATAGACCGTCAAGGCTCTCGGCGTCCGTGCCGAGGTCTGCGGCATGGCTTGTGGCGGTCGAGCAGGCGAGTTGGAAAGCCTCCGACTGGAGCACGCCGAGGACGTCGCGAAGCGTGGTCATGTCGGCTGTTGCCTGCACCTTCGGTACGCGACCGGGCGTTCCCGGTGCGGTTGTCGTCAGGCCATCCTTGACCGACGTGTTAACCTCTAGCGCCTCTAGAGGCGACAGACCCAAGGTTTCACGGCGCAGATTGACCGCTCCCAGCACCGCAGCCTTGGAAAGCTGCGCGATATCGAGGGCGGCGAGGAGATTGGTGGTCGTGTCGGCTCTCGCCCGCTCGAGGCCGGGTAGTTCTCTGGCGCAGGCGTTGGCGATCTTTTGCAGCACGCCACGCAGTTTCTCGATGTCATCGAGGCGCAGGAGCGACTGCACCTCCTTTGATCTCTGGCCGGGCTCGGAGAGGACGTACCTGATGAGTTCCCGACGCGAGAGAACGAACTCGGGGTGGAGATTAACGCCTTCAAGGGCGGCGAGGACGTCCTTGTCAGCCGGCGTGATCTTCGGATTCGACGCGGCCTTTACGGAGCGATGGATCTGTGCCTTCTTGTTGCCGAGTGCGGGTATGGTCACGTCAAGCGTCACCGAAGCGGCTTCCGGCTTATTGCGGCTGTCGACGTGCGGTCCGTGCGCCTTGACGGACAAGCCGCCGGTGCCGGCTCCCGATAGGCGCGAGATGTTTCCGGTGAGCGCAAATTCGATGGCATCGACGATGCCGCTCTTGCCAGTCCCATTGGGACCGCAGGCAGCGAAATTCTGCCCCTTTACGTTCAGGGTCAGCTCGCGGATGCCCCGGAATTCCTTGATGGTAATCGTATCGATGCGGATCATGGCGCATCCGGAAACAGGGCCGCCCGGATTGACGGCTCGGCAAACACACCATCCTCAAGCACCGTCTTGCGCAAGCGCGAAACGACGTCACTCAAGTCCTCCTGCGCCAGCGCATCGAAGAACTCACCCAATATGCTTGCGGCGACCGTCTTCACTTGGGAAGGCGGTTCTTCCTGATCGATGCTTGCTTTCGAACTATCCACGTGCGTCCATCCCCTGTTGAACGCAAGAATAGCACGAGCTTTCTCGTTCGAAAGCCGCAACATGATCGCAAAACGGTGGTTCCGAGCGAATCGCGGGAGGTTTTCCGGGGCTGACCCAGCGCCTGCCCTGCCATGCCCCGACACAAGGGGTTGGTTGCCTACGGAAAGCCGTGTCTGCGCCGATGCGAATCAGCGTGAATCCGGGCTTTGGTCGCCGGCCGGATTGACTCGTCGGATCGTTGCCATCAGCGGCTAGGACGAGGTTCGGCCGACCGGCTATCCACAATCCGGAGCAGATGGGACGCGAGCAAGACCATCTCCTGCGCTTCCCGACCATCCTCAATCTCGACCGTTCGGTGAGAATGGGGGTTCTTGTATGACCCGATCGCGCCGGCGAAGAGCGCGGCCAGCGCTTCCTTCTCGGCCTCGGGATCGGTTGTCCGGGTGAGCGGGCCATTGTCCTTGTGGAAGGCGCGCCGGATCATGGGGACGCCGTGCTCCTCGGTGGCAAAGCTCGACGCCCGTCGGACTGCCTCTTCGACGGCGCGAAAGGCCACAAAGACCGCGACAGCGAACTTCCCCTGGGCAAGCTGCAGCCAGACCTCATCGGCGATTTGAGGATGCAGCAGCGCCTTTGGAAATTGGGCGGCCGCTACATAGGTATCGAACCCGGCATCGCTTTTGACGAGCGCGCGACCGCGGCGAGTCAGCCGCAAAAAGCTGTTGTTGGGCTCAGGGGCCGGCATGATCAAAAGGGCATTGAGCAGCCACTGCCAGCCTTCGCCGACCGCGAGTTCGACCTCCTCGGCCCGGTTGCCGGAATAATAGGGGCCGGGAAGATGGCCGTAGCCCTGGCCGAACAGCCTCTCAGGGCCGGCGACCGACCCCTTGCTGAAAAGGCCGTTCTGGAGCTGGGCGGAAGCCAGTTTGAGGAGTTGCAGCCCGACTTGCTCGGAGGGCAGCGCCAGAAGCAGCGCCTCATCCGGTATCAGGCTGGCGAGCGTCGTCGGGATCATCGCAGTGTCTGCCTCAATGACAATGCGGGTTGCCGCCCGCAGGGTGCTTCGCTTGGGCCTGGATCTCCATTGCCCGAAGCTGGTCATACCTCGCTACGATATCCATCCAGCGACGGACACCGGCTTCGTGCCGACCAGCGCAAGTTTGCAGACACGCGATGCGATGACCCGCAAGGCAGCTCTACTGGGTCATCTGACCGCAAGCCGCCGGTCGCCTAACTGCCAAGACAGTTCAGCTTCGAACCAGAACATCTGCGGTGTCAGTTCAGTTTTGGTTCCTGAAACGGCTGATCGGTCACACGAAAAACGATTGAGCCACCCCGAGCAGCAGCAGGCCGATTGAGGCGAAGAAGGGCGCGGTCCAGCTTCCGGTCGCATTGAGCGGTGCGCCAAAAATAAGCGACGACACTATTCCAGTGAAACCGAAGCCGTAATTCATCATACTGGTAGCGGTATACACGAGGTGAGAGACGGGGTGATAGCATTGCCGCAGTATGGGTGGCGCCCTGCGCGCACCCTCAGCGGGAAGGTCGCATCCACGCGCCACCCGCGAGGTGCCGTAGAGAAGGCGAAACCTTCCCCGAAATCAACTGGTCGGCGGACCGCTGCTCCGATTGAGCCGGATTGGGCGCAAAGAAAGATTATTTAGAGGCGCAAAGCCAAAGATAGCTGTCGTCGGACGTTCCGACCTGAACATCGGCGATGGCGTCGCGTCCGGTCGAGGCCTTGAGCTGATCCAGATAGTCCGACCACCATTGCATCATGCGAACACGCTCGTCCCAATGCTCGCCGCGCAGATAGGCGCGGCGCACATCGTTGCTTTCGACATGGGCGAGTTGCCGCTCGATCGCATCCGGATGCCAGAGGCCGCTCTCGTTGAGAAGGGTGCTCGCCGTTGCCCGGAAGCCGTGCGCGGTCATCTCATCGGCGCTGTAGCCAAGTCGACGCAACGCGGAATTCAGTGTGTTGTTCGAGATCGTGCGCTCCGGGCTTCTGATGCTGGCGAACGGGAACCGACCCTTGCCTCCAAGATTGTGAAGCCAGTCGAGAAGCTCGATCGCTTGCCGCGACAAAGGCACGCGATGGCGCCGACGCATCTTCATCTTGTGCGGGGGGATGGTCCAGATCGCGGCGTCGAGATCGAACTCCTCCCATTCGGCGCCCCGCAACTCTCCAGGACGCTGGAAGAGGTGAGCCATGAGTTGGAGCGCGGTCACCACCTCCGGCTGGCCGTCATAGCGATCGATCGCGCGCAGGAGAGCGCCGACGGCTCTGGGTTCGATGATCGCCGGCCGAGGCGTGACCTTGGGCGTGATCAAGGCGCCTCGAAGAGGAAGGGAGGGATCCCGATCCGCCCGGCCTGTTGCAATGGCGTAGCGGTACAGGGAGCCGATCGTTCCCCGCAGGCGAATGCCCGTCTCGAAGCGGCCGCGGTCTTCAAGCTTCCTCAAGACGGCGAGGATTTCGAGGGATGTGATCTCACCAATGGGCAGATCGCCTAGCGTCGGATAGGCGTAGTTGAGCATCCAGCGGATCTTCGTCATTGTCGCGGGAGCACGTCCCTCACGTTCTGCCCGACCCAGCCATTCGTCGCCGATCGCTCGAAAGGTGCTCGCCGCCTGGAGACGTGCGCTTCTAACGGCTTTCTTGCGCTCGGCCATCGGATCCCGACCATCGGCGATCACGACATGCGCGGCCTCGCATCGATCGCGGGCTTCCGCGAGGCTCACCGTCGGGAACGTACCGAGGGCGATCGTCTTGTTCTTGCTATCGAAGGCGTAGTTCCAGCGCCAGTACCGGCCCCCGCGCGGGGTAACCAGTAGATAAAGGCCATTGATGTCGAACAGCTTGTAGGGCTTGGCCTTGGGCTTGGCGTTGCGAATGGCGAGCGCGGTCAGCATCAGGGTATCTCCCGATCCGAGGCATGCCAAAAAGTACCTAAAATCGACCGGGAATCACAACGCCACCCATGGATACAGGTGGAATCTAATTGCCCAATTCCCGTGCGCTTTCAGTCGTTTGACCGGACGTCCATGGAAGGTATCGGACGTTTGCGCACAAGGGGAATGGTGCCCGGGGACGGAGTCGAACCGCCGACACCGTGATTTTCAGTCACGTGCTCTACCAACTGAGCTACCCGGGCATTCGCGTCTGAAGCGAAGCGAGCGGCGCCTATAGAGGCAGGCCGCGCCGCCTGTCCAGCCCTATTCCTGCTCGTCCGTTTCCACCGACGCGCCGGGCACGCGATAGCCCTCGCCCAGCCATTGCAGCAGGTCGCGATCGCGGCATCCCTGGCTGCAGAACGGAGTATGAGCGGACGAGACGGGCTTGCCGCAGACCGGGCAGGCCTCGGCCTTGCGGATCGGGTTCGGGCGGGCGGGATCAGGGTTCGACATGCCCCGCCGATATGGCGAGGCCCGGCTCCGCCCGCAAGGCGATCGCACCGCCGGCGCGCCGGGCGAGCTGGCCCAGCCAGTCCGGTGCCAGGCGATCGATGACGGCCGGCGCGGCGACGAGGGTGCGGGGGCCGTGGCCCCATGCCGCACGGCGCAGCAGCGCCAGTGCTGCGGTGAGCGCCGGATCGGCGCGGACCAGCTCGGGGATGGAGGCGCGCGGGCGCGGGCGGACGATCTGGACGAAGCCGAAGCCGTTGACCGCCGTGCGCTCGAACGGCGGCGGCAGCGTGTCGTCGATCGCCTGCGCGGCGGCGGCGCGCTCGGCCTTGGAGCCGAGCGTCGGCAGGTCGATGCCGATCGAGCCGCCGATCGCGAGCCGCCGCACCGCCCGCGCCGCCGCCTGCGCCCCGAGAAGAGCGAGCTCGGCCGGCGGCAGCGCGCCGTCCACGTCGAACAGGGCCATGGCGGGCGTGGGGGAAAGGCGCAGCGCGCCGCCGGCAAAGGCGATCTCGCCGCTCTCGGCCTGCTCTATCAGTTCGGACCAGCCGGCCTGCTCCAGCCGGTCCGCCTCGTGCGCGGCGGGGCGGCGGGCGTCGGGAAAGCGCTCGGCCAGCGTCGGCGCGGCGCGCTCCCCGGCCGCGTCGCTGGCACGGGCGCGGGCCGGCTTGAGGCGGCCGGGCTCGGGAATCGCCTCACGGACGATCTCGACCAGCAGGGTGCGGCCCTGCGACAGCCCGCGCGGCACCGATTCGAGCACCGCGTCGCCCAGCGCCGTGGACAGCCAGGCGCCGACGCCGATCCGCTCGCCGAGCTTGGCGGACAGCACCGCGCCGACGCGCAGCCGGTCACCGAGCCGATCGATCGCCGCTTCGAGAATGGTGTCGCCGTCGATCAGCGCGGCGCGATGCTCGCCGACGCCCTCGTCGAGGACCCATTCAGCCAAGCCGGACCCCGGCGGCGACCAGCAGCGCGCGCGTCTCGTACAGCGGCAGGCCCATCACGCCGGAATGGCTGCCGGCCAGGCTCTTCACGAAGCTTTCGGCATAGCCCTGGATGGCGTAGCCGCCCGCCTTTCCATGCCACTCCCCGCCGGCGATATAGGCGTCCAGCTCCTGCGGGGAGAGACGCTTGAAGGCCAGCACGCTGGTCGATTCGCGATGCCGCGCGCGGCCCTCGGCGTCGATCAGGGTGACGGTGGAATGGACACGGTGGCGGCGGCCCGAGAGCAGGGAGAGGCACTGGTGCGCGGTGCGCTCGTCCTCGGCCTTGGGGAGGATGCGGCGCCCGCAGGCGACCACCGTGTCGGACGCGAGCACCAGCGCGCCCGGATGGCGCGCGGCGACCACCGCCGCTTTCTCCGCCGCCAGCCGGCGGGCGTGCGGCAGCGGCAATTCGAGCCGGCGCGGGCTCTCGTCGACATCGGCGGGATCGATGACGTCGGGCGCCACGCCGAGGCGAGCCAGAAGCTCCAGCCGGCGCGGGCTGGCGGAGGCCAGGACGAAGGTCACGGGGCCCCCGCTCGCGAAATCAGGAGGGGCCGGGGCCGCCGCGCCCGGGCATGAAGCGATAGGTGATGCGGCCCTTGGTGAGATCGTAGGGCGTCAGCTCGACGAGCACCTCGTCGCCGACCAGCACGCGGATGCGGTTCTTGCGCATCTTGCCGGCGGTGTGGCCCAGAATCTCGTGGTCGTTTTCGAGCCGCACGCGGAACATGGCGTTGGGCAGAAGCTCCACCACCTGGCCGCGCATCTCGAGAAGTTCTTCTTTCGCCATCAATCCTCGTGTGTCGTCATACGTATAACCGAACGTGCGGCGCCCATAGCCGCTGGCGCGCGATAAGGAAAGCGTCGCGCGAGCGAGGCGTTCCGTCGCGTCAAGACGAAATCGCGATTTCGCCAAACTGCTTCATTGCCCAGCAAGCCGCTGGGGAATAAGGCGGTGGCGTCATGCTCGCCCAGAAAACCCGCTATGCGCTGCGCGCGCTCCTCTATCTCGCCGAAGCCGAGCCGGGCCGCTCGGTGCAGGTCGCCGATATCGCCGCCACCCAGCAGGTGCCACGCAAATATCTGGAGCTGATCCTGCTCGATCTCAAGAAAGGCGGCATGGTGGCGAGCCGGCGCGGCCCCGGCGGCGGCTATGTGCTGGCGCGGCGCCCGGATGAGATCAGCTTCGCCGAGGTGATCCGGCTGATGGACGGGCCGCTGGCGCTGGTGCCCTGCGCCAGCCTCAATTTCTACGCGCGCTGCGGCGATTGCCACGACGAGGCGACCTGCGCGATCCGCAAGGTGATGGCGCAGGTGCGCACGGAGGCGGATCGCATCCTCTCGGGCACCACGCTGGCGGACGCGGCGGCGATCGAGACGCTGGCGGCTTAGGGACGCTTTTCAATCCGTTCGCCCTGAGCTTGTCGAAGGGCTGTCCTTCTTTTTGCGCAGGAAGACGGAAGTACAGGGCTTCGACAAGCTCAGCCCGAACGGTATCATATGGTCCGGGAATCAATCCCGCTCGAAAGCGCTTCTTTCGATCGGTGAAGTTTTCTCCCATTTCCGAGTAGGGGAATAGGAAATAGCGTTTCCCCATCCACAGGGAGGGAATAGTCATGCACCGCCGCCTGATTCTCGCCGGCCTCGCCGCATCGCTCGTCGCCGGGCCGATCACGCTCGGCGCCGCGCACGCCGCGCCCGCACCGGTCGAGCTGCTCAACGTCAGCTACGATCCGACCCGCGAGCTCTACGAGGACATCAACGCCGCCTTCGCCAAGGACTGGAAAGCGAAGACCGGGCAGGACGTCACCATCCGCCAGAGCCATGGCGGCTCGGGCGCGCAGGCGCGTTCGGTGATCGAGGGCTCGCCCGCCGACGTGGTGACGCTGGCGCTCGCCTACGACATCGATTCGATCGCGTCCAAGGCCAAGCTGCTGCCGGCCAATTGGCAGAGCCGCCTGCCCGATCGCTCGACCCCTTATTATTCGACGATCGTGTTCCTGGTCCGCAAGGGCAATCCCAAGGGCATCAAGGATTGGGGCGACCTGATCAAGCCGGGCGTGCAGGTGATCACGCCCAACCCGAAGACGTCGGGCGGCGCGCGCTGGAACTATCTGGCGGCGTGGGGCTATGCGACCAAGACCTATCATGGCGATCAGGCCAAGGTCCGCGACTACATGACCAAGCTGCTGCGCAACGTGCCGGTGCTCGATTCGGGCGCGCGCGGCGCCACCACCACCTTCGTCGAGCGCGGCCAGGGCGACGTGCTGCTCGCCTGGGAGAATGAGGCGTTCCTGGCGGTCAACCAGCTCGGCCAGGGCAAGTTCGACATCGTCGTGCCCTCGGTCTCGGTCCGGGCCGAGCTGCCGGTGTCGCTGGTCGACCAGAATGTCGACCGCAAGGGCACCCGCAAGGTGGCCACGGCCTATCTGAACTATCTCTACACGCGGCCCGCGCAGCAGATCATCGCCAAGGATTATTACCGGCCGATCGATCCGGTGGTGGCGAAGCAATATGCGGCCAAGTTCCCGCGCCTCCAGCTCTTCACGATCAACAATTTCGGCGGCTGGGCCAGGGCGCAGGCCGCGCATTTCGCCGACGGCGGCTCGTTCGACCAGATTTTCGCCGCCGCGAAGCACTGAGTAACGCTTAGAACGACAAGCGAGCCCGTGGCGCCGGAAGCGCGGCCCACGGGATTCGCTCGATAACAAAGGGGCTTAACCATGCGAATCCTGCTGCTCGGCGGGGCGTCCTTCGTGGCGCTCGCCGCATCGCCCGCGCTTGCCGCGAAACCGGTCTCCAACGCCGCCATCCTCGCGCGCCTGAACGCGCTCGAAGCCAAGGTCGATGCGCTGCAGGCGGAGAATGCCGATCTCCACCACCAGCTCGACCAGCAGCAGGCCACCGTCGCCACCATCCCGACGCAGGTGACCACCGCCGTCGCGGCCGCCGCGCCGCCCCCGCCGCCGCCCGCCCCCGCGCCCAAGCCGCAGACCCAGGTGGCGTGGAACGGCGTGGTGCCGCAATTCACCTCGCCCGACGGCAATTTCAGCTTCAAGCCGCGCGGCATGCTGGAAATCGACTATGCCGGCTTCAACGAGCGCAAGGGCGGCTACGACTTCAACAACGGCACCTCGATCCGGCGCGGGCGCTTCGGCTTCGACGGCACGGCGTTCAAGCAGTTCGCCTGGCGCATCGAGGGCGAGTGGGTCGACAACAAGGCCAATCTGCTCGACGCCTATGTCGCCTATACCGGCGTCAAGAACCTCACCGTCACGCTCGGCCAGCTCAAGGTGCCGGCGGGGCTGGAGGCGGACAGCTCGGATGCGTTCAACGAATTCCTGGAGCGCGGCATGGCCAACACCGCCTTCGGCCAGGTCGGCGGCGAGCGCCGCGTCGGCGCGACCGTCGCGTACGCCAATCCCTGGCTGACCGTGACCGCCGGCCTCTACGGCGCGGGCGAGGCGGTGGACCGCGACGCCGCCTCGCCGGACGAGGTGTGGGGCTATAACGGCCGCGTCACCGTCGAGCCGATCAACGATCCGCGCCACCTGATCCACCTCGGCGCGTCGGCCTATCACGTGAAGGATCTCGACCAGGGCAAGGTGACCCTGCAGGATCGCCCGAACGTGCGCGTCGACGGCGGCAACCTCGTCTCCACCGGGGCGATCCCGAACATCCAGAGCGCCACCTTCTACGGGCTCGAAGGCGCCGCGGTGTACGGCCCCTTCTCGGTGCAGGGCGAATATAGCCACATGCATCTCAACCGGCTCACCGGCTCGCCGGACCTGGATTTCGACGGCTATTACGTCTTCGGCAGCCTCTTCCTCACCGGCGAATCGCGGCAGTTCAAGGGCGGCCTGATCGACCGGGTCAAGCCCATCCGTCCCTTTGACCCCTTCAAGGGAAACTGGGGTGCCTTCGAACTGGCGGTGCGCTACGACCGCCTCAACCTGACCGAGCATGAGCTGTCGCCCCTCGATCGCGACGGCCATGCGTGGACGGGCGCGCTGAACTGGTATCTGAACGGGAACGTGAAGCTGATGTTCAACTATATCCGCTTCGAGGGGCAGAATTCCCCGCTCGTCGCGGCGCCCGTCAGCATCAACGGCACCACCGCGAAGGGCGACGCCTTCGCGACGAGGCTGCACCTCGACTTCTGATGACCAGCGCGCCGGCCCTCCTCGCGCCCGTGCAAGCGGGCCGGCGCAAACGGGCGCGCTCGGCCATGCCCGGCCTCGGCCTCACGCTGGGCATGACCCTGCTGTGGCTGGGGCTGCTGGTGCTGCTGCCGATGGCGGCGGTGATCATCCGGTCGATGAGCCTCGGCCCGGTCCATTTCGCCGAGGTGGCGTTCAGCCCGCGCGCGCTCGCCGCCTATCGCCTGAGCTTCGGCGCGGCGCTGGGCGCGGCGGCGGTCAATGGCGTGTTCGGCACTTTGATCGCCTGGGTGCTGGTGCGCTACCGCTTTCCCGGCAAGAAGCTGGCGGGCGCGCTGGTCGACCTGCCCTTCGCGCTGCCGACGGCGGTGGCGGGCATCGCGCTCACCGCCATCTATTCCAACACCGGCTTCGTCGGCGCCGAGCTGGCCAAGGTGGGGATCAAGATCGCCTACACGCCGGCCGGCGTGGTGGTGGCGATGGTGTTCATCGGCCTGCCCTTCGTGGTGCGCACGATCGAGCCGGTGCTGGCCGATCTCGGCAAGGATATCGAGGAAGCGGCGGCGACGCTCGGCGCCGGGCGCCTCACCATCTTCCGCCGCGTGCTGCTGCCGGAGATCATGCCGGCGTTGCTCACCGGCTTCGCGCTCGCCTTCGCGCGCGGGGTGGGCGAATATGGCTCGGTGATCTTCATCGCCGGCAACATGCCCTTCCAGTCGGAGATCGCGCCGCTGCTGATCGTCACCCAGCTGGAGCAGTTCGACTATGAGGGCGCGACGGCGATCGCGGCGGTGATGCTGGTCGTCTCCTTCCTGATGCTGGCGGCGATCAACGCCATCCAGGCGCGCGAGCGCAAGTGGCGGAGCACCGGCCAGTGAGGCGCGCGACGACCGAGCCGGCGCCGATCCGCGCGCTGCTGATCGGCATCGCCTTCCTGTGGCTGGCGCTGATCATCTTCCTGCCCCTGCTCGCCGTCTTCGCCCAGGCCTTCGCCAAGGGCTGGGGCTATTTCCTCTCCGCGCTCGCCGAGCCGGACGCCTGGGCCTCGATCAAGCTCACCCTGCTGACCGCCGCGATCGTCGTGCCGTTCAACAGCGTGTTCGGCATGGCCGCCGCCTGGGCGATCTCCAAGCATGATTTCCGGGGGCGCCAGCTCCTGATCAACCTGATCGACCTGCCCTTCTCGGTCTCGCCGGTGGTGGCGGGGCTGATGTTCGTGCTGCTGTTCGGCGCCAATGGCTGGTTCGGGCCGTTCCTGATGAGCCACGGCATCCGCATCATGTTCGCGGTGCCGGCGATCGTGATCGCCACCAGCTTCGTGACCTTCCCCTTCGTCGCGCGCGAGCTGATCCCGCTGATGACCGCGCAGGGCCGCGCCGAGGAGGAGGCCGCGCTGACGCTGGGTGCCGGCGGCTTCCAGACCTTCTGGCACGTCACCCTGCCCAACATCCGCTGGGGCCTGCTCTACGGCGTGCTGCTCACCAATGCGCGCGCGATGGGCGAGTTCGGCGCGGTGTCGGTGGTGTCGGGCCATATCCGGGGCCTCACCAACACCATGCCGCTGCACGTCGAAGTGCTCTACAACGAGTATAATTTCACCGCCGCCTTCGCGGTCGCCTCCCTCCTCGCCGGCCTCGCGCTGGTGACGCTGGGCGTGAAGGCGCTGCTCGAATGGCGCTACGCCGACCAGCTTTCGGCGACGGGGCATTGAGCGATCGCTGGCCGATCGCGACCAACAGAGACTCGACATGACCATCACCATCGACGCGATCACCAAGACTTTCGACACCAGCTCGGCGCTGAACGGCGTGAGCCTGGAGATCGCCGACGGCAGCTTCGTGGCGCTGCTGGGGCCCTCGGGCTCGGGCAAGACGACGCTGCTGCGCATCATCGCCGGGCTGGAGACGGCCGATTCGGGCCATATCCTGTTCGGCGGCGAGGACGTGACCGACCGGTCGGTGCAGGATCGCAAGATCGGCTTCGTCTTCCAGCATTACGCCCTGTTCCGCCACATGACGGTGGCCGAGAACATCGCCTTCGGCCTCACCGTGATGAAGGGGCGGGCGCGGCCGAAGAAGGCGGCGATCCAGGCGCGGGCGCAGGAGCTGCTCGATCTCGTGCAGCTGCCCGATCTCGGCAAGCGCTTCCCCTCGCAGCTTTCGGGCGGCCAGCGGCAGCGCGTGGCGCTGGCCCGCGCTTTGGCCCGTGAGCCCGACATCCTGCTGCTCGACGAGCCGTTCGGCGCGCTCGACGCCAAGGTGCGCCGC
>Ga0105237_10002774_pt1 | contig 21286 bp, 16 predicted proteins | sample KBSC24metaG_FD_81520 | JGI IMG/M metagenome (GOLD analysis project Ga0105237, IMG submission 81520) | Corn rhizosphere microbial communities from Kellogg Biological Station, Michigan, USA - KBS C2-4 metaG | ecosystem: Host-associated > Plants > Roots > Rhizosphere > Soil | place: Michigan, USA...
CACCAGGCCGGGTTCGACGTGCTGGCGATGGACCGGCGCGGCGTCGGCATATCGGGCGGCTACAGCGACACCAACACGCTTCAGCAGGGCCATGACCTGCTTGCCATCATCGCCCAGCTGCGCACCGGCGACGGCATGCGGGCGCTCGGCCCCGACGGCAAGCTTGCGCTGGGCGCCGATGCCGCCGATGAACAGCCCGCGGTCGCGCCCCGGCCCGCGGCTGTCGTCCTTGGGCGAGGTCTCGCGCTCGATATAGCCGACCCCGCTGGAGAAATCGGCGACGAGGATGGCACCCTTGACCGTGGGATCCTCGACCGGCGCCGTGCAGCGGATCTTCGGCAGATCGTAGCTGCAATCCTTGTCGAAGTTGATCGTCATCGCCCAGCCGCTCGACATGGTGCCGCGCGAGCTGCCCATGAAGAAGACCGGCAGGCCGACGGCGCTCGGCCCGCCGCGCACCGCGCGCGCGGCATCCGCGCCCTGGGAGAGCCGGCCGTCGGGGCCCAGCGCCCGCATGCCGTTGCCCGACCGCAGCTCGGCGATGATTCGCAGAAGATCGTGGCCCTGCTGCAGGGTGTTGGTGTCGCTATAACCACCCGAAATGCCGACCCCGCGCCGGTCCATCGCGAGCACGTCGAACCCGGCCTGGTGGAGGCGATACCAGGTCTGGCGCCAGAAGCGCTGGCCCTGCACGCCGGTGCCGCCCTTGGGCCAATCGTCGTCGGGGATGGTCTGGCCGGTCTGGGGATCGATCGCATAGGCGACATCCTTCGGGTCGTCGATCGCGGTGATACGGTCGCCGCCGCCGCCATTCATGATGATCAGCCCGCGGCGCAGGCCGCCCTTGCCGTCCGGCACGCCCCGGCCCCGGATATACCAGCCGCGGATCCGGATATCGCCCGTCATGCCCATCTTGAGCCGCTCATAGGCTTCCACGGGCGCGGTGAACTCCACGACATAGGTGTCCGGATCGGCGTTCGCGATCGGCTCGCCATAGGGCGCGCGCGCGAAGAAGGCCGGCCGCCGGATCTGGGTGAGATCGGTGTCGCCGCCGCGCTCGTCGATCTTGCCGAGGAGGTAGCGGTCGTGCGGATCCTTGAGGCCATATTCCTTGTTCGGCGGATGCCGCTTCAGCACCTGCTTATAGACGCGCTTGCGGCAGTCCTTGTCATGCTCGCAATGCTCCCAGCGCTTGCGCAACATCTCGTCGGTGAAGTTGGCGACGTAGAAATCGCCGCGATAGCCCGCCGGCTTGTGCGCGCGCGTGCTGGTGAAGGGGATGCAGGTGCGCGGCCCCGCCGCGGTCGGCAGGATATAGCCCGGCAGCACCATGTCGCGATCATAGCCGACATGGGCCTCGCATTCGGGCGGCGGGAGCATGGGATCGTTGGACGCGAGGCCCGTCGCCCGGTGGTCGTGATGGTGATGCCCGTGCCGAGCCTTGTTCTTTTCCGCATGGGCCGGCTGCAAGGCAACGCCCAACAGCGCCATCCATGCCATGACCTGATATCGCATAGACATACCTTCCCGAGACAGACGTTGAGGCGCGTGCGCCGTTTCAGTGGGCGATCAGTTCGGCGATGCTGTTTTCGCTTTCGGTGCGGATGTCCGCCTTCTTGTCGCTCCATACCTTCCAGGCCGGATCGTCGCGCAGCTTGGCGCGGACGCTGCCGGTGAGCGCCTGGCGCTGCCCGAAGGCGGTCATGTCGCGATAATGCTGGATGAACAGCGAATCCCACGGCGATCCGGTCCCGTAGCGATTCATGTAGAGCTCGTAGCCGGTCAGCGCGCCGCTCTGGATCCAGCCGTCGAACTGGGGAAGGACATAGGCCTTCACATAATCGCGATATTCGCCTTCGCTGCGATATTCGTAGGGAATGATGTAATAGACCTCGCCGTCGCGCACCGCGTCGGGATTGCGCGACCAGCTCAGGTCCGACGAATAGCTCGACACGGGATCGGCCAGAGCGAGGCCCGCCGCATCCAGCCCGCCGGGCTCGTCATGCTCCAGCGCATTCCAGCGGCCGACGCTCGCGAACGTCGGGAAGCGCAGCACGACCAGCCCGTCCCAGACCGCCGGCTGACGATACCAGCTGTAGAAGATCTTGAAGTCGGCCAGCTCGCCCCTGGCCTTCATGGCGCGCAGGCGCGGCGCCAGGCTGGAGACCAGATAATGGCGAAAGGCGGTACGATGCGCGGCGGTCGCCCGGTAGCTGATCAGGAGCGACTTGGGGCCGTCCCGAAGCTCATCCTGCGCGGATGCGGGAACCGTGCATGCGAACGCAGCGACGGTGGCGAGAAGTAGAGATCCGAGACGTCGAATGGCCATTGTTAGCCCCCTTGCAAGAGAGTCGCCTCGCGGCGCTGGGAGAGGAATGCGTCAGGTCGCGATCGCCACGGCGCGGCCGCCCTTGCGCGGCCACAGCAGCAGGATCAGGACGAAGATCGAGCCGGTGATCAGCGTCGACAGCGGCAGCCCGATGTGCAGCGCTTCGGTCTCGGCGAGGAAGTCGCCCATCGCGGTGCCGGCGGTGCGCGCGATGGCGAGCGCGATCCAGTAGAGCCAGAAGCGATGCGTGCCGTCCCGGCGCCATGCGGCGAGCGCGACCACCAGCAGCGCGCCGAGCCCGAGCGAGGCGACGCCCTTGCCGACGAGCTTCGAGCAGACGTCGCCCACGAAGGTGCCGAAGATGCCGGCGCTCAGCATCGCGAGCCAGTAGGTGATGCCCGTGTCGGGCATGCCCCGCGCCTCGGCCGCCGCCTCGCACCGCCGGTCGCCGCGCTGCGAGGCCCAGGCGAAGCCGGCGAGCAGGGCGGTAAGGATCAGGCCGAACAGCAGCCACGGTATGATATGCTTGAAGTAATCCGCGATGTTGGTGGCGCCGGTGCGGATGATGATGATCACCAGCCAGTAATAGAGTTCGCGCGGACCATGGTCGCGCCGCTCGATCAGGAACACGCAGGCCGCCAGCACCGCCAGCAGCGAGGTTCCGAGCGCGATGCCGAGATGCGCTTCGTGGGCGTAGAGATCGCCCATGTTGGTGCCGAACAGGCTGGCGAAGGTGATGGCCGACCAGTAGCGCGCATTGACCTTGGGGATGTGGAGGATCTTCATCGATTGTCGTCCTTCGCAGGCCTGGGTTCGGGCGCGACGGGGGCGCCGCGCAAAAGCGATGCCGGCCAGCTGAGGGTGACGCGCAGACCGTGCCGAGGCGCATCGCCCAGCAGGAGGTCGCCGCCCGTGGCCTCGACCAGATCGGCGACGATGGCGAGGCCGAGCCCATGGCCGGGGCCGCTCTCGTCCAGCCGCACGCCGCGTCGCAGGACGTGCGCCCGCCGCCCCTCGGCGATACCGGGGCCGTCGTCGTCGATCGTGAAGAGCAGGCGGTCGCCGCACAGCCGGCCCTCCACGCGGACCATCCGGCGTGCGTGGCGCGCCGCATTGTCGAGCAGGTTGCCGAGGATCTCCGCGAAGCTTTCTGGATCGATGGCGAGCCGCCAGTCGGCCGGGGAATCAAGATCGAACACCAGATCCATGCCGCGCTCGGTGCGCTCGAGCACCGCGAACAGCCCCTCGATCAGGCTCGTGGGACTGGTCACCCCCGCCCCCATGCCCGCATGGCTGGCGGCGGCGCGGGCGCGCGCCAGCTCCGATTCCAGAGCGGCGGTGGCAGCGGCGAGAATCGCGTCGATCGCATCGGCCGCCTTCCCCGCGCCCTGCGATCGGGCCGCGCGACTCTGTGCGCCGAGGGCGGCAAGCGGGGTCTTCAGCGCGTGCGCCAGATCCGCCGCGCGGCGACGCGCGCGCGCGACGTCCTCGCTGCGCGCGTCGGCCAGCGCGTTGATGGCGCGCGCCAGGCCTTCAATCTCCTGCGGATGGTCGCTGGACAGGCGCTGCGCGGTGTTTCGCTCCATCGCCGCCAGTTCGCGGCGCACGCGCCGCAGCGGCCTGAGCCCCAGTTCGACCTGCAGCCATGCGGCCAGTGACAGAGCGATGCCGAGCGCGAGCAGGAACAGGCCCATGTCATGGCCGAAGGTGGCACGCGCGCGGTCGACCGGCTCGTCATCCTGGCCGAGCCTCACCCGCACGCGAGCATTGCCGATCCGCATGGATCGCTCGACCAGCACCAGGTCGGTTTCATAGGGACCGGCTATCTCGCTCCTGCGCCAGCCCCCGGCGGCCGAGACTTTGCCCAGCGCCCGCGTCGACAGTGTCGCGCCGGCCAGCGACGGCGAGCGCGCCTCGCCGCCCGGCGCGGCCATCTCCCAATACAGCCCGCTGGCGCGGCGGCGGGTCCGCGGATCGAGACCGCTCATGTCGACCTGCGGCCGCCCTTTCGCATCGATGGTGGTCGCCGCGATCAGCGCGTTGCCCTCGTGCGTGAGGGTGATCGCGAAGCGCTGCTCGGTCAGAAACCCGAAAAGCCCACCCATCACATGCGAGGCGGCCCACAAAGCGATCGCGATCGCGATGGCGGCGAAAGCGATCAGGCGAAGGCGGAGCGAGCGCATCATGTCAGCCCGCCCCGCCCGTCAGCCGGTAGCCGAAGCCGCGCCGGGTCTGGATCGCGTCGGCGCCGATCTTGCGGCGCAGGCGCATCACCATGGCCTCGATCGCGTTGGCGTCGCTGGTGTCCGCCGCACCATAAAGATGCTCGGCGATGTCGGCGAACGCGACGGTGCGGTCGGCCTGATGCGCCAGGAAGTTGATCAGGCGGAATTCCAGCGGCGACACGCGCACCTCATTCCCGCCCACGCGGATCCGGCGATGCGTGGTATCGATCCGCAGCCGTCCGATCTCGATCAGCGGCGCGGCATGACCGCCGGCGCGCCGCAGCAGCGCCCGTATCCGCGTCGTCAGCTCGCCGAGCTGGAACGGCTTGGCGAGATAGTCGTCGGCCCCGGCCTCGATGCCTTCGACTTTCTCCGTCCAGTCGCTGCGCGCCGACAGGATCAGGATCGGGAATGCGCGCCCGGCGGCACGCCAGCGCCGCAACACCGTCATGCCGTCGAGCCCGGGCAATCCCAGGTCGAGGACCACGACGGCATAATCCCTGGTATCGCCCGCGAACCACCCGTCCTCGCCATTGGCGATCCGGTCGACGACGAAGCCCGCCTCGCGCAGCCCGGTTTCGACATCCGCGCCGATGCTGGGATCGTCCTCGACGATCAGCGCGCGCATGCCGGCGCCGTCCGTTCAGAATGGGAGAGCGGTCTCATCATCGTCGACCATACAGGCGCTCCGCTGACAGCTCGCTGACGAATTGCATTTTAGGTCAACAAAATACCAAAAATGGGATGATCAATCCAATATCGGGGGCCTCGGTCGATCCTCGGCCTGAGCGCAGGCCCTGCTTATGCCCTGAGCCCGCAGGCCGGCCTCCGGCCGTCACCACGGTCGAGCCCATCCGGCGTCATAAAAGAACAGCCGCCGCGCTACCTCGCGCGGCGGCTGTTCTTCGTCCGTCCGACGATGCCTCTCAGGCGTTCAATGCGAGGACCTGCCTGGGTGTACGCGGCCAGAAGAGGACGATCGAGGCGAAGATCGTACCGGTGATCGCGGTCGCGAGCGGCAGGCCAAGCGCCAGCGTCTCGTTTTCCGCCAGCCAGTCGCCCATCGCGGTCCCGGCGGTACGCGCCACGGCCAGGGTCAGCCAGTAGAGCCAGATGCGGCTGGCCCCCTGCGCCTTCCAGAGCGCCAGCGTCGCCAGCAGCGCCACGAGAAGGACGAGCGATGCCGTCCCCTGTCCGATCAGATGCTGCGCGACGTCGCCGAAGAAGGTCCCGAACACGCCCGCGCCCAGCATGGCGAACCAATAGACGCCCCCGGTCTTCGGCATGCCCCTGCGCTCTTCCGCATCCTGCTCGGAGCGATCATGGACGGAGAGCGCGATGGCGACGGCGCCGACGAACAGCATGGTTAGGATCGCGCCGAACACCGGATAGGGCATCTGATGCTTGCCATAATCGGCGATGTTGGTGGCACCGGTGCGGATGATGATGATGAGCAGCCAGTACCAGGCCTCGCGGGGCTGCGGATCGCGGCGCTCGACCAGGAACACCGCTGCGGCCAGCACCGCGAGGATGGGCACGCCGCCGATCAGGCCCAGGCCGCTGTCATGGGCGTAGAGATCGCCGAGGTTCGTCCCGAACAGGCTGGCCATCGCGATGGCCGCCCAATAGCGTGCGCCGACAGTCGGCATGTGACGTATCTGCATATTGCTACCCCGTACGTTGCTGGAGTGTCAGGCCGGCTGGAGGGCCGGATCTTCGATGCGTCCCTCGCGACCCGCCATCGCGAGCAGCAGCATCGGCAGGAAGCAGAGGACGAGCGGGGCACCGATCACGAGACCTGCGATGATCGCGGTGGCGAGCGGGGTCTGGAGCCCGGCCCCCCGGCTGATCCCGAGCGCCAGCGGCAGCAGGGTCAGGATCGCGATGAGCGCCGACATCAGGATCGGACGCAAGCGCGCCCTCCCCGCCTCCAGCAGCGCCGCGGCGGTGATCGGCTCGCCCGGCGGGAGCTCCGCCAGGAAGAAGATGGCGAGCTCGGTCAGCATGCCGACCACCATGGTGAGACCCATCATCGCGGAGATGTCGAGCTCGGTGCCGGTCAGCCACAGGCCGAAGAACACCGCCGTCGTCGACAGCAGGACGGTCGCGATCACCGAGACGGTGAAGGCCCAGCGCTCGAACAGCAGGGTCAGCAGCAGGGCCGAGAGCAGCAGCGCCGCGACGAACACCGTGGTGAGATCCGAGAAGCTCTGCTTCTGCTGGGCGTAGAGCCCGCCATAATCGACGCGGATCGTCGCCGGCAGGTGCAGGCCATCGACCGCGGCCTGGACCTCCTTCATGCCGGTGCCGAGATCCTTGCCTTCGAGGCGCGCGGTGACGGGCAGGAAGGGCGCGAGATCCTCGCGGGTGATCTGGCGCTGGCCGGCCGCGATGCTGACCCTGGCGATCGCGCTCAGCCGCGTCGTGCGACCGTCGGCGGAGCGCAGCAGCAAGGCGCCCAGCGCATCGGCACGGCTGCGCAGATCCTGCGGCAGGCGCACGCGCACGTCGATCACCTGCTCGCCCGAAAGGATCGAGGTGGCGACGGTGCCGCCGATCTGCGCCTCGACCTGCTTGGCGACGGCATCGGGATCGAGCCCCGCCATCGCGGCGGCGGAGCGGTCGACATGGATGTCGATGGCGTCGCCGGCCACGCGCAGGCCATCGACCACCTCGACGACGCCGTCGATCTTGCCGATCGCATCCGCGACCTTCTTCGCGGAGTCCACCAGCTGCGCGTCGTCGTCGCCGAACAGCTTGACCTCGATCGGCTGGGGCACGGCGGTGAGATCGCCGATCAGATCCTCCATCAGCTGCGCGGTCTCGATCTCGAGGCCCGGCACCTGGCTTTCGACCTTGCCGCGGATGTCGCTCATCACCTCCTCGATCGGGCGACGGCTGCCGCCCTTGAGCCGGATGAAGAAATCGCCCTCGTCGGCCTCGGTCAGGCCGCCGCCGAGCTGGACGCCGGTGCGGCGCGAATAGCTCGCGACCTCCGGCGTCTGGCGGATGATCGTCTCGACCTGGCGGAGCAGGCGATCGGTGTCGCTGAGCGCCGCGCCGGACTTGGCCTTGTAGTCGAGGATGAAGCCGCCCTCGTCCATCGCCGGCATGAAGCCGGATTCGATCCGGGTCCAGGCGAAGCCACCGACCGCGATCAGGATCGCGGCGACGAGGCCGGCCGCCAAAGCGGGTCGCGCCAGCGCCCGGGCACCGAGCCGCTCATAGCGGTTGGCGATGGCCCCCGTCATCCGCTCGGCCTTGTCGGCCGCTTCGGCGTCCTTCAGGGTCAGCCAGCGGTCCGCCACCAGCGGCAACACATAGCGGGCATAAAGCAGGGAGACGCCGAGCGCCGCCACCATCGTCACTGCCAGCGCCTTGAAGAAGCCGCCGGTCACCCCGGAGATGAAGGCGAGCGGCAGGAACACCACGATCGTCGCCATCGTGGAGCCGAACAGGGGCCGCGCCATCTCGCGCGCCGCCGCCAGCATCGACGGGCGCGCCGCCTCGCCCTCGGCCTCCTGCAGGCGACGCATGAGATGCTCCAGCATCACCACCGCATCGTCGACGACGAGGCCGACGGCCGCCGCCATGCCGCCGAGCGTCATCATGTTGAAGCTCATGTGGCAGGCGGCGAGCGCGAGGCAGGTGGCCGCGAGCGTGGCGGGCAGCAGGGTCGCGGTGATCACCATCAGGCGCCACGAGCGCAGGAAGAGGAAAAGCACGACGCCGGCGAGCAGCGCGCCGAGCAGGATCGCGTCGCGGACCGCTCCGGCGGCGCCCGTCACCAGCTCGGACTGGTCGTAGAAGAAGCTGACCTTCACAGACTGCGGCAGATGGGCGCCGTCCAGCCGCGCCTGCACCTCCTTGACGAGCTTGACGGCGTCGGCGGTCGGCGTCTGGCGGATGTTGACCAGCACGGCCTGCGTGCCGTTCGAGGTGACGCGGGTCCAGGTCGGTGCCTGGGCGCGGCGGATCGTCGCGACCTGGCCGAGCGTGGCGACGCCCGCGCCGGCCGTGGTGCCGGCCTTCACGGGTATCGCGGCGATATCGGCCTCGCTCGTGAGCTTGTCGTCGACCAGCGCGAGATAAAGGCGGTGCCGGTCCTCGATGCGCCCCACCGCCGCAACGCTGTTGGCGGAGCCGAGCGCCGTCGAGACGTCGGCGACGGTCAGGCCCAGCGCCTGCAGGCGCGCCGGATCGACCTCGACCTCCATTTCCGGCGTGGCGCCGCCCAGCACGTCGACGCCGGCCACGCCCGGAACGGTCGAGAGCAGAGGCCGCAGCCGCAATTGGGCAAGCTGCTGGAGGCTCACGCCGTCGAGCTTGTCGGACGTCAGCGAGATGCCGAGAACCGGGAAGATGGTCGGATCCGAACGACGCACGGAAAAGCGCGTGCCGGCCGGCAGGTCCGGCAGGATGGTGGCGAGCGCGCCCTGGGTCGCGAGCGTCGAGGCGACCATGTCGTCGCCCCAGTCGAACGTCAGATCGACCTCGGCCGAGCCGCGGCTGGTGGTCGAGCGGATCTGGGTGACGCCGGGGATTTCGCGCAGCGCGATCTCGGCGGGCCGCGTGATGTCGGCCGCCATCTGGGTCGCATCGCGCTCGCCCGCATCGATCGAGACGACGACGCGCGGATAATCGATATGCGGGAAGAGGGTCACCGGAAGGCGCGTGGCCGCGACGAGGCCGGCCAGCGTCACCAGGAAGACGCACAGCCAGATCGAGCGGCTGTGCCGCTGCATCATCTCCCTCATTGCGCGGCCCCCTGCTCGGTGACCTTCATGCCGTCCTCCAACGCGGTGCCGCCTTCGGTGACCACCTTGTCGCCGGCCGCGAGGCCCTTGAGGATCTGGATCCGGTCGCCCGTGGAGCTGCCGGGCGAGACATCCTGCTCATGGGCGACGCCGCCCTTGACCACGAACACGTAGCTGCGCCCGCCATCGTCGAGCAGCGCCCCATAAGGGATGGTGAGGCCATTGGCCTGCGCCGCGAGCGACAGCGATCCGCGCAGCGCTTCGCCGGGGCCGACATCGAAGCCGGCCGGAACGTCGCCATAGACGGAGGCGAGCCGCGTCGTCGGATCGACCTGCGTGTCGAGACCATCGACGGAGACGGTCGCATGCGAGGAGCCGGATATGCTGCTGAGTTCCAGCGGCTGGCCAATCTTCACGCGCTGGGCGATCGCGGGGTCGATCCCGAAATGCGCGCGCAGGTCGCCCTTCACGGCAATGCTGGCGACGGTCGCGCCGGCGGCGACCTGGTCCCCGGTCTTGGCGGAAAGTCCCCGCACGACTCCCGAGATCGGTGCGCGCAGCGTCAAGCCGCTCCGCCCGGCGCCGAGATTGGCGAGGGTGGCGCGTGCGGTCTCGGCCGCGGCGCGCGCCGTCTCGACATCGGCGTCCGACGCCAGGCCATCGGCGCGGAGCCGCTTGGCACGGGCATAAGCGGCGTCGGACGAGGCCGCGTCGGCGGAGGCCTTGGCGAAATCCGTCGCGGTCGTGCGGCTGGGTTTCAGCGTCGCCACGACGGCGCCCGCCCGCACGGCGGTGCCGTTGGGCGCCAGGATCCTGTCGATGATCGCTTCCGCCGGCGCGATCAGGCTGTGCTCGCCGCCCGGCGCCGTCTCGGTCGCGCCATAGACGATCGTCTGTTCGGCCGTCGCCCCCATCGTCGCGGGCGCGGTACGCACCTGCGCGACCGGATCGGCCTTGTCACCCGCATCGTCAGCGCCGCCCGAGCCGCAGCCCGCCAGCAGCACGAGGGGAAGAAATGCGATCATCCTGTTCATCGGGTCCATCCCTCGCTGGGCTCGCCCGAGAGAAGTTCGAGCGCGATGGTTTGTTCGGCAATTTGCTGGTCGAGCTGCGACAGGGTCAGCTCCCGGTCGCGCGCGGCCTGCTCGGCGGTCGCAGCCGCCGCGGGCGACAGATCTCCGCGCCGGGCGGCGGCTGTCGAATGGTCCGCCACCCGCCGGATCTCGGGCATCTGCGCGACGAGCGCCGCGCGCTGGCGCCGCACCGTCTCCAGCCCCTGCACGGCGGCGACGATCTCGGCGCGAGTCTGGAACAGGCGCGCGTCATATTCGGCCTTGAGCTGCGCGCGCGTCGCAGTCGCCGTCGCAATCCCGCCCCGGTTGCGATTCCACAGCGGCAAGGTGAAGCCGATGGCGGGCCCGATCGTGCGATTGTCGCTCGTGTCGCGCGCGCTGGCGAGGGTCAGCGACAGATTAGGGAATTGTTCGAGGATGGCCTTGTGGACATCCGCTTCGGCCGCATCATAGCCCGCGCGCAGTGCCTGGAGATCGAGGCGGCGATCAAGCGACTGCGCCACCAGCGCCGACGCTTCGGGAGGCATGGCCGGCTCCGCCGCCGGCGCCAGGGTGAGCATGGTCTCCGGCGGCAGGCCGAGCAGCTTGTTGAGCTCGTCGCGCGCGGTCACGAGATCATTCTCGGCGGTACGCGCCTTGTCCGCGGCGTCCAGCGCGGCCTGGCGCCTGGTATCGACGTCTGCGCCGGATATGTCGCCGCGCGCGCCGGCCCGCTCGCTCTCCGTGAAGAGCTGCTCGGCCGACGCCGCGCTCGCTTTGGCGATGGCAAGCTGGCGGGCCAGCGCCAGGATGCGCACGCCTTGCAGCCGCGCCTGGCCCGCCGTCTGCCATTCCGCCCAGGCCATATCGAGGCGGACCTGCTTCTTGGTCGCCGCGTTGCTCTGGCGCTCCACCTTGCCCGTGCGCAGCTGGTTGAGGTCCATGGCCAACTGGCCGCCGAAGGCGTCGAACATGTCGGGCCCGGCGAGCAGCTTGTCATAATTGGCCTGGATTTGCGGGTCAGGCAGCAGCCTCGCGGCAAAGGCCTGCGCGTCCGCCACGCCGGTCTTGGCGCGCTGCGCCTTGAGGTCCGGATTCTCGAGCACCGCGATCACGGCGAGCGCATTGGGCGTGAGCGGCTGCGTCCAGTCGACCGGTTGCGGCTGGAGATAGGGCCGGTCGATCTTCGCCGCGTCGGCCGACACGATCGCCATGTCGGGCGTCGCCAGGGTCACCGCCGAATCCGCCAGCGGTGCCGGCCTGTAGCTCGCGCATCCGGCGAGCAGGGACGCGGCTCCCACGATGAGCCCCGTTCGAATCGTGCTGCGGCTCATCGCCGGTCGTTCCGCTGTGGCGGCATCACGCCCTCCCTTTCAGCCGCCGCTATGCAGGACCGAACATTGGCTCAGCATTGTCTGAACATTGGGAATCCCCAACTTGCGGCGATAATGAGAAACTGCCCATCATGAAGGGCTCACCGCCACCATTGCGAACCCAGATGAAGCTGCTCCTGCTCGAAGACGACGAAGCGACCCGCACACAGGCGGTTCGCCAGCTGACCGCGGCGGGTCATGTCGTCGAGGCCTGCGGGACGGGCACGGACGCGATCTTCCTCGCCACGCAGGGCGATTATGGCGTCCTCATCCTGGATCGCATGGTGCCGGGCCTCGACGGACTGTCCGTGCTGAAGGCGCTGCGCGCCGCCGGCATCCGCACCCCCGCCCTCCTGCTGACCGCCATGGACGGCATCGACGATCGCGTCGAAGGCCTAGAGGCCGGCGCCGACGACTATCTGGTCAAGCCGTTCGCGGCCGCCGAGCTGATCGCGCGCGTCAACGCGCTGTCACGCCGGCCGCCGATGTCGGACACCGCCGTCACCGCGACGATCGGCGATCTCACCATCGATCGCGTCAAGCGCACGGTGACACGCGCCGGCCAGCGCATCGAGCTCCAGGCCCAGGAGTTCAAGCTGCTCGACTATCTGATCCAGCATTCCGGCGAGGTGGTGACGCGCACCATGCTGCTCGAAAATGTCTGGTCGTTTCATTTCGATCCGCAGACCAATGTGATTGAGAGCCATATGAGCCGGCTGCGCGCGAAGATCGATCGCGGCTTCGGGAAGGAGCTGATCCAGACGGTGCGCGGCGCGGGCTACCGGATCGATGGCTGACGCCCGACCAGCGAGCCAGAGCACGTTCCGGAGCGGCGCCTTCCGCTTCGCGCTGGTCTTCGCCGGCGTTTTCGCCATCGCCGCCTTCCTGATTCTCGGCATGGTCCGCCATCAGGTCGGCCGCTACGCGCACGAAGCCATGGCAGGCACGCTCGAGACCGAGACGGCAACCCTGGTGGCCGAGGATCGCGGCGCGCTGGCCGCCGAGATTGCCCGCCGCATGACGGCGGCGCCCGACGGCACCTTTCATTATCTCCTGCTCGACGCGACCGGGCGGCCACTCGTCGGCACCGTGCCCGTCTCGGCGGCCCGGGTCGGCTGGAGCCAGGTCGTCATGCAGGAACATCCGCCAACACCGACCGATCCGGAGCGCCCCGAACGCCTGGTGACGCTGGGCACGCGCCTTGCCGACGGATCGCTGCTCGTGGTGGCGACCGACGGCTATGACGTCGACAAGCTCGGCGGCCACATGATCCGCTTCACCATCCTGTGGGCGATCGCGATCACGCTGATCGCCCTGATCGGCGGCTGGATGGCGGGCCGGATCTTCCTCACCCGGCTGGGCGCCGCCAACGCCGCCATCGAGAGGATCGTCGCGGGCCGCACCGAGCAGCGCCTGCCGATGATCGGGCTGGCCCCCGAGCTCGACGATCTCGCCCGCAACATCAACCGGATGCTCGACCGGATTGACGGGTTGATGGAAGGCCTGCGCCAGGTCTCGACCGATGTCGCGCACGATCTGCGCACGCCGCTCACCCGGCTGCGTCAGATGCTCGAGGCCGCACGCGAAGCGCCCGGCCGCGACGAGACGGACGCGGGGATCGAGGTGGCCCTCGCCCAGGCCGACCAGCTCCTCGCCACCTTCCGTGCGATCCTGCGGCTGGCCCAGATCGAGGGTGGCGGCCGTCGCACACCCTTCGCGCCGATCGACCTCGGCGAGCTTCTCAGGACGCTGATCGAAACCTACGAGCCGGTGGCGATCGATGCGGATCATGCGCTCGGCGCCACGCTGATCGCCGATGCGACCGTCAACGGCGATGCCGAGCTGCTGGCCCAGTTGTTCGCCAACCTCATCGAGAACGCCATCATTCACACGCCGTCCGGTACCCGGGTTTCGATTGGGGTCGAGCGGGCTCCTGGCGAGATCAGCGTCGTCGTGAGCGACAATGGCCCGGGGGTTCCCGCGAACGAGCGCGAGCGTATCACCCGCCGCTTCTACCAGGTGGATCCGAGCCGAAGCAGCGGCAGCTCCGGCCTCGGCCTTTCAATCGCGAACGCCATCGTCACCCTGCACGGCGCGCGACTGAGCATCGGCGATGCCGGACCTGGCCTCCGGATTGCCGTCAGCTTTCAGGAATGGAACGGCGGCGCACCCGATCGCTGACGGAGGCCAGGTCCTCCCGCAGAAAGATGGCACGAGGCTTATCGCCCGGCGCCATCCCGTCCCGTTCAGGCTTTCAGCGCGCGAAGCCGGCCTTGACCAGTTCGCCCTGGGCCGCATCGAATTGCGCGCGGAACGCAGGTTGCTCCATCAGCCGTTCCGCGATCATCATGCCATAGGCTTGGCCCGCCGTGACGTCGGCCGGGAAGTGGACCTCGCAAATCAGGCGATTGTGCGCATAGTCTGCCGCGCGCGCCAGGATCGCCGGCGCCCGGGACGGCACGAGCCGGGCGAGGATCGAGGCCATGGCATAGCCCATCGTGGTATGGCCGCTGGGATAGCTGCTCTGGGGCTCATCGTCGGTCGCGCATGAGTGAAGCGTCGGATCCGTGATCCAGGGGCGGTTGCGCCTGAAATGATCCTTGGCGCGATCGGCTGCGAACTTTTCTTCCTCACGCACCGTGTGGAAAAGCGCCTTGGTGGCCGGCAGCTTGTCCAGATCGAACGACGGCCCCATGGCCGCGGCGAAGATCGAGACATTCTTCACCCTGTCATCGGCCCGCGCGCGAGCGACCTCGTCGGCCGTCCGGGTGCGATCGATGACGTGCAATTGCGCGAGTTCCGCTTTTCCGAGCGAACTATCGTCGCGCGGTGGCTCGGGCAGCAGAAGTGCCGGATCGAAATTAGCTCCATCGAGGAGCAGCGGCGCGTCCGGTGCGGCGTGCTTGGCCGCCACGAGCATCGTGGCGGCGGCGAGAAGGACGAGGCGGCGCATCAGAACTTCACCGTGACGTCGCCGCTGATCTGGCGGCCGGGCTGATAGTAGAACTGGTCGGCCGTCTGGTTCACGCCGTGGAGCAGATCGCCCTTCGGTCCATTTCCGGAGAGGCCGATATTCTCGACCTTCTTGGAATTGAACAGATCGGTCACGTCCAGGCCGAAGCGGAACTGCCGCCACTGGTAACTGGCCGACAGGATGGTGGTATTATAGGGTGAGATACGGACCGAGCGCGACACCACGAAAAAGACCTGCGTCGGATCGAGCGCCTCCTGAGTGGCATATTGCGGGCCGGTCCACTTGTCGATCAACGAGAAGCGGATCGGGCCATGCTTGTAGAGGATGCCCGCCGCCGCCGTCGACTTGGGCGAGTTGGAGACGGGATTATGCGTACCCGCCTCCTTCGCATAGTTGATCGATCCGTTGGCGAACACGGCGAGGCCGCCGCGCAGCACATAGGTCGCCTGCCCCTCGACGCCCTTGTAGATCACGCGCCCGGCATTGAAGTAGGCGGTCTGGGCGGTGTTCGTGTCGTCGATCACCGTCTCCTGCTGGATCTTGTTGTTGATCTTGATGTAATAGATGTCCGCATCCAGGCTCAGGCGATCGCCATGGTAGACCGCGCCGGCCTGATAGTTGGTCGAAGTCTGCGGCTGGATGGATGACAGGCTCGGATTGTTGACATAGAGATCACCGAGGATTGGCACCGCCATGCCCTGCGCATACTGACCATAAGCAGAAAGGCGCGGCGTGATCGCATAGTTGATCGTCGCGAAGGGCAGATCCTTGGTATAGGTCTTGCTGATTGTCTGCGCGTAGCGCGTGGTCTGGTTATAGGCGGCGTTGATCTCGAGGTTGAAGTCGACATGCTTGTAGCCGGGCGTGATAGTCAGGCCGGGCAGCGGACGCAATTCGAGCTCCGCGAACTCCTCAGTGTGGTTGAAGCCGCTATTCTGGTTGAATTTGACGTATTGCGGCGTCTTGGCGCCGGTGATCGGGTTGGTCACCTTCTTCTCGACATAGTTGAAGTCGCCGGTGACCAGGTCGACGTCCGTCTGCTGGCGGAACGTGTCGGCGCGCTCGATCCACAATCCGGCCGTCAGCGTGCCGAAGCCGAAATCGAACCGCCCCTTCGGGATGTCACCCCACACGCGATACTTGTTCGTCTTCGTGTAGCCGGGCACCCCGGCGACGGGCGTCGCCCCCGAAGCGAGCGTCACGGTCGTCGCCGCGCCACCGGCCGACACCGGTATGGTGGTCGCCGAACTGCCGCTCAGCGTCTCATTATCGTAATAGTAAGTGTAGGCGGTGTTGACGAACGTGGTGCCCGGCGCGATGTCGGCATCCAGCTTCGCGATCTCAAAATCCGTGGTTTTCGTCGTGACATTGTACTTGTAATAATTTTCGCTCGTCGGGTCATTGTTGAGATTGTAATATTTCCCATACAACGCCTCCTGCGCGAGTGTCACGCCATTCTTGTCCGGCTGGAAGAAGTGGTTCTTGTTATAGGTGCTCAGCAGCGACAGGTGGACATTCGACGCGACCGGAATCACGACCTTACCGAAGATGTTCTTCTGGTTGTAGCCGCTAAGGCTCAGCCGCCCGTCCGTCTTGATATATTGCGCGGAGAGAACCGCTTCGGTGCCGTTCAGCCGGTCGATGGCGCCGGACTGGAAGACGCCGCGCAGCAGATAGGTGTTGAAGCTGCCGTAGGTCCCCTTGAATTCGGCCGACGGGTCGGCGCGCGTCTCGCGCGAGAAGAGATTCATGTTGCCGCCATAGGTCGCCTCGCCGAGCTGGCTGGCATTGCCGGGGCCGCGATCCACCACCAGCGTCTCGATCGTGTTCGAGGGGAAGAAGGTGTTGGAATGGTGCGTCGGGCCGTTGGTATCGCCGAACGGCACCCCGTCATAGGTGATGTTGTATTCGCCGTCCTGGAATCCGCGGATCGTCGTCTTGCTCTCGTTGAGGCCGACGCCATTCTCTCCGCCCGCATTGCTGACCGAAGGCGAGATCAGCGCGATATCGTTGAAGTCCGCGCTCGCGGGCAGCGAATCCTCGATGAAGGAGCGCGAGATGATCGAGGCCGGCTGCGTCTGCTTGAGCGACGCGGTGACAGGCGCGATTTCGTTGGCCTTGGTGCCGGTGACGAGGATGTCGGATCCTTCGGCGATCCCATTGTCCGCTGGCGGCAGAGGCAGCGGCCCGTCAGCCGCCTGCACCACCTGACCTGAAAGCGCGGTCGCCAGAGCGAGCGCAGACACGTAGGCACAGGCGCGCAAACGCCTCGTCGAAGTCGTCATGTCGGAAGTCCCCAAAAGGCCGTTGCCGTTCGAGGGGCGGGTAGTCCGGGCATATGACACTTCTGTGCAAATTTGGCGAAAAAGGCGTCACAAAGCCTAGGTTGTAAATTTGCAATCTTGCGCGTCAGGCGTCCGTGCGGATCGAGCCATCGCCTCCAGCTGCTCGAAGCCCGTACCGGGCGCAGGCTTCGCCCAGCTTGCCACAAGCGGCATCGGAGCGAGTTCAGGCGGATTGGCTTTCCCGATGGCAGGGATGCGTACGCGAACCCTCAGGCCAGGACCCGCATCCGCAAGGTCGAGCGAGCCTCCATGGAAGCCCGCGATCGCTCTCGCGATCGCCAGCCCCAGACCACTGCCCTCGCCTGCAGCCGCGGCCCGTCCGCGCTGGAAGGGCTGAGTCACGCGCGCATAGTCGTCGAGGCCGAGGCCCGGTCCGTCGTCGCGGACCGTGATCACCGCAGCTCCCTCCTCCTCCGTAAGGGACACGGTCGCATCCGTGCCGGCCGGCGTGTGCGTGACGACATTCTCCAGCAGATTGACGAGCAGCTGATTGATGAGGTCCGCGTCCCCGATGATCGCGACATCGTCCGATCGCTCGATCCGGAGGGTGCCGCCATGATCGACGACCACCGGCTCCATCGTCTCGGCCACATCCTCGACCAGCAATCGCAGCGACAGTGCCTCCATCGCGGACGGATGCTGGCCGGTCTCGATTTCCGCGAGCCGCAACAGGGCATCGAAGATCGCGATGATCGAGGCGCATTCCCGCTCGGCGCGTTCCAGCAGCAGTTCGAACGCCGGCTCCCGCTCCCGCGACGCACGCACCAGCATACCGCGCAGGCGCGTCAGCGGCGTGCGCAGATCGTGCGCGAGGTTGCTGGAGAATAATCGCTGCGCCCGAACCAGCTCCTCCATCCGATCGAGCATCTCGTTGAGGCTCTCCGCCTGCACCACGAACATCCCGTCGAGCCGATCGGTCGGGATGCGCCGGCTGAGGTCGCCCGCCGCGATGGCCGCCGCCGTCTCCTGGGTCTCGGCGAGACGCCGGGCGGTCAGGCGCGCGAACAGCCAGGTCGCTGATACGCCCATCGCCAGCGCCACCAGCGAGATGGCAAGGACGGCGACCGGCAGCAGCTCGTGCAGGCTCTCGGCCGCCTCGCTATGCTGCACGATCACGAAGAGGCTTCCATTGGGGAGCCTGGTGGCAAGCGCCCGGCCTGTTTCGTAGTGACGGCCGCCGGCGGTAAAGCGGACATAGGAGAAGCCGGCGGAAGGCGGCGTGATATCGAGGCGCCCCGCCAGGCGCTCCCCTCTCGGCCCGAAGAGGATGTAGGTCCGTTCGCTCAGAACCTTGCGATGCTGCCACTCGAATATCTTCGCCTGCACCTTCGTGTCTTCGGCGGGATCGCCATCGACGTCGGACAGATATTTGACGGTGTGGTGCCGAAGCGATTCGTCGATGCGGCTCGACACCCAGTGATCGGCCACGCCGAAACCGATCACGCCGACCGTGATCATCGCGAGGGCGAAGGCCAGACCGAACTGCACCGCGAGCCGACCGAGGCGCAGTGGCCCGAGGCGCTTGTCCCCGATCAGCGGCATCGTTCGGACCGCAGGATATAGCCCGCGCCTCGTTGCGTCTCGATCGGGTCGCAGGCGATGCCCTGCAGGGCCGTCCTCAGCCTGCTCATATTGCTTTCGATGATGTTGGTGCTGGGCGAAAACGAGTAGGACCAGACGAATTCGATCAGCATCGACCGGGTGACCAGCCGATCGGCGTTGCGCATGAGGTGCGCGAGCAGCGAATATTGCTTCCGGTTGAGCATGACGGCCTCATCGCGGAACACCGCACGATGGCTGCTCGGATCAAGCCGCAGCATCCCCACGTGCAAGCCGATATCGTCGGAATGGGGGGCGCCCCGCCGGACAATGGCCTGCAGGCGCGCGGCGAGCTCATCGATATCGAAGGGCTTCGTGAGATAGTCGTCCGCACCGATCTGCAGCCCTTCGATGCGGTGCTTCACCGATCCAAGGGCGCTGAGCATCAGCACCGGCAGCGAACGGGGCCCGCCGCGCATCTGCTGGATGACCGACACGCCATCAATGTCCGGCAGCATGCGATCGAGGACCATGGCATCGAGCGATTGATCGGCCAATGCCCGGATAGCGTGCGCGCCCGTGCGAGCCAGCGTCGCGCTATGGCCGAACAGACTGAGGCCACAGACGATTTGATCGGCTATCACCGGATCGTCTTCGACCACCAACAGATGCATACCGCCTCCTCTGCTGCTCGCGGATATTACGTATTCATGTCAATCTCGCGTCGAGCCCACCACGGCCACCGTCACCCGACGCCGTGCCCTACCGGTTTCCACACCGGCTCGACCGGTCGCGACCCTCCGAAGCGCTTTGTCAGTAGGATATCGGTCGCAGCAACGATCCGGGGGTGCGTGACTTCTATCGGGCGGCGCCGGGCGGTGTCCCCACCCAGACCGCGTTCAGCCAATCGGAGCGGTGGGACGACCTGGACACCGACCGCGCGACCAGCGTCATCCGGTCGGTCGAGCACCCCTTCTCGCACGATGACGGCCTGGCTGTCCTCTATGGCAACCTCGCACCCGAGGGTTGCGTCGCGAAGACGGCCGGGGTCGATGACAGCATCCTGACGTTCCGCGGCAGCGCGCGCGTCTATGAAAGCCAGGATGCCGCGGCGGCGGGCATCCTCGGCGGCCAGGTGGTCGCCGGCGACATCGTCGTCATCCGCTACGAGGGCCCCAAGGGCGGCCGGGCTGCAGGAGATGCTCTATCCGACCAGCTATCTGAAATCGAAAGGCCTCGGCAAGGCCTGCGCGCTCGTCACCGACGGCCGCTCCTCGGGCGTGACATCCGGCCTCTCGATCGAGCATGTCTCACCGGAGGCTGCCGAGGGCGGCTTGATCGCGCTGGTCGAAACAGGTGACCCGATCGAAATCGACGTGCCGAACCGCTTGATCCGGCCCGCGCTCGATCACGCCACGCTCGATGCCCGGCGACAAGCCATGGTGGCAACCTTGACGATCGCGGCGGTCGAGACCGGCGTGCCGACGCTTGTCGAGGCCCGCACGCTCGTCGCCGGCTTTCATGAGATGATCCGACTTAAGGCCGAAGCTGATCTGGCCCCCTGGATCGAGCGCGGTCGCGACAGTCTTGTCGCGTCGTTCGCGAATGGTGTCGCCCGCGACATTGAGGCTGTCCGAGCCGCTATCGTATCCCCTTGGTCCAACGGCCAAACCGAGGGGCAGATCACGAAACTCAAGCTCGTGAAGCGCCAAATGTATGGGCGTGGAAAGCTCGACCTCCTTCAGGCGCGGCTGATCGGCCCTCATGACGCTGACTGCACCAAATTTGCGTCAGAGCCCTTTTTCCACGCTGATCCACAGCTTGCCTCAGATTCGTCACCATCGTCCGATCCGATCGCGCTTTCCCAGAAAGTCGGTCGCCCGATCTTCATCCTCGAAGACGCCGTTCGTCAGCGCCTCGGCCTGACAGTCGCGCCCGTGATCATCCCGCAGATCGGTCAGAAACTTGAGCTTGAAGAGACCCAGCTTCCGCTGTCAGCAGAACGGGATCATCATCAATGATAGCCTTGGCGTTCGATAGCGGCGCGCACATTCGCCAGCGGGAGATACAGCCTGGTCGGGTTTCGCTCGAGGCGGCTGAACCCGAATTCCTCGTAGAGTCTGGTGCGCCGCGCCAGAGCGGCCGGGTTTCCATCATCCAACACATCGAGGAGCACGACGGCGATACCCATCAAGTCCGCCGCATCGCCGATGCGCGCGATGCAGTCGACCAGCAGGGCCGTTCCCACGCCGCGCCCCTGATAAGCCTGATCGACGCCTATCATGGCGATGAAGCTCGCCGGGATCACGCCATGACGCGGCCGCGTGCGCGCATATCTAGCCGGAAGCTCGGCATAGTCGATCTCGGACGCGTTCAGCGAATAATAGCCGATCACATTCCCGTCGTCCGTCGCCAGCACGAACGTGCGCAGATTGTCCGCCCGCGACAGCCTGTTGGCGGTTTTGCGCAGGAAGTTATCGACGGCATCCACGCCGCTCGAGAAGGCCGCTCGATCATGCACCTCCGGATCGAGGGCGACGGTCAGCCGCGCTCGACGAGCACCTTCCTCACTCATTCTCGCTCAACCGCGCGTGATCGGATCGCCGCTGGAGAGCAGCTCATGATAACGCTTGATAGCCGCCTGCATGCGAGGCGTCGGTGGGGGCGGATTGTCCAGCGCCTCGAAGAAGGC
>Ga0105237_10002776_pt1 | contig 21279 bp, 12 predicted proteins | sample KBSC24metaG_FD_81520 | JGI IMG/M metagenome (GOLD analysis project Ga0105237, IMG submission 81520) | Corn rhizosphere microbial communities from Kellogg Biological Station, Michigan, USA - KBS C2-4 metaG | ecosystem: Host-associated > Plants > Roots > Rhizosphere > Soil | place: Michigan, USA...
CCTCTCGAATCGCCTTGGTGCTGCTGACCGGCGCCACTTTGGCGCGAGCCCAAACGCCAGTGCCATCGGTCGATGTGTATTCGTCTGCCGAGTCGCACGAGTTTGAAAATTCCACGGTCTGATCGTGGCCGCGTCTCTCGCAGCGGCTCTGGGAAGGGCCGCCTACTTTGGCTGCACCTGCTTCCACGGTTGATCTTCCGGCCCAGATGACCTCTGCTGAAGCCCCGTGCTTTGTCGCCTGCTTTTCAATCACGGGTCCGCCTCTCGAATCGCCTTGGTGCTGCTGACCGGCGCCACTTTGGCGCGAGCCAAAACGCCAGTGCCATCGGTCGATGTGTATTTCGGCGATCTGCATTCACACACGAGTTACAGCGATGGCCAGGGAACGCCGGAGGAAGCGTACGAGTATGCGCGCGATGTGGCGAAGTTGGATTTCCTCGCTATCACGGATCACGACCACCTCATGGGCGGCGCGAATACCAGCCCTTACCTGAAGCACTCGCTCTATGTGGGACCGGGGGAGACGGCGATCATCCCCACCGCGCAGCGGCTGACGGAGAACGGCAAGTTCGTGGCGCTTTACGGACAGGAATATTCGTCGATGTCGAAGGGCAACCACGTGAATGTCTTCGACACGCCGGAGGCGATCGATCTTCCGGCCGGTAAGTTCGACCTGTTGCTCGAGTTCATGAAGGGGCATCCGGACTCGACGGGACAGGTGGCGATCCTGCAACTCAATCATCCCGCGCTGGGCCGGCCCGGCAAGACGATCACACCCATCGAATACGGCCGGGACGATTTTGGCGATGACGCCGGGTGGGTGCGGAACATGGGGAGTGTCGCGGCGCTGATCGAGGTCTTGAACGGCGAACCCGCGAGCAACGGCAGCGATCGCCGCGCCCCGCAGCAGATGGAGAAATTCTACCTGATGTATCTCCAACTCGGATTCCATGTCGCGCCGACAGGCGACCAGGACAATCACAAGCCGGATTGGGGCACGGCGACCGACGCGCGCACGGGGATCATCGCGCCCGCGCTGACGAAGGCCGATCTGCTCGCGGCCCTGCGGGCGCGGCATGTCTACGCGACCGAGGACAAGAACCTGAAGCTGATCTTCCGCGTGAACGGGCATCTTTGCGGGGACATTCTTTCCTCCCCCACCCCGCCAGGCGCGGTGAAAATCGAGGCGCATATCGAAGACACGGATGAGCCGGATGCGGAATACACCGTCGATGTCTTTCGCGGTGTCGTTGGCGGCCCGATCGCGGAAGTGGTGAAGACCGTGACTTTCACGGGCAATACCGCCGCAGGTGCGATCCCGGGCGTGACGCTGGACGCCGACCGGCAGTTTCTCTTTTTCCGGATCCGGCAGAAAAGCGCGGCGGGCGAGGACCTGTCATGGACGTCGCCGGTGTGGTGGGAGAGCGGAAGGGATTAGGAGAACGCCTCCGGCATCGAACGTCAAAGGGGCGTCGATTGCAGGGAGCGCGGGTGGATCGGCTTGTCCCAAGACGATCGGAACAATTGGGCGGCGAAGCCGCGATTCTTTTTCCCATCGCGTTGCGGAGAACGCGATCCACCCGCGCTTTCTGCCTGCCGACGAACCCGAGTTCGCTGGTTTTCGTCTCCTGAGATTGCAGCAGGAATGGGGAACGCGCGGGAACGTTTCCCTCCGCTCAATGAAGCGCGCATGGCTTCCCGCGCGCGTGGCCGACTAATCCCCGTGCCCGAGGCAGGCCGTCACGAAGCCCTTGAAGAGCGGGTGCGGCTTGTTCGGCTTCGACTGGAATTCCGGGTGGAACTGGCAGGCCAGGAAAAACGGATGGTCCTTGAGTTCGATGATCTCCACGAGCTTGCCATCGGGCGATGTGCCGCTGATGACGAAGCCTTTCGCCTCCATCTGCGCGCGATACTTCATGTTGAACTCATAGCGGTGCCGGTGCCGCTCGCGAATCTCTCGCTTGCTGTAGACCGCAAAGGCCTTGGTCCCCTCGGCGATCTTCGTGACCCACGAGCCGAGCCGCATGGAAGCTCCTTTGTCGGTCACATCCTTCTGCTCCTCGAGCAGGTCGATCACGGGATCCACCGACGAGACGTCGAACTCGGTGCTGTTCGCGCCTTCGAGCCCGCAGACGTGGCGCGCAAACTCGATCGTCGCCACCTGCATCCCGAGGCAAAGGCCCAGGAACGGCACCTGATGCTCGCGCGCATACCGGGTCGCGCGAATCTTGCCTTCGATGCCGCGATCGCCAAAGCCGCCCGGGACGAGGATGCCAGCGACGTCCTTGAGATATTCGGAAGGATGCTTTTCCTCGAGTTCCTCGGCGTCCACCTGCACGAGATCGATGCCGCAATCCGCCCCGGCGCCCGCGTGGGTGAGGGATTCGTAGATCGATTTGTAGGCGTCCTGCAGCTCGATGTATTTGCCGACAACCGCGATCTTCACGTGCTTCTTCGGCTTCACCACGCGGGAGACGAATTTCTTCCAGTCCGTCATGTCGGCGAGCGGCGCGGTGAGCCCGAGCAACCGGCACACCGTATCATCGAGGCGCTCGTGCTGGAGCATGAGCGGCATCTCGTAGATGGTATGATAGACGTCGCGCGCCTCGACCACCGCATCGAGCGGCACGTTGCAAAACACGGAAAGCTTGTAGCGCACGTCCTCGCCGAGCGGATGCTCGGTGCGGCACACGAGGACCTGGGGATGGAGGCCGATCTCGCGCAGCTTGGCGATGGATTGCTGCGAGGGCTTGGTTTTCAATTCGCCCGCCGCCTTGATATACGGCACGAGCGTCACGTGCATGACGATGGCATTGCCGGGACCGACTTCCTGGATGAACTGGCGGATGGCCTCGAGGAAGGGCAGCCCCTCGATGTCGCCCGTGGTGCCGCCGATTTCCGTGATCACGATGTCGCACGGTTGCTCCGTGCTCAGCTTGCGCAACCGGGCCTTGATCTCATCGGTCACGTGCGGGATGACCTGCACCGTCTTGCCGAGATAATCGCCGCGCCGCTCCTTATCGAGCACCGTCTGGTAGACCTGGCCGCTCGTCGTGTTGTTCGAGCGCGAGAGCACGCTGTGGGTGAAGCGTTCGTAATGGCCGAGGTCGAGGTCGGTCTCGGCGCCATCGTCGAGCACGTAGACTTCGCCGTGCTGGAAGGGGCTCATCGTGCCCGGGTCCACGTTCAGATAAGGGTCAAACTTCTGCATGACGACCCTGAGGCCGCGATGTTCGAGCAAGGTGCCGAGCGAAGCCGCCGCCAGGCCTTTGCCGAGCGAGGAAACGACGCCGCCAGTGACGAAAATGTATTTCATGAATTCAACAAGGGGATGACCGCAAGGGAGCGCAAAAAGCGCGAAGAATGCCTGCAATATGCACGGAAGGGCGATGCATTTTTACGTCTTTTTTACCCTCAAGCGCGTGCGCCGGTGGAAAGCGGCGGGATGCCGGTTCCGCTTTCGGAAAGCGGCAGGATGCCCCTTCTACGATCCTTGCCATTCGCGAGGAGGGGTTCCACGACCGCGACATCCTCCGGCGTGTCCACGCCCACGGCCGCCTTCTTCGCGAGAATGACGCGGATGCGGGCACCGTTTTCGAGCGCGCGAAGTTGTTCCAGGGATTCCGCCTGCTCGAGGAGCCCCGGCTTCCACTTCACAAACTGGAGGAGGAACTTGACCGAGTAGCCGTAGATACCCTGATGCCGGTAAAACGTGGGCGTCAGGCCATCGTTGCGGACAAAAGGAATCGGCGAGCGCGAGAAATAGAGGCCGTTGCCCTGGCGATCGAGCACGACTTTGACCATATTCGGATTCGTCACATCGTCCCCGGAGCCAAATGGATTCGCGCAGGTGATCATCTCGATCGTTTTGTCCTTCGCCATGGCCACCGCGAGTTTCGTGACAATCGCCGGATCGATCAGCGGCTCGTCCCCCTGCACATTGACGATGTGGGTAAAGCCACGCAGTTTCTTGGCGACCTCCGCCACCCGGTCGGTGCCGCTGCGATGTTTCGCGGAGGTCATCGCCACCTCCGCGCCAAAGCCGAACGCCGCCTCCGCGATCCGCATGTCGTCCGTCGCCACGATCACTTTTTCGATGCCTTTCGCGCGCAGACACCGCTCCCACACATGCTGCACGAGCGGCTTGCCCGCGATGGGGAGAAGCGGCTTGGCGGGCAGGCGCGTGGACGCGTAGCGCGCGGGGATGACGACGGCAACCTTAGGCATCCGAAGTCTTTAAGATATAGGCGGCGGCACTGGCAAAATCTTTCGCGACAAACTCGGCGCCCGTGGCGTCCGCCTCCTTGCCATAACCGGTTTGCACCAGGATCGGCCGTGTGCCGGCAGCCAGGCCGCACTGCACGTCCACGGCCTTGTCGCCGACGAACCACGACCGCGCCAGGTCGAGCCCGATGTCGCGTGCCGCCTCCATCACCATGCCCGGCGACGGCTTGCGCCGGGGTGAAGCCGCTTCGGGCGGCTCGGGGCAAAAATAGGTCGCCTCGATCAGGTCCGGGCCCAGCAATTCGAGCAGCCGCATCTGCACGGCATCGTAATCCGCGATCGTGTAGTATCCGCGGCCGATGCCGCTTTGGTTCGTGATGATGACGAGCCGGAACCCTGCCGACTTCAGCGAGCGCAGGGCTTCGGGCACGCCGGGAATGACCTTCACCATCGCCGGATCACCACAGTAGTGGGCCTCCTCCATCAGGGTGCCGTCGCGATCGATGAAGACGGCGGAAGGATGATCGGTGGTGGACATGGGCGGGCGGGACATTTGGGCCGCGCGGCACCCCCCGCAAGCCATTTTCTATTTTCATCGCTCTTGCCAACATCCGCCCACTTCTTTAGCAAAAACGCCATGCCGTTCCGTCCCCACACCCTCTCCCGCCGTACTTTCCTCCAGCAACTCGCCGCCGGAGTCGCCGTCGCCCCATTCATTTCCCGCTACGGGCGCGCCGAGGCGCCGAGCAATCTCGTGCACCACGCCACCTTCGGCGCCAACGGCATGGCGATGAGCGACCTCAAGGCGATCAGCAAACATAAGTCCGTCAAGATCGTCGCGGCCTGCGACGTGGACCTGAAGCGCGCGGAGGAATTTCGCAAGCTGTTCCCGGAGGCCAATGTCTACCAGGACTTCCGCGAATTGCTCGAAAAGGAGAAGGACCTCCAGAGCTGCAACGTCTCCACGCCCGATCACATGCACGCGCCGATCGGCACCGCCGCGCTGCGGCGCGGGCTGAACGTCTATGGCCAGAAGCCGCTCACGCATGATCTGTATGAATGCCGGCACCTTGCGGAACTGGCGCGCGAGAAAAAAGCCGTGACCCAGATGGGCATCCAGATCCACAGCAGCTCGGAATACCGCACGGCAGTGAAGCTGGTGCAGGATGGCGTCATCGGAAAAATCAAGGAAGTGCACACCTGGAGCAGCAAGGCGTGGGGCGATCTGGGCGCCAAGCCCGACAAGACGGACCCGGTGCCCGAGGGTTTTGACTGGAACCTGTGGCTGGGCGTCTGCGCCGAGCGCCCGTTCATCGGCGGCGGCTGGTATCACCCTGGCAACTGGCGCAAGCGGCTCGACTTCGGCACCGGCACTTTCGGCGACATGGGCTGCCACATCTATGACCCGGTCTTCAAGGCGCTGGCCCTCACCGGACCGCTCAGCGTGCGCAGTGAAGGCGCGGCTCCCAATGAGCACTCGTGGGCTACGGATGCCATCTGCCACTACATCTTCCCTGGCACCGCCTACACTGACGGCAAGACCGTGCAGGTCACTTGGTACGACGGCAAGCAACGGCCCCCGGCAGAAATCATGGCGCTGGCGACGGACAAGGACGGCGACGCCAACGACAAGAAGAACAAAGCGCCCGACCAGGGCAGCATTTTCCTCGGGACCGATGGTGTAATGGTGCTCCCGCACGTCGGCGCGCCCCGGCTCGTCGGCGAGAAATTCAAGGGCTACAAGATCGAGTCCGTGGCCGGCACCGATCACTGGCACCAGTTCGTCGATGCCGTTCGCGGCGAAGGGAAAACGAGCGCGAATTTCGACTACGCCGGGCCGCTCACGGAATCGGTGCTCCTCGGCAGCGTGGCCTCGCGGTTTCCGCAGCAGGAATTGCAGTGGGACGTCGCGGCGCTCAAATTCACGAATGTCGAGGCGGCGAATCAATACGTCCGGCGCACGTACCGGGCGGGATGGGAGAAGTTTAGCTGAGGGCTGGCGTCGCCATCCGTAGGTGGAACAGGCCGCTGGCCTGTCGTTTCCGGCGGCTCGCCGGAAACATCTCTCGCGGAGCGAGCGGAAAGGCGGCGGTGATGTGGCCGGGTCTTGCCTTGAGCGAACGTGTGGTGTTGGCACGCAGGATTCCGGCGAGCCGCCGGAATCGACGGGCGAGCCGCCCGTTCCACCCCGGACGCAAGCGCGTGGAGAAACGCCTTCAAAGTTTCCATGAATGCGGGAGACCATCGACAATTTGGCGCGAATGCGGAATGTATCGCCGCCCACACATGACTGCCGGATTCAAAGACTACCTGCGCGAAGCGTTTAACGCGAAGCCCTGGGGGATGTTCGTCGCGCCGAATTGGATCGGACTCGCGGGATTCGGGATCCTGGGCGTTCTGAATCCAGGATTCTGGTTGGTCGGCGCGGGGCTGGAACTGGCCTACCTCGTCTCGCTCACGGGCAGTGCCCGTTTTCGCAACGTGGTGGATGCACGGCTGGCCGGACATGCCGAGAGCGATTGGAAAACCAAGATCGCCGCTCGCGTGCAGCAATTGCCGCCGGCTGAGGCCCAGCGCTATCACGCGCTTGAAAAACGCTGCGAGATCGTCCTCGCCCAACAGCGGGCCGCGGGGGCCGTGCCGGAAATCCCGCTCCAGTCGGAAGGGCTCGGGCGCCTGCTCTGGATCTATCTCGGTTTGCTCAATGCGCGCCAAAGCCTGCGCCAGATCATGGACGGCGGCGGTGGTGGCGATTTTTCAAAAAAGATCCAGCAGCTCGAGGCCCAATTGCAGGTCGAGAAAGACGAAAACCTGCGGCAGAGCCTGACCGGCCAGCTCGATATATTGCACCAGCGCGCGACCATGCAGAAGGAAGGCCGGACCAAGATCAGCTTCCTCGAATCCGAGCTCGACCGCATCGAGCAGCAGGTGGAACTCATCCGCGAGCAGGCGCTGCTCGCCGGCGATCCTGCCGCGCTCTCCCGGCGCATCGACGAAGTGGGCGCCACGCTGACCGGCACGTCGCAGTGGATTCGCGACCAGCAAAAGATCTACGGTGAAGTCGAAGCCCTCATCGACGAACCGACGCCGTTTCCCCGGCAAGAAACCCAATAACCCTATGAGCACCCAACCCGGCCTGACTCCCCTCGGCAGAATCCTCTCCTTTTTGATCATCGTCGCCCTGCTGGGCCTCGGCGGATACGTCATCCTGCAAAAGTCCCGGCATGGTGGACAAAACACCCCGGCAGGCGCGTCCGCCGAGGAAAAGAGCGGTGTCGTGGAACCGATGACGGAAACGCCCCGCCTGCCCAGCGCCGCACCATACGTGCCGAAGGACAACACCGTGGCGATCGAGCTCAGCGAATACGCCGGGTACGCCGGTCTCATCGCCGCCAATGGCGGAATGGAACCGAACGAGCAGTCGTTCTTTTTCCAAAAGTACGGATTCAAGGTCAAGCTCACGGTGAGCGAAGAGGAAAGCTGGCCCGCGCTGAACAGCGGCCGACTCGCCGCCTCCGCGACGACCGCCGACGTGCTCGCGGCCTACGGGCGGCAGTTCCAGGTCGTGGTGCCGGCGCAGATCGGCTTTTCGCGCGGCGCCGATGGCGTGATCGTGACTTCGGACATCAAGCGGATCAATGGCCTCAAGGGAAAGATCCTCGCCACCTCGCAATTCACGGAGGCGGATTTCTTTCTCCGCTATCTTTCGCAGGAAGCGGGCATGCCGGTGAAGACTTTGTCGAGCCTGGACGCCACGCCGTCGCCCGATGCGGTCAACGTGGTCTATTGCTCCGACGCTTTCGCGGCCGGCGATCTCTTTCTCGCCGAATTGAAATCGGGCCGCAAACGCCTGTCCGGTTGCGTGACGTGGGCGCCCAAGACGACGGAGGTCGTGGATCAAAGCGGGGGCAAAGCGATCATGCTGACGAGCAACCGGAACCTGCTGATCATCGCGGACATCCTCGTGGTCAATCGCGGCTTCGCGGAGCAACAACCGAAGATGCTCGCGGGGCTCGTCCACGGTCTCGTGGAAGGCAACCGCCGCGTGCGCGAAGACCCCGACGCCCATCTCGACCTGCTCGCCAAGGCATTCAAGTGGGACCGGGCCAAGGCCAGGGCGGAACTGGAAAAGGTGCATCTCGCGAATCTGCCGGAGAGCCAGGCATTCTTTTCCGGTGCGATCGATGCCGCGGGCAGTTTCGGCGGCATCTACCAGTCCGCCGTCTACGCGTATGGCAAGGATCTGATCAAAGATCCCGCCGACCCCGCCCACTTCCTGAATCTCAAGGCGCTCGATGCCCTGCAAAGCAGTGGAGAATATGCCTCGCAACAAATCGCCATCGCGCCCATCCGCGGCGGAGCGAAGCCCGTGCTGGAGGACAATCCCCTGCTCAGCCGCGACATCCGTTTCTACTTCGAGCCGAACTCCGCCAAGCTCGACCTGACCAGCCAGGACAACGTCAAGAGCCTGGAAGATATCAAGCGTCTGCTCCAGGTCAGCCCCGGCTCGACGATCCTGCTGCGCGGCCACGTGGATGACACGTATGTCCCAAAATTTCGCAAGGAGGGCGGTGAGGCGCTCGTTCGCCAGATGGCGATGACGGCGATGGAGCTAAGCCGCAACCGCGCGGGAGAGGTGAAGCAGCAGGTCATCAACAAGTTCAAGGTCGACGGCTCGCGGCTCGAGACCGTGGGACGCGGCTGGGAGGAACCCGCCAGCAAGACCGACCCGGAGAAAAACCGCCGGGTGGAAGTGCAGTGGTTTACGCTGGAGTGATGGGGAAAGGATGAAGGCAGAAGGATGAAGGATGAAGAGAAGTGATGGAACCGGGGACGGCGGTGGGCGGCGAGTTCCGATCACACTTTCTCGCTTCTCTTCATCCTTCATCCTTCATCCTTCTGCCTTCATCCTTTCGCCGTGAGCGGCGCCGGCTCTTGGACCGTCATCCGGCAAATAGCGCCCGGTGATGGCGGTACCAGTCGCTGGTGAACAGTTCGGTGGGGTCGTGCACGGTTTTCAGATGCAAGAATTCGCGGAAACGCGGGTGGCAGGCCTCGACCTGCGCGCGCGTGGCCCAACGATGATAGGTAAGGTAGTAGCTGCCACCATGTTCGATCGCGAGATCGATCAAACCGCGGAAGACCGTCTGCGCCGCCGCCAGGCCATCGGGTGAGTGCGTGACACAAAGATTGAAAATGATGCAAGCCCACCGGTCTCGCGCCCACGCGAGGAAGGATTCATCATCGCGTTCGATCAGGCGAATCGTGCCGTAAATGACGGGCACGCCGCCGCGGCGCAACAGCTCCGCAGCGCCACTCATGAAGGTGCCGAGGGCGGAACGCGGCACATAGATTTCCGTAATCATTTCGGTGCCCGGATGGAGCACAGCGAGTTGCCGGTCGATTTCGGCATGGTAGCCGTCGAGGTACATCCCGAGCTGGTGTGTGTCGCTCCAATACCGCTGGCCATGGGTGGACAAATAGAAGCCGGCGTATTCCTCGAAGACGCGTGTCCGGTCCGTGTGGGCGAGATGAAGCAGCCGGCGCCAGTCCAGGTCGCGCAAGGTGCGCTGCTCCGCGGGCACGGGCCGATCGTCCTTGATCCAATGATAGGCGGAGAAGACTCCGCGGCGCAGAAAGTCCGGCGAACGTTCGTCGATCGAATATTGGAAATCGCCGAAGAGCCACTCACGCGTGTCGCGCTCCTCGGGCACGCGCAGGAGTTCATCGAGGGAGAGAACTTCGACGCGGCGCTCGACTTTGGCCCGCGGCATGAGCCGCAGCGTCACATCGGCAATGATACCAAACATCCCGTATCCACCAATCGCCAGGCGGAAGAGTTCGGCGTCTTGTTCGCGGGAGCAACGGCGCACCTCACCCGCGGCGTCGACCATCGTAAACGCTTCGACGTCGGCGACGATCGGCGGCATGCGCAGACCTCGCCCGTGGACGTTGGCCGAGAGCGAGCCGCCGAGCGTCAGGCGATCGGCCCCGGTTTGCTTCTGGCGGATTCCCCACGATGGCTGACCCGGCTCGTGCCGGGCGGCACAGCCGGCGATGAGGTCGGGCCATTGGATCCCGGCGTCGGCGACGATCAAGCCGCGCTCGGAATCCAAGCTGTGGATGGCGGCGTGCCTCCGCATATCGACCAGCCAGGTATCGGAACCGAACTGTTGCCCTCCCATCGCGTGCCGGCCTCCGCATAGCGAGATCTGCGCGCCGGCCGCCCGCGCCTGACGAACGATCCCGACCAGGGCATCGAGACCGGCGGGTTCGAGGAGCCGCGCCACGTGCGTCGCATTCAATTGCGAGTGGATGTCGTTGACCAGGACGCGGCTCATCGCTCACGAAGGTAGACCATGGCCACGGATTCACCAGTCGCCAGAGGCGCGGTACCGAGGCCGGCCGGGGTGAGGAAAAGGCGACGCAATTCCTCGGGCGAACTCAGCGACGCGAGTTTCCATCCATGCTGCACGGCAAAAGTCTCGACATCCGGGCGGGTGAGCGCCCAGTGAAAGGGTTCGGCGCGCCACCGGAGCCACCAATCGATGACGCGACGTTGATTGTGGAAGCCGATGGGGCGATCGGGACGCGCTTCCATGAAGGTGAATGCGAATCGGCTCCCGGGCGCGCTGAGGGCGGCGAGTTCGGTAAACAATTCCGCCACTCGAGCGGGCGGAAGATACATCAACAATCCCTCCGCAACGTAGAGCGTGGGCTGATCGGGGACGAATTGCGCCTCGGCACGTAACAGTTCCGCGACCGATCCATGCAGGAGGTCGGCCGCGATAAGCACGGGGCCGGGTCCGTAGGGCACCTGACGAGGCGAGCTTGCGGTTTGTCTATTGGGAGAGTCGGACCGGTCGGACTCGTCGGACCAGTCCGACCGACTGAGGCGACGCTTGATGGCCTGGGTCGCGGGATGATCCATTTCGAAAGACACCCGCGCCGCCGGCAGCCGCCAGGCAAGGGTATCCAGGCCGGCGCCGAGCACGACGACCTGCTGGCACCCGGCATCGAGAGCCTCGTGCACCAGGGCGTCCAGCGCGCGCTTTCGGACCAGGTAATGCAGCAGAATTCCCGGCAGCAGGAGGTGCTCCGTCGCGAAGAGGAAACGCCGCAGCAATGGATGTCTCAGGGCCAGTTCGAACCAAGCCGCGGGTTCCGCCGCGTCGAGCAGTCTTCGGGTCAGGGCCGCCGTATCGCCGATGAGCAGAGACCGCCACGCTGGAGTCGCATCGGCGAGCAACAACGCGCGCGCAATGAGCAGCGACGTGGAACTGGGGCGGTCCGTCTTCATGACCGCGCGAGGCTATGCCATCAGATGGGAAACGGAAACAGTGGTAGTGGCCGGTCGGAGCGCCGGCGCACCTCAAGGACACCAGCGTCCTTCGGACTCGGACTTTTCAAGGTGCAGTGAGTGATTCGGAGGTAGACTGAGAACGCGTTTCCACCGCGACCGCCGCGCGTTTCGGCAGGCGGTAGCACGCCGCCTCCTGATCGTTGCGCACCAGCAACAAGTCGCCGGCAAGTGCCGGAGTGTTCCACGTCTTGGCGCTCAGCGCATTCAATCGGGCGACTTCGACATACTTCGCGGGACTGGCCTCGACCAGCACGATCGGGCCCTGCTCGGACTGGATCAGCAACAAGTCGCCGGCCAGCAGAAGCTGGCCGTGCCCATAGCGCCCGTCCTTCCATCGCCGCTCACCCGTGGCGAGATCGACACAGGCCAGGATCCCATCATCCAGGCCGTAGAGAAAACCGTCCCGCGCGACGAGATTCGAAAAGTCCGACTTCATGGTGCGCTTCTTCCACACCTCGGTGGCCGACCATTTCCCGTCCCCGCTCGATTGCACCTGCAAGAGCACGCATCCGGCATCGAAGCTGGCGGAGAGCAGAATCCGGTTGCCCTCGAGCAGCACGGGCTGGGCGCACTTCGGCCATTTGTTGGTGGCCCACGGGTATTCCCAAAGAATATGGCCATCGGTGAGATCGTGCCCGGTCACGCTGCCTGCATTGATCGAGACGATCTGCCGCTGGCCGTCGAGCGTCGCGAGTGTGGGCGAACTAAAACTCGCTTGATCGGTTCCCGCCTGCCAGGCCGGCGAGCCGTCTCCACGCCGGTAGGCCAGCAGCGTCGATTTGTTCGTCACCCCACCGGTGACCACGACGAGATCATCGACCACCAAGGGTGAAGACGATTTGCCAAACGGATTATTGGCCAGACCGTTTTCCTTGAGCGTGTCGTGTGTCCAGACCAACTGCCCCGTCGCGGCATCGAGGCAGTCCAATATTCCAGTCGCACCCATGGCATAGACCCGCCCGTCGCTCATCGTCGGCGTGGCGCGCGGGCCGTCGCCGCCCATCGGTTCACTGAAGCGCACCCGATTGGCGTGCGACCAGATCGGTGCTCCGGATGCCAGATCGTAGCAGACCACGAGTTCGTCCTCGCCGCGTTGTTCCTGGGTAAATGCGCCGGAACCGGAGACCGCAAACGCGGACCACCCCAAACCAACCGGCTGCCGCCAAAGCTCCCGCGGCGGATGCGCCGACCAATCCCGCTCCAATGAAATACCGGCCACGTTGCCGGAACGATCGCGGCCCAAGTACCCGGGATAATCAAACTGATTGTCGAGTTTCGACGGCTCCTTGACGGCCCCGGTTGCCGGGAGGCTGCCGACCTCGCCGCTGCGTTTCGGCGCCCAACTCCAAACAACGCGCGGCGCGCCCGTGCCGCTGGAGCCATCGATCCGAAGCGTGAATTTCAGTCCTATCACGCAGAGAAGCACCACTCCGAACCCCACCAGGCGCACACGCCACGGCAGCCGGGACAGAAACATCCACCAGATGAGCAGCGCGAGAAACGAGAGTCCCAGCGTAGCGAAGGTCTGCATGTTGCGGGACATGCCGTCCAGGTCCGGCATGGCGCGGAGGCGCACGATATTCGCCGCGGCCAGCGCGAAGACGATTGCCGGAATCCACAGGCGCTTTCCGCGCCTGGCTCCGGCTCCCTGGGCCGCCGGACCCGATTGCGTTTCATCCTTCTCAGAGTTACTTTCATTCATGAATCATTCACTATTATGAACTGTTTCTTTTGCAAATGGTTTTTTGCAACGTTTCTGGTGAAGATCGGACGTTTATTATGAATTCCCGCAAATCGCGCCCGTGTGGCGCGGCCTTCCTGCTTTCTCAACTCGGCGCGCATGCGGCTGACCGCTTCGGGGAGCGGATTGCAGTGCTGGGCATCGCTCCGCGCCACGCGGGGATCCTCCGTCTCATCTCCGCGGGCCCATCCTGCAATCAGCAAAACCTCGCGAAACAATTGGGTGTGCTGCCCAGCCGCATGGTGATGCTGATCGATGAACTCGCCGAGCGAGGGCTGGTCGAGCGTCAGCGCAGCCAAAAGGACCGTCGTCATTCCGAAATCGTCCTCACGCAGGGCGGCAAACAATTGCTCGAAAAACTCAACCGGCTCGCCCTTGAGCACGAGGATGAGCTCCTGGCGGCGCTGACCCGCGAGGAGCGGGAAACCCTGGCCGCGTTATGCCGGAAAATAGTCGCCGAGCAAGGGCTGACGCCCGACGTGCATCCGGGGTATCGCAAGCTGTAGGCCGCGTCACTGCCGGGGCGGTGCGACTTCCCGGACCGCTGCGCCGTGAGCGTCGCTCATGAGCAGGATGGCAAATTTTTCCACCTCGCCCAGTTCTCCCGGCGTGAGCATCTGGTAGCCGAGTCCCGCCCAGGAATCTTCCGCACCGCGCGGCATCGGCATCACGTGGCCTTCGCTGGAGTTGAGGCTCGCGTAGTCGAACTTTCCACGCAGGTCCGTATAGCCGTCCTTGTAGTAGCGAACCGTGCCATTGCGGAGACGGGCGTAGACTTTCACGTAGGCCTTGCTGACCGGTTTGCCCGCGGTTTCGTCGCGCACTTCGACCTGCCCGTAATTCTCGGCGATCGTCAGTTTCAGCGTATTCGCGTGATACGCTTGCGCCTTGCGCTGGCCGGCGCCGAGGATTTCCACGAGCACATTGGCCTTGGCGAATTCCCCGGGCAGCGGAACGAGCAATGCATCCTGCCCGGCAGGCAGCGCCTGCTCGACGGTGCGCGTCGGTTTGATGATGGAGAAACGGCCGGCGTCCTGGGTGACGAACGGGCTGGCGCTGAACATGAATTCCGGATCCATCAGGTAGTAGTTCACGGTGACGGCGCCCAGGTTCTTCCAGGTCAGCGCGATCTGCCGGTTCTCGACCTTGAAGTCGAAGGATGGCTCGGTCGCGGCCAGTTCGCCCTGCTGCTTTTCACGATCGGGCTGACCATCCGCGGGACGCGCAGCCGCCTTGCCTTCGATCTCATCAAGCTGCGCGCCGGCCTCGGCGAAAAGCTTGCGCCAGCGATCCACGGGATAATCGGCGTATTGCTGCACGAGGCCGCGCGCGACCGCGGGCTCTTCCTCGTAAAACGCGGCGTAGACACGGAAGTAGTCGTGCTGGAGGCGCGTCGGCAGCGCCGCGGGCGCGATGGTATGGAAGCGGGCCAACCCTTCTTCCACCCGATCCTGGAGGAAGAGGTAGTAGGTGACGCTCATCTGGTCGATGGCGTCGATCGTGGGCTTGTAGGCGAGGATGTTGAGGAGCGCCTGGTACTGTCCGCGAAGCACCGGATTCGGAATCCGATTTTCCGCGCCGACCCGGTGAACCCGCTGGTTCACCAGCGGCGAGTACTCAAGGTGTTCGTAAATCCGGCGCTCAATCGGATCGATCTTCATGATCTTCGAGTCGAGCCAGAGGCCACAATGATTGCGAAAATCCTGCTGGTCCCCGAAGAGCCCCAGATAGGAGCGGATGACCCCGGCATCGTTGTGCAGCAAGCCGTAGCGATAGATCGGCTCGCTGTAGATGTGGCGCGCCTCGAGAACGGCGATCAATTTCCGGAAGAAGTCGGCACTCTTCCGGGCGCGCCAGGCGATCTTCTCTACGTCCAGCCGCGCGAGATTGGCCTTTTCCAGGAAAGCAAAGACGTCGGCGTCCGTGCCGTACTGGGAAAGATATTCCCACGAGGTCTTGTCCACTTCGGTGAGTTGCTTCACCACCTTGAAGGTGAACGGCTTCGCTCCGCCGACGATCTGCTCGTCGCGCGCCACCTGCACGGGATAGTGCGCAAAACGCTCTTCGTTCGCCGGATTCGGCGCCGGGAAATAGAAGTAATAATCCAGGGTCTGCGTCGTGTAAGGCTCGACGCGCAACCGCCGGCTGTCCGTGGCTTTGCTGCCGCTCACGGGCAGCGCGCCCCTCGGAATCTGGAGCAGTGCGGTCAGCTTCTGCGGCGCGCTCGTGGGATTGGTGATGACGATGTTCGCGCCGTAAACCACGCCGCTGAGGAATTCCGCGGTCACGTACTTGTCGAACTTCTCGTTGCCTTCCTCACGATACCGGTCATCGGCGCGGAAGAAATTCTGCGAGACAAGGAGGGCCGCGTTGTCCTGCGCGGCGACCGCGGGCTTGATCTCGCGATGGAACGCGATCAGCGGCCCGCCGGCGGTGAGCGTGTACTGGCTGCCCTCGGTTTTCGTGGTGTGCTTGGGCGAGGTGAACGGCAGGTCAAGCACCGCGAGCGCGAGCATCATCTCGGGGAAATTGCGCGCGGCCTCCGTCACGTGCGGCGACAGGAACGCGGACTTCCCATCCCAGGCCGCGTAATCGCGCCAGAAGGCGTTGATCGGAATGAGATCGGCATTCTGCTCGCCGATCCGGAGCTGGTAATAGTTGTTCTCCGCCCATTCCTTGGTGGGTCCCAGAGCACGGAAGAACTGGCGCACGAGCCCGCGCTGGCGATCCGCTTCCGCAAGTCCAAACTCCACATCAGCCAAGTCGGATTTGAGCCTGCCTTCCGCAACCTGGAATTTCGTTTGCGCCTCCCCCGCCTGTTCAGCCAATTGCTTCCGTTTTTCGACACCCTCGGCGGCCTTGTCCGCGCGTGCCATGCCATCCGCGTTCTTCGCGAATTCGGCCATCGCCCTGAGAGCGGGCTTCGCGGGCGACGCATCGGCAGCCGCCGCCATCGGCGCGGGGGCGGCCGGGGCCAATGGATGGTCTGAAGGCAGCGACTCCCTCTCACGCCGGCTCTTTTGGTCCTTAAAAGACTCGTCGCCCTCCTGCCCCTCCATGGCCCGCCCACGCAGAGCTGTCTCAAAAAGGTGATTCTCCTGGTCCGGATTGGGCGGAACGAGTTCCCACAATTCCCGCAGCAAGCGGGCTGTCGCCGCGGATTCGCCTGGGAGCCGCTGAGCCAGCAACGAGCGTTCCGCCATGTTCAGGCGCACGAACGCCGAAGGATCCAGATAGATGTGCAAATCGTTCCCGAGCAGGAAGTCATCCATGAAGGTCCGGTCCTTCTTGTTCCGCAGATACGGCTGGATGACTTTTTGGAAAAAGGCCGGGTCTTTGCGGCTCAGGAAAAAGTTGAGTTCGTGGCAGGCGAACTCGGAGTATTTGGCCCGCTTTTCTTCCTCCTTGAACGTGGGCCATTGGAGCACCCAGGCAAACCTGGCCAGCTTTTCGTCTCCACTCAGAGTGGTGAAGAGTTGATGCACTCCCGCGAGGGAGTCGTAGGTCTCGAGATCCGCCGTGAGAATATCGGCCAGGGTGAGCGTCTGCCCGGTCGCCAGCAACGTCACCTCCTTCTTCTCCGCGAAGAGCTTTTGCGGATCGAGATTCCGCACGAGGCGCAGATCCTGGAATTTCGTGGGGGCCTCGGCCAGCGCGAGGGTGCGCCAGGCGGCGCTGGTGAGATCCTCCGCATAGATCTGCACGTGCTGCCGGTCGCCCAGTTGCTTGAGGTCGATCTGGACAATCCCTTTTTCGTCGGGCACGAGATTGTAGAGGACGGGCGCCGCCTGGGCGAGGAAGTCGATATTTGGACCTTCATCTCCTTCCGGGGATGAGATCGGAGGAACCGGCGGCGCGGCTGCGGGCGCTCTTTTTACCGCGCCCCGGCCGCCCCCCATACCCGCCGCACGCTGCATGGCCGCCAATTGCTGGGACTGCAACTCGGTGGTGCGGACCTCCCACGGATTCAACAGCAGGCCCGGCCGCGGCAGCATGTTGCCGGGAAAGATTTTCGAGTAACGCCGCTCGAGAATGTAGCGATACTCGTCGCCGATGGCCCGCCCCGCGGCAAAGAGGTTCGGGAGCTTGGCCGGGCTCCCCTGCCCCGGCTCAAACCGCGTGAACCCACCCAGGCCTTGCAGCAAACTGGCTTCCGGAAGAAAGCGCGTCGCCGCGATGTGTACGCGCGTCATCGGACCCGCGTTGGTGAGTTGGATCACCAGCGCCGCGGGTTCGCGCACGATCGACTCGATGTCCACCGGGGCGACCCCGCGCAATTCCAGTTCGCGGTTCGGAGAGAGCAGCCAATTCTTCACGAGGTCGCCGGCCGTGACCCGAATATTCACCGGCACATGTCCGGGCACTTCCAGGGAGTAATCACCTGGCGCCAGCCCGGTAAGCACGATGACGCTCGGCTTGATGGCCAGCAGCGCGCTCCGGTCCGCCACGAAGCTCCCGGCCCGCACCTCCAGCAACGACACCCGCGACGGAGGCGCGTCATCCGTCCACGGGATCGATACGACCTCGCCCGCCCGCACGTGCACAGACTCCGGCCAGGTGCGGCCCGATTTCTCCAACTCCCAGCCGTATCGATTCTTATCATCCTTCCCGGCGTCTCGCGTCTGCACCGCGCTGATCCCCTCGAGGGCACCGAGGTCGACACGGCCGCTGTCATCGGTGCGCAAGGCCATCGTGATCTCCCGCCGAAACTCGCGGTGCCGGAAATCAAAGACCACCTGCTGATCCGCGGCGGGCTCGCCGTTCTTGCCGAGCAACTCATAAACATAGCCGTTGCCGAACCGGCTGAGGTGCGAAGCGCGGGTCTGGGCCGTGCGATCAATGCCGTTGATCGCGACTTCATGCGTCTGGCTCAGGGTTTCTTTTGCTCCACCCTGGCTCAATTTCTCGACTTGGGCGGTCAGCGTCACCCGCACCCGGACCACGCGCTCCGGAACGGTGATCGTGTGGGTGAAATCCTTGGCGGGATCGAGCCCGGTCACTTTCACCTCGCTGGTGGTGTCCACATCATCGATCCCCACGGTGGTGATGCTCAACTTGGGATCCTTGAGCAGATCCAGCGAGACACGGGCGTCATTGAGCAGAAGCGCCGGGCGGACCACAATCGTCGCCTCGCGGCGCGCGAGCAGTTGCTCCCGCTCGATGTGAATCTGCGCATCGAGACGGTAGGCCTCGGTGTGGTGCTCGAAGGAAGCCAGCGTCGCGAAGGCGCCCGTGGCGTCCGCAAGCACCACGTTCTTCGTGCCTGGCTGCTGCGTGAAGGGCACGAGGACGTATCCTGTCTTCTCGTCGACCGTAAACTTGCGGCCATCGAGCCACACAACCGCGTCCTTCAACGGCTGATGCGTCTCGTCCAGCACGGTGAGCATTTCGCCCGCGGGCCCGGTGCGCTGGATGACCGACCACTGGCCCTTGCGCACCAGCGCGCGGCTCGACTTGCCCCCTCCGATAAACTCGATGACCCAGGCGCCGCGCTTCCCCTTCAGCTCCGGAAACTTGAACGTGCGCGCGGAGCGACGGAAGGGGCTGCGTCCCGCTTCGTCCGCGCTGAAGTCGTGCGTGATCTCGCGATTGGCGACGAGCCCATCGAGCGGCAAGTCGGTATTGAGCTGGCGCTGGTTGGTGAGGAAATACGAGAGGGCGTTGATTTCGTAGATCTTGACGATAAGCTTGGGCGCGTTCTTCAGGAACAGGTCGATGCTCACGTCGTCGGCAGGCGCCAGGAAGGGCGGATTGACGGCCGCGAAATCGACATCCACGCGATCCTTCAGCGCCTGGTAGGCGGTGGGCGTAAGGAGCGAGGCCCATTGCTCCGGATTACCGACGCCATTGACGATCTTGGCCTCGGCGAAGACCGGCTTGAGCCAGGTATCACGCAGCCATACGGCCCACGGTTCCCAGGTGGGCTCGTCCTTCAGCAGGTGGAGCAGATAGTCGCGCACGAGTTCTTCGTCGTTGCGAATGGGATTGGCGACGCCCAGCGGGAGGCTGAGGTCCGCATTCACATCGACGACATGGGAGGCCACGTCCGCGAGGCGCAGGAACTCGGTGTTCACGTAATTCGCCCGCCGCGGAAGCTTGAGATACTCCTGGAAGCGCGCCTTGTCGTAGATGCCGCGCTTGCGGTCGTGCTGGAGCCGCTCGAACAGGATGCCGGCTTTCAGCGTATTGAAGCTCGCACTGAGATTTTTTGCGTAAGCCCAGAGCCGGTCGAGCCACGCTTCCCGCTCCACGGGATCGAACTCCCCGTCCGCATCCGCGCCAGGCGCGAGTTTGTGCGTGCGAAAGAGGACGAAATTCTGATTCTCGAACAACGCCGGGATGCGCTTCGCGAGGTCGTCCATCTGCTCCGGAAGCAGCGCGCGGTGGATCTCGAATTCGCCAAACCCACGGCTCTCCTTCGTTTTCAAATCCGCCGCGATCATCTCCACGAGTCCCGCCACATCCGGCCGCTTCAAGCGCCGGAGCAGGTCGCGCACTTGTGACGGCTTGAGCGGCACCTTGTCCCGCACCAGCGCCGGCAGAGCCTGGTCCTCGACCTGGCTCAGATCATCCGCGATGCGCAGCGCTTCGCCCTGAAAGGCCGCACGACTGATCCGCGCCTGATCCAGTTTCGCCGGCAGATCCGGCTTCTGATCGCGCACCTCCTGCTGATGGTTGAATTCCAGGTGGAGGCGTTCGCGCAGAAACTTGAGCGTCTTCTGGGGATCGGCATCGTAGGCCAGCAGGGCCGACCGGTTCTCGATGATACGGCGCCGCTCGGAGTTGGGGTAGCGCTTCGACCATTGGTCCATAATGTCGGAGAGTTTCGCCGCCTGCCCGGTGTTCTGGTAATGAAGCGCGTGGAAAAAGTAGGAGTCCTCGCTCCCCGGCAGGAGCTGGCTGAGCACGGCCTCGCGGTCCGGCGCCAGGGCGAATTTCTCGATAAAACCGATTTCATTGTCCGCCCGGGCGAAGAATGGCGCGACGAGCAGGACGGCGGACAGGAGGGCAGCGGGCGTTTTCATAGGCGAAGCGGGGGTGAAACTGGACGCGTGGGAATCGTGGCGCGATTCACATGCCGGGAGCAATCCTCATCAGGTAAAGATTCGGCGGCACACACCTCAGAACGAATGGGCTGGGCTGTTTATTAGCGGTCGACACATGCACAGACGTCGTTTCGCTTTACGATGTGGCATCGCGAGTTGCCCAGGGAGCGGTGGTTTTCCAACCACCGAACCACCATCGCGCCGGAGGCGCCCAATTGCCGCTCCACGCAAGAATTGGCGCCTTCGGCGTGTTGGTGGGGTCTGCTCGCCCGTCCACCAACCCCCGCTATCCCTCCGCCGCCTCGGTGGTTGGAAAACCACCGCTCCTTGGTCGCCCGTTGGCGGTAATCACACGTGGATTCCCGGATTTTGGCGTTGGACCGCTGCGCGGTAAGGAGCGATGTTGCCTTCGCACCCTTGAGAACATTTCGCCACATCTGCCTCGCCGTCGCCACAATGACCTTGGGACTCGGGACTGCGTTTGCGGATGCTCCGCCGGCGCCGATGGCGCTTGCCGCCGCCCTGGAGGGCAAAAAGCTATCATTGGAAGCCAGCGGCAATGGACGCGATCAACTGACTTTCACCCTGAAGAATGCCTCCCCCGCTCCGGTTACGGTCGCCATTCCAGCGGGATTGATCGCCACGGGGGCCACTCCGGAATGCCGTCTGGCGGTGGTCCGGGAATCGATGGCCACGATACCTGCTCAAGGGGCCGTCGACGTCTCCTTGCCCGTGGCGGCGCTTTCGACCAAGAGCGCGGTCAGGCAGCAACCCTTTACGCTGCAAACGGCCACGGAGCCGCGGTTGGAGCCCCTGCTCAAGGTCCTTTCCGATCAACCCGACGCCCCGCGCCCGACGGTCCAATTGGCGGTGCTAGGCTTGCTGGAAGACATCAATTTCGCCCA
>Ga0105237_10002779_pt1 | contig 21256 bp, 17 predicted proteins | sample KBSC24metaG_FD_81520 | JGI IMG/M metagenome (GOLD analysis project Ga0105237, IMG submission 81520) | Corn rhizosphere microbial communities from Kellogg Biological Station, Michigan, USA - KBS C2-4 metaG | ecosystem: Host-associated > Plants > Roots > Rhizosphere > Soil | place: Michigan, USA...
AATCGCTGGCCCGGCAGGATCGCAACCTGCATGAGATACAGCTCCTGATATCACAGTACAATCACAAAACCACAGCTGGTAACTAAATCACTCACATCCCAAAAAATGTATAAATGAAAAAGCTACACTTCCCAATCCTCCTCTTCACCCTCTTTGCAGTTTCCTGCAAGGACAACACGCCCGATACAGATGCCTCCGGAGTATTCGAATCCGACGAGGTCATCGTATCCGCCGAGCAGAATGGGAAACTCCTCTCCTTCCCCATACATGAAGGAGACACCTTACGCAAGGGCGCCCTCGCAGGCAACATCGATATCAGCAATATCGTCCTTCAGAAGGAGCAGGTCCAGGCCAGTATAAAAGCCCTGACCCAAAAGACCACCAATCCCCAGCCCCAGATCGAGCTGGTAAAAAAACAGCTGGCCGTCCAGGAAGCACAGTTGGCACAACAACAGAGAGAAAAGACCCGCACGGAAAATCTCCTCAAGGCAGACGCGGCCACTCAAAAACAATTGGATGACATCAACTCCCAGATCGATCAGCTCCAAAAACAAATAGCCGTATCCCGTCAGCAGATAGCCCTCGACAACTCCAACATCGCTACCCAGAACAGGACCATCTACAGCGAACAGAACCCCATGGAAAAATCCGCCGCACTATACCAGGACCAGATCGATAAAGGCCGGATCATCAACCCCATCACCGGCACGATCCTGACAAAATATGCGCTGGAAGGTGAAATGACCACTACCGGCAAGGCGCTCTATAAGATTGCCAACCTCGATACCCTCACCCTCCGCGCCTATGTCACAGGGTCCCAGCTCACTTCTATCCGTCTGGGCCAGACGGTAAAGGTCTACACCGATGATGGCGCTAAGAACTACCGCCAAAATCCCGGACAGGTATACTGGATCTCCGACAAATCCGAGTTTACCCCCAAGACCATCCAGACAAAGGACGAGCGGGCCAATCTGGTATACGCCATCAAAATAAGGGTGAAGAATGACGGACTATTGAAAATAGGCATGTACGGCGAAGTAAAATTCTAGCCTCCATTCCGAACAACAACAAAAAAAATGATCAGTCTCACCAACATAAAAAAGACTTACCCGGGCCGCGCCAAAGGCAAGTCACCCAAATCAAAGGGTTCCAGTCAGGAAGAAGCAAATGCCCCCGGTTCCGACGAAGGCCAGGTCATAGCCCTCAAGGACATTTCCTTCGATGTAAAGAAAGGAGAGCTCTTCGGCCTCATCGGCCCCGACGGGGCGGGCAAGACATCCCTCTTCCGTATCCTGACAACGCTCATCCTGCCCGACGCAGGCGAGGCCACCGTCGCCAATTACGACATACGGAAAGACTATCAGCAGATACGCAACTGCGTCGGCTACATGCCCGGCCGCTTCAGCCTCTACCAGGACCTCACCGTGGAAGAAAACCTCAACTTCTTCGCCACGGTCTTCGGCACCACTATAAAAGAGAACTACGATCTTATAAAGGATATATACCAGCAAATAGAACCGTTCAAGGACAGAAGGGCAGGGAAACTATCGGGAGGCATGAAACAAAAATTGGCTTTGTCCTGTGCGTTGATACATAAGCCCTCTGTCCTCTTTTTAGACGAACCCACCACCGGTGTCGACGTGGTCTCCCGCAAGGAATTCTGGGCCATGCTGAAAAAACTCAAACAGGAAGGGATCACCATCCTCGTCTCCACGCCTTATATGGATGAGGCGAACCTCTGCGATCGCATCGCGCTGATACAAAAAGGAGATATCCTCTCCATCGACAAGCCAGACAACATCGTCCACTCCTTCCCGGGAGAGTTGTATGCCGTCCATGCATCGGATACCCACCGGCTGCTGCACGACGTGAGAAATTTCCCCGGCACAGCCACCTGCTTTGCCTTCGGCGATTCCCTGCATGTCACATTTAAGGACACCGCCAGGTCCGGGGCTACCGCCCCGTCCGCCGCCGAGGGAGACCCGAAGGATCTTCTCCAGTATTTAATGGCGCGCAATCACCCCGACGCCACCGTCGGAAAGACCGAACCCACCATCGAGGACTGTTTCATCCACCTGCTAAAAAATTAAACCATGTCATCCACCACCTCTCCCCCCGTCATCACCACCGAAAAGCTCACCAAACGCTTTGGTCAATTCACAGCCGCCAACGAGCTCACCTTCCAGGTTTCCAAAGGAGAAATATTCGGCTTCCTGGGAGCCAACGGCGCCGGTAAGACCACCGCCATGCGCATGCTTTGCGGTCTCCTGAAACCTAGCTCCGGCAAAGCCACGATCGCCGGCTTCGATGTGTACACCCAGACGGAAAAGATCAAGAAGAGCATCGGGTACATGAGCCAGAAATTCTCCCTCTACGACGACCTCACCGTCTCTGAGAACATCCGCTTCTACGCAGGCATCTACGGCATGAGCCGTCCCAAAATAAAAGAAAAAACAAAAGAGCTCCTCGAAGAGCTCCAGATGGAGAAGGAAGCAAAGACCCTCGTCAGCGAACTCCCCCTGGGGTGGAAACAAAAACTGGCATTTTCAGTTTCCATCGTCCACGAACCCGACATCGTATTCCTGGATGAACCCACCGGAGGCGTAGACCCCGTCACAAGACGACAGTTCTGGGACCTTATCTATAATGCATCAGACAGAGGCGTCACCGTCTTCGTTACCACGCACTATATGGACGAGGCCGAATACTGCAACAGGGTCTCCATCATGGTCGACGGCGTCATAGCCGCCCTCGATAGCCCCACACGGCTCAAACAACAATTTGGTCGCGACAATATGGAGGAAGTCTTCTACGAGCTGGCCCGCAAAGCCACCCGGCAGGGAGATTGACCGGCCCGTCAAAAGTATGACCGGCCCATCAAAAGTATGACTCGACTCGGAAAAAGTATCACCCGGCCCACCAGACAAAAAATTATTTTATGAAGCAGCTAATTACATTCATCCGAAAAGAATTCCTCCACGTCTTCCGTGACAGGAAGACCCTTCTGATGCTCTTCGGCCTCCCCATCGCCCAGATCGTCCTTTTCGGCTTCGCCTTATCCAACGAGGTAAAAAATTCAAAAATAGCCGTCACCGACTACTCCAAAGACCCCGTCACCACACAGCTTATCGATAAGATTTCCTCCAGCACCTATTTCAATATCCAGCGCAACCTCAACAGCGCCCAACAGATAGAAGCCGCATTTAAAAAAGGCGACATAAGGATGGCCATCATCTTCCCCGCGAACTTTTCCACCGACCTCACCCGCACGGGCAAAGCCACCATCCAGGTCATAGCCGACGCCTCCGACCCCAACCTCGCCACCACCATTACAAATTATATCACCCGCATCGTCGGGGACTTCAATACCCAATCCGCACTCAGCACCGGACAGCCTCTCCAGATCCTTCCCGAAGTACAGATGCTGTACAACCCTGAGCTAAAAGGAGCCCCTAACTTCGTACCAGGCGTCATGGCCCTCGTACTCATGCTCGTCTGTACCATGATGACCTCCGTAGCCATCGTAAAAGAAAAAGAGCTCGGCACCATGGAGATACTCCTCGTCTCTCCGTTCAAACCCATCTATATCATTATATCCAAGCTTACTCCCAACCTCCTCATATCCGTCGTCAACCTGTTTGTTATCCTCCTCCTCAGTGCCCTCTTTCTCGACCTGCATGTCAAAGGAAGTACCCTCTTGCTTGTATTCTGCAGCATCCTCTTTATCCTTACCTCCCTTTCCATAGGTCTGCTGTTGTCCATCAACGCTAAAACACAACAATCCGCCATGATGGCCTCCCTGATGGGCATGATGCTTCCCACCATGCTGCTTACAGGCTTCCTCTTCCCCATTGAAAATATGCCATGGCCCATGCAGGTGCTTGCCAACCTCGTACCATCCCGGTGGTACTTCATCATCGTAAAAAGAGTGATGCTAAAAGGCATGGGCTTCGGCGCCGTATGGAAAGAGACCCTGATCCTGGCAGGTATGTGCCTGCTGCTCTTCGCCATCAGCCTTAGAAGATTTAAGATCAGATTGCAATAACAACAAAACAACTTCTGATGAAGACGCTTATATTTTTATTGGAAAAAGAATTCAGACAGATCCTCCGCAACAAAGGCATCGTCCGCATGTTGATCATTGCACCTGTCATACAGCTCATCCTGCTGCCGCTGGCGGCGGATTATTCTGTAAAAAATATTTCCATCGCCGTTGTAGACAACGACCATTCCACTGCTTCACAACGCCTGATAGGGAAAATTACGTCCTCCGGGTACTTCAAGCTCACTGGCTACACAGGCTCCTACAAAGCAGCCCTCGCCATGGTGGAGCAGGACAAGGCGGACCTCGTATTGCAGATACCCTCGCACTTCGAAAGGGACCTCGTCCGGGAGAATACCCAAAAACTCTATGTGGCCATCAACGCCATCGAAGGTACCAAGGCCAACCTTGGCGGAGCCTACCTCAGCAGCATCATCCAGGACTACAACCAGGAGATACGACAGGACTGGCACACATCCGCCACGGTCTCCATCCAGGACGCCCCGCAGATCAGCGTTGCCTCTTCCAACTGGTACAACCCCCTCATGAATTTCCACCTGTACATCGTACCCGCTATCCTCGTCACCCTGGTGACAGCCATGGCATCCATGCAGACGGCCTTTAACATCGTACAGGAGAAGGAGAGCGGCACCATCGAACAGATCAATGTCACCCCCATAAAGAAATATATATTTATCACAGGCAAAATGGTTCCATTCCTCGTCCTTGGCATAATCATTTTTTCGCTCGGGCTGTTGGTGGGATGGATCTTCTATGGCATCGTCCCGGTGGGCAACCTCGGAGTGATGTACATCTCGCTGATAGATTACTTATTTGCCATGCTGGGTCTCGGACTGCTCCTGGCTACTTATTCCGGCACACAGATGCAGGCCATGTCCCTCTCCTTCTTCTTCATCAATATATTCAACATGATGAGCGGCGCCTTTACCGCCGTCGACAGCATGCCCGGCTGGGCCCAGGCCATCGTTCAAACCTTCCCGCCCAGTCACTTTATAAGGATCATGCGCATGGTAGTATTAAAAGGCAGCGGTCTCTCGGACATCACCTACGACCTGGGAGCCATGTTTGTTATTGGTGTGGTGTTGAATACCTGGGCCATCCTGAATTACCGCAAGACCGCATAGGCTGGCCCGGCATGAATTTCATACAGTAAATGTATCAAAACCGGTCAATAAAAAAGCACCCGGCTCTCCTATCGATTTGATTAATAAACATATAGTCAAATGGCATTATATTAGTTCATATGCGTGAATAATCAGAAAAGTTTGACAGTATGATCTATAGCCATCTCAGGATCGCCTGGCGGAATATTAGAAAAAATAATGTTTCGACCATCATTAATGTCCTCGGTCTGGCTATAGGGGTCAGCGCCTGTCTGATCATTTATTTAATTGCAGACTATGACCTGCGTTTCGACACATTCCATCCCGGAAAGGAACGTATTTACCGGGCCGTTATGGATCTGGACGATTACTCAGGTGGGAAATTTCATCTCTCGGAGATCCCATACCCTGCAGCCGGCGCGATCCGGGAGCATTTTTCAGGTGTCGATAATACGACCACCTATTTCACCTATCACAGCCGCGTAATGACCCCCAACGGAAACTACCATCCCTCCGACATCATTATTGCAGAACCGTCTTACTTTGATATTTTTCCCCATGATTGGCTGGCGGGCAATCCCGCGGAAGCACTAAGACAACCTTTTACCGTCGTCCTCTCCGACAGCAGGGCCCGGCAATATTTCGGGAACGTCGCACCGGAAGAACTCATCGGCAGGGAAGTAATTTACAACGACTCCCTCCCTGTCAAAGTATCCGGCATCGTAAAAGACTGGAATGGCAATTCCGATCTCGAATTCCATGATATCATATCTTTCGCCACCATCCAGTCAAGTTTTTTAAGGCGCACAAATGGATTTTCAGGCGTCACAAAGGCCGATTCCTGGAATGACGCACCGGATATTGCACGCACATTTATCAAGCTGAAAAAAGGGGCGACAGCCGCCCGGTTCGACGCACAGAAAACCTTCCTCGTACAGACGATCAACACATATGCACACCTGGCGAAGGGTCGAAAACTGGATCTGTACCTGCAACCCCTGTCCGACATTCATTTCAATGCCGATTTCAACGAGGACGGATTCCGAAAAGCGCATTTACCGACGATCTACGCGCTGATGGGTATCGCAGCATTCATTCTGATCATCGCCATCATCAACTTCATAAACCTGGCCACCGCCAGATCGTTCCAACGGGCAAAGGAAGTAGGTATACGAAAAGTATTGGGAACCAGCAGACGACGACTCATATTACAATTCCTGACCGAGACTTTTATCCTGACCTGCGTCTCCGCGTTCCTCTCCCTGCTGATCGCCCGCCCCGTGTTATCCGTATTCCATGACTATATCCCCCCGGGAGTGGGATTACACCTGAACGATCCTTTTGTATGGGTCTTTTTGTTGTTCATCACCATCATCACTACCCTTCTTGCCGGTTTCTATCCCGCAAAATTTCTTTCAGGATTCTCCCCCGTCATCAGCCTGAAAGGACAGGGCGCCCGGACGACGGATCAAAAGATTTATTGGAGAAAGGGGTTGATCGTCTTTCAATTCACCGTGTCATTAATATTTATCATCGGCACCCTCGCAGTCGGAAAACAGATCCATTATCTGCTGAACAAAGACCTTGGGTTTAGGAAGGACGCCATAATCCTGCTGCATACCCCCGACAACGACTCGACAGGAACAGCCATACGGAATGTCCTGGCGGAAAAGATCCGGAAACAATCCGGCGTGGCGGACGTCAGCGTGGATGGTCAGCAGCCTGCCGTAGCCGGTGGCAGCGAATCTGCTTATTTGAAAAGGCTGGGCACCGGGACCGAGATCCTGGCGGACCGTCGCATAGCCGATGCACATTTTATTCCCCTGTATGACATAAAGCTCCTGGCCGGGCAAAATCTCAGCGGCCAGGCCAACGATTCGTTCCCTGAATTCCTGATCAACGCGACATGCGCTGAAAAATTAGGTTTCAAACACCCGGAACAAGCCGTTGGTCAACTCCTGCAGATCGGCTTTATTGGCTACAACGGCCCCAGCAAGCCAAAGGGCCATGTAGTGGGCGTGGTTGCGGATTTCCATACACGTTCGCTGTACGAGCCCATTGCCCCTGCCTTCATCACCACACCAAAAAGATTCTGGCGTGAGTTGCTGAGCGTAAGATTGACCACACAGGACAAGGGAGCACCCTATTTCAAGAGCTGCCTCTCCCGGATCGAAAAAGCCTGGCACGAAGTATATCCGGGTGAAAAATTCGACTATACTTTCTATGACGACTACCTGGCCGGCATTTATACAAAAGAGCAAAAGACAGCACAGATCATCAATATCGCAATGGCCATCTCTATTCTTATCTCCTGTATGGGACTTTTTGGGATCGTAACGTTTACGGCCGAACGCCGTAAGAAGGAGCTCGGCATCCGAAAAGTATTGGGTGCAGAAATGACCGACATCGTCGCGATACTTTTTAAGGATTTCCAAAAACCCGTGGTCCTGTCCATCCTCATCGCTTCTCCCATAGCCTGGTGGCTCCTTAACGGGTGGCTGGAAGGCTTTGCCTACCGGATATCAGTCAGTTGGTGGATATTCGCCCTTGCCGGGGCAGCCGCAATGTTTATCGCGCTCCTGACAGTGAGCTCCCGTGCAATAACGGCAGCGCTCACAAACCCCATCGAGAGCTTACGATCGGAATAAACCTTTTACAAGCTCACCCCCCGTTTCCACGGGATAAAATCGTCCTGTACATGCCGCACGGCCGCCACCTCGATCTCCCCGCTGGCAACCCCGATCACATAATCCAGTATCCTCCCACCAGCCTGCTCTATCGTCTCTTTGCCTTCGATGATCGTACCCGTATTGATGTCGATAATATCCTGCATCCGCTCATACAAAGGCGTATTCGTCGCGATCTTTACCACCGGCGCAATAGGATTCCCCGTAGGTGTTCCCAGCCCCGTCGTGAACAGGACGATATTAGCCCCCGAAGCCACTTCCGCCGTGGTCGACTCGACATCATTACCCGGCGTACACAACAAATTCAACCCCGGCTTCGTCACTTTCTCCGGATAGTCTAATACAGCCGCTACAGGTGAAGTCCCTCCCTTCTTGGCAGCGCCCGCCGACTTGATGGCATCCGTGATCAGACCATCCCGGATATTCCCGGGAGAAGGATTCATATCAAATCCGGACCCTACGGCCTTGGCCCGGTCATTATACGTCCGCATGAGGTGAGAGAACCGCTCCGCCGTAGGCACGTCTACACACCGGTCGCTTAGATTTTGTTCTACTCCGCACAATTCCGGGAATTCGGAGAGAATAACACTCCCCCCCATCGCTACCAGCAGGTCAGAAGTATACCCGATGGCCGGATTGGCGGAAATACCCGAAAACCCATCCGAGCCGCCGCATTCCAGCCCGATACAAAGTTTGCTCAACGGAGCCGGCTGCCTCGTCTGCTGGTTGGCCAGTATCAGTCCGGCAAAAGTCTGCTTGATCGCCTCTGACAAAAGCGCCGATTCCTTCCCCACCTTCTGCTGTTCCAGGATATACAACGGCTTGGAGAATTGCGGGCTCCTCTTTTTTATTTCTTCCTCCAGCATGCTCACCTGCGCATTCTGACACCCCAGGCTCAACACCGTCGCACCCGCTACATTAGGATGCGTGATATACCCCGCCAGCAATCCGCACAAAGCCTGTGCATCCTGCCGCGTACCGCCGCATCCCCCGTCATGCGTAAGAAATTTAATGCCATCCACATTCGGGAACAGACGCTGAGAAGAATACTTCCCATAATCAGCCTGCAGGTCTGCCTCCAATATCTCTTCCACACTCTTCCCCGTCTTATACAACTCGATCAGCTGCTGCGACTGCACCTGGTAACTTCTGTTCCTGCCATAACCCAGGTCATTCACCAGCGCCTGCTGCAGCACATCCAGGTTCCTGTTCTCACAAAATACCATGGGGATCACCACCCAATAATTGGCCGTCCCCACACTCCCGTCCGCCCGGTGATAGCCGTTAAAGGACCTGCCTTTAAAGGACGACGTGTCTGGCTTCGCCCATTCCGTATGACGCTCGCCGACTGAAAATTCGTTGGCAGCATGCTTCACATTTTCCGTACTGATAAGCCCTCCCCGTTTAATAGCCTTCTGTGCCTTGCCAACCAACACTCCATACATGATGATGCTGTCCCCCGGCGCCAGATCCACCGTAGAGAATTTATGTTTTGCCCTTACTGTTTCTTCCATCTTATACTCCTGCCCCTCAAAAACTACTTTCTCGTCCTTTAAAAGATTGGCCAATGCCACCAGTACATTGTCGTTCGGATGTACTTTCAGGACAATTTGCTGTGTACTCATAAAACGCTTTTTAATTTTCCAAATTGGGCCAGTGCAGACAAAGCCCCTTTATTGATCAATGCATGCAGATCCTCCTTGACGGCAGCAGCGAACCCGCTCAACACCGACAGGTCCGTATCCCAAAGCGACGCGTCGGCAAGGACCTTATCCACCAGTTCATCAGGCTGATACTGTTTCCAAAGCCCCGCGAAATATTCCGCCTTGTCGTCATTCACTTTATAGTCGCCGCCCTTCATAAACAGGAGATAGGCCGCAAAACCCAGTGCAAACAGTGGCGGCGGAGTACTATGGTGTCGATAATGCTCTAACAGCACCGGTACATTGCGCATCTTCATCTTGGAAGAATATTGCATCGTGATGCTGATCCATTGATGCTGCAAATGTGGGTTACGGAACCTGTCCAGTACCTGCAATCCAAAAGCATGTGACTGCTCCGCAGGTATAGTATAAGGGATGGCCGGTGCGATCTCCTTCAACATCAGGTTCGATACAAAAGCCGCAAATCCGGCATCCTCCATGGCATCCTTCACCGTGACAAAACCCGCCAGATAGGCCAGCCCGCAGCTTAAGGTATGCGTGCCATTCAGCATCCGCAGCTTCAGCTCCCGGTATATTTCAATATCCGGCTTGATGATCACTCCCGCGTCCGCCGCCTGGAAAGACAACACCGACTGCACCTTCTCATCTCCTTCGATAGCCCACAGCCTGTATACCTCCGAGATGGACAACAGCTCATCTGTATAACCCAGCTCCTGCTGCAATTGTTGCAGGCTGGAGGGCTTGCCCGGTACGATCCTGTCCACCAGCGAGCTGCACCAGCGGCAGGCCCCCGCCAGCCAATCCACAAAAGCCTGTTCCAGCTTATTAAAGGCAGCCAGTTCCCGCACGATGGCAGCCAGCTTCTTACCATTATCCACGATCAGTTCTGTAGGCACGATCACCATTCCCCCCTCCTTGCTGCCGCCGCAGAACTTATAACGCTCGTACAGGAAGGCGAGCAGTTTCCCCGGAAAAGATGCCGGCGGCTCCTGGCGGATATCCTCTTCCACCAGGCGAATGCCCACTTCCGTCGTATTCGATATGATCACCTGCATGGATGGATTATGTGCGCATTGAAGGATATCCTTCCATTGGCTCTTGGCAGACAATACCCGGCTGATGGAACTGTTGATGATATTCTCCTCGATCTTCTTACCACCTTCGATCCCCCGTACACACAACGTATACAGCCCATCCTGGCTGTCAAATGAGGATGAATCACCCGCATCCGTGGATTTTACCACCACCACCCTGCCATTGAATACTCCCTGCCGGTTAGCCTTGTCGATAAAATAATCGGGCAGCCCCCTTAGCAGGACACCTGTCCCGAATTGCAATACCTTCTCCGGCAGTTCGAATATCCCCGACGAAGGTTTTACGACGTCCGCGGCGGATATTGCGGCTAAATTCTTTCTTGATAAGTTCATAGCAGTTACTTTTCATTAACGACTTCGCTGACCAGCTCCAGGGCAGTCAACGTATGCTTGTATAAAACATCGTATTGTTTGTTCTTCAGGATATCCTTGCTGATCAGCTTGCTGCCCATACCCACCGCACAGACACCCGCCTTGAACCAGGCATCGATATTGGCTTTGTTCAGCTCCACGCCGCCTGTAGGGATAAACAGCTGACCGGGGAACAGCTCCCGGATGGAGCTGACAAACTCCGGCCCAAGGATATTGGCAGGGAATATCTTGATCACCGCCGCCTGGAGCTGCTGAGCCTGGTGTATCTCCGTAGGTGTCATGCAACCCGGTATCCATAACATGTTCGCTTTGGCAGCTACAGCCGCTACCGCAGGATTGACGATAGGCGCAATGATAAAATCAGCGCCTGCCTCGATAAAAGCCTTCGCCTCCTCCGCCGTCTTGATAGTACCGATACCGAGATAAAGATCAGGTGCTTCTACCCCAAAGACCTTTTTCATGGCCCGGAAATTCTCCAGCGCGGCCTTGCCCCGGTTGGTATACTCCAATGCACGCACACCCGCCTTGTACAATACCCGTGTGACTTCTATGCTGACCTCCTCACTATCCCAGTAGAACAAGGGCAGCATCCCCTGATCCAGTATACTCTGAAGAATAACTCTCTTATCGATCATATGATTGCATAAATTTTTCTATTTCCTCCACACGCTGGTTGGTAGCATCGTTGGAGATAAAAAGTTTTTGAAAGGCAGCAGCCGTGGCAAACTCCAATGTATCCTGGTAGCTGGCGCCGCTGTATTGCCCATAAATAAGACCAGCCATAAAACAATCCCCGCTCCCTACCTTGTCGACGATCCTGTCGGCCAGGTATTCCTTCGACTGATATAATTTGCCACCCGCATAAAGCGCGGTATAATACCGGATACCAGCCTCCGTTCCCCCCGTCTGGCCCGTCACCCCCGGCCCCTCTTTGTCAAATCTAAATGTATTGGCCACCACCTTCGTCTTTGGCCATCGACGCATGATCTCTTCGCTGGTCTTCACCGCATGCGCCAGATATTCTTCTTTCGTACTGTTCTCTGTAATGGACCTGCTCACCGGGACACCCAGCATCTTTTCCGCAGCCCAAAGATTCCCCATCACCAGATCGCAATATTCCACCAGCCCCGGCATCACCTCCACAGGCGCACAACCGTATTGCCATAGTTTGGCCCGGTAGTTAAGATCTACAGAAATAGTGATATGTTTATCAGACGCCGCACGCAAAGCCTCTTCACACACAAGAGCCACCCGGCTGTTCAGGGCAGGTGAGATGGCGCTGAAATGCAGCCATGTCGTGTCGTGAAAAACCTTGTCCCAGTCGATGCTGCCCGGCTGCAGGTCGGAAAAAGAGGAATGGTCCCTGTCATAGATCACCCCCGCATTCTTCAGGTCCTTTCCCTTGGGAAGGAAATAAAGACCCACACGCGCGCCCCGGTAGATCACACGGGATGTATCGATCCCCCGCTCTTCCAGATAGCCCGTCAGTTGACGTCCCATAAGGTTCTCCGGCAACACCGTAAAGTAGGCCGAAGGTATTCCCCACAAAGCCAGGGCCGTAGCCACATTGGCCTCCGCCCCGCCCACATAGCAGGACAACGCATTTTCTTTCAGCCACACACCATCCCCATCCGGACATATCCGCAATAACAATTCTCCAAATGATAAAACTTTCTGGCTCATATTCGCTATACTCCGGGGCATCAGCCCTTGTTATCATAGTTCCACCATCGCCTTGATCACTCCCCTCGCCGGGTCCAGCCATCCCGCAAACTCATCCTTCACCCTATCAAATCCCACCCGATGGGTAATATAGGTAGTAGGGTCGATCAACCCCTTTTTCATGGAATCCATCACAAAAACAAAATCTTCACGTGTAGCATTTCGGCTGCTCATCAACGTGGCTTCGCGCTTATGGAACTCCGGGTGGCTGAATTCGATCGTCCCCTTCTGCAGACCCACCAGCACATACCGCGCTCCATGCGCCATATAGGAAAAGGCATCGATGATCGCCTTCCGGCTGCCGGTAGCATCGATCACCACCGTAGGCATATCCCCACGGGTAATATGACGAAGCTTCTCCATAACGTCTTCTTCAGCCGCATTCACCGTATGCAGCAAATGCAGCCTGTCCCGGCAGAAACCCAGCCGCCCCTTATTGATATCCATCGCAATCACCTGCCCGCCCGCAATACGCGCCGACTCCATCACTCCCAGCCCTATCGGCCCTGCTCCAACCACCAGCACAAACTCATCCGGCTGCACCGCGGCTCTCCGCACCGCATGCGCCCCAATAGCCAATGGTTCCACCAACGCCAGCTGATCATAGCTCAACCCTTCGTTGTGCACTAAAAAAGAAGAAGGGACAGAAAGATATTCCACCATGCCCCCATCGATATGCACCCCGCACACTTTTATGGATACGCAGCAGTTCGGCTTCCCGTTCCTGCATGCAATACAATGCCCGCAATTGAAATAGGGAATGATCGTCACCGCGTCCCCGATCACAAACCCTGGCGCCTGATCCAGATCCACCAGGTTACCCGCCAGCTCATGGCCCAATATGCGGGGGTATTCAAAGTAGGGCTGTGTCCCCTCATAAGCATGAAGGTCCGTCCCGCAGATACCTATCCGCCGTATTTTTATAGTGGACCATCCCGGTTTCGCCAGAGGCGCATCCATCTCCCGGTACTCGAACTCCCCCGGTCGTATACAAACCAATGTTCTCATTTCTTCTCTTTTTGTTGGCCGGTCCGTCATGGCTTCCAGCCCTGCCGCGTCTTCCGGCCCGGCATGTTCTCCAACCCTCCAAATCCTAACTCCCCGACAGCGCCCTGTCCAAATGCACATATCCTCCATCCACATGGATCAACTGTCCCGTCGTATGACTCGACCTCGAGGATAAAAGGAATGCCGCTGTATTCCCGATCTCTTCCGATGTCGTCATCCTGTTCTCCAATGGTATCTTCGCTAAAATAGATTTCAATTTTTCCTCCGGATTGGGAAGTGTCTTGATCCACCTTTCATACAAGGGTGTCCAGCACTCCGCCACAATGATCGCGTTCACACGTATCCCTTCCTCTAACAGCTCTACCGCCCATTCCCTCGTCAATGCATTCCTTCCGCCATTGGAAGCCGCATAGCCCGAAGTATTGCCCTGCCCCGTCTCGGCTGTCTTCGAGCTGATATTGACAATAGCCCCCTTTGACTTTCGAAGGGCCGGAAGCGAATAGTGTGCTAATAAATAATAATGCACCACATTCTTATGTAAAGAATCAACAAATGCTTCATAATTCCCCGACGCCAGGCCTACTCCGTCATTCACCCCCGCATTGTTCACCAGCCCATCGATCCGTCCCATCCTATCCAGCACCACATTCACCGACTTTTCGCATTCCTCTGGCAGCGTTAGCTCCGCAACGCATTGATACGCCTTCCCTCCCGCCGCCTCGATGGCAGCCACGGTCGCCTTGTTATCCACTTCACTCCTCCCGATGATAAAAGGTATTGCTCCTTCTCCCGCCAGCACCTTGGAAATACCCTCTCCGATCCCCTTGGCCCCGCCGGATACGATGATCACCTTGTCTTTTAACAATAGATCCATATTACATCTTTAAAGGTTATAAAATTGAATAGCATTGCCGCCAAAAACAGCCGCCTGTTCGTCCTTTGAAAATTTGGAAAAATAATCCTTCATCACCCCATGCCACTGCGCATAGCTCGCCGCCACCAGACACACCGGCCAGTCGGAGCCATACAGCACCCGCCGGATGCCAAAAGCCTCCACTACCGTGTCGATATAAGGATGCAGATCTTCCGCCTTCCAGTTCTTCCAGTCCGCCTCCGTCACCATACCCGAGACCTTACAATAAACATTCTCGCGCGCCGCCACAGCCCGGATGGCCGCCTTCCATTCATCGGTCAGTCTTTTATCTTTGATATATGGCTTCGCCACATGGTCGATGACAAATGGCTGATCCGGAAAGGAGGTCGTAAGGTCCAGCGAATAGCCCAGCTGATCCGGGAAAATAAGTATGTCGTAGGTATAACCAAACTTCTGCAGCAATCCAATCCCCCGTCTGAAGGCGGGCTTTAACATCAGTGCCCTGTCCTTCTCCCCCTGCAGGATATGCCGGAACCCTTTCATCTTGGGACGCCTCTTATAAAATGCCAGTCTCTCCTCCACCGCAGGACATTGAATATCCACCCAGCCCACGACACCCTTGATAAAATCGTTCTTCTCCGCATGTTCCAGCTGAAATTCGTTCTCCTCCTCCGTCTGATCCACCTGCACCACCACACAGCCATCTATACCCGCCGCCTGCAGCACAGGCCGAAGATCACCCGGCATAAAATCCCTTTGTATTACCTGCATGTCGTTATTGATCCACTCATGCTGGATGGGATCATATTTCCAGAAATGTTGATGTGCGTCGATGGTAAGGTTACGATCCAGCATATGCTTTTACATTTTGCCTTGATACTCCAAGCCCGTCGATACCCAGCTCCACGACATCCCCCGCCTTCAGATAGGTCTGCGGGTTCAGTCCCATGCCAACTCCTGCTGGCGTGCCGGTAGAGATAACATCGCCCGGCAGCAGGGTCATAAACTGGCTTACATAGGAAATGATAAAGGGTATCCGGAAGATAAAATTGGCGGTAGTGCCGTCCTGCAGCTTCTTACCGTTCACGGTGAGCCATAACCGTAACTTGTCGATATCCCCCGCTTCATCCGGCGTCACCAGCGTGGGCCCCAGCGGTGCAAAGGTATCACAACCCTTCCCCTTGTCCCAGGTGCCGCTGCGCTCGAGCTGGAACTCCCGCTCCGATACATCGTTGTGCAGACAATAACCCGCTACATAGTTCAAGGCCTCCGCCTCCGTTACATAGCTTGCTTTTTTGCCGATGACGACAGCCAGCTCCACTTCCCAGTCCGTTTTATTGGAGCCGCGAGGAATAATAATATCATCGAAAGGCCCAACCAGCGCCGTGGTCGATTTCAAGAATATTACGGGCTCAGGTGGGGGCGTAGCGCCCGTCTCCCTCGCATGATCCGCGTAATTAAGTCCGATACAAACTATCTTCGAAGGACGGGCTATCGGCGACCCCAGCCGGACACCTTCAGCAAGGGCAGGCAGCGATCCCTTATTCTTATCCACAAATGCTTTCAACCTCTCCAGTCCCCCCGACTCGAAGAATTGCTCATTATGATCTTCACCAAATGCAGATGTGTCATAATATTTGCCGGATATCTCTATCCCCGTCTTTTCCTTATTCAGATCACCATGTCGTATCAGCTTCATATAATTTGTTTTCCTTTTTTGATTAATTATTAAGTTTCACAAACCCGCCGTCTATCGGGTAGTCGCAGCCCGTAATAAAGCTCGCCTCGTCACTGCAGAGATAAAGGATCAGCCCCGCGATCTCCTCCGGCTTTGCCATCCTTCCGATAGGCTGCGTCTTCGACAGCTTGTCAAACATCTCCTCTTCCTTCCCGGGATAGTTCTTCTTCAGGAACCCATCCACAAAAGGTGTGTGCACCCGTGCCGGTGAGATACAATTACAGCGAATGCCCTCCTTGATATAATCTTTCGCCACTGACAGGGTCATAGCCGTCACCGCACCCTTAGTCATCGAATAGGCAAACCTGTCCGGTATACCTACCAGCGCAGCAATAGACGACATATTGACAATGACCCCGCCGCCGCTCTTCTTCATCAAAGGCACCGCCGCATACAGCGAATTGTATACCCCCTTTACATTGACGTTGTAAAGTCTGTCAAAATCTGCCTCAGGAGTCGTCTCCACCGTTCCCACATGTGATACCCCCGCACTGTTCACGACAATATCCACCTTCGACACCGCCGCAAATACTTTTACCACATCGTCCTGTTTGGATACATCCGCACCATGCGCAGAAGCCGTTCCGCCAGCCGCCTCGATCTCCTTTACTGTTTCCGATGCCTGCCCTTCGTTAAGGTCCACAGCATATACTCTCGCCCCCTGTTTGGCCAGCAGAAGGGCCACCGCTTTGCCGATCCCGCTGCCCGCCCCCGTGATGACGGCATTCTTTCCTTTTAAGCTGAACATGCTGATTATTTTGATTCGTTTAATGAAAATATCTTTGTCATCAGTCGCCACTTCTCACCCCCCTTGCCGCCCGGTACTGGAGACTGATACTTCCACATCAGTTCCTCCCATTTCTGTACCGCCGGATTGATCGCATCCATCTCCCCTTTTTTTGCAAAGCTAAACCCTTCAGCCGTCTCCATGATCATAAACAGGCGGTCTTCCAGCCGGTAAATTTCCATATCCGTAATGCCCCCGTCCAGAATACTCTTCTTGATCTCCGGCCATACATCCCGGTGCCACTGCTCATACTCCGCGATCAGCGCCGCGTCATTCTTCAGGTCCAATGCCAGACAATATCTCATGACTTGACAGGTTTTATTTTATGCCCGCTGAGCCCATAGAAAAGGATATAGCAGAAGCAGATCAGGGGCACGATATAGGCGATCTGAATACTATGCGTTGCATCCGAGATGGCCCCCATTGCCAGCGGTGCAACTGCGCCCCCGATAATAGCCATCACCAGGAAGGACGACGCCATCTTGGTCTCCTCTCCCAGCCCCTTGATACCCAGCGCGAAGATGGTTGGGAATTGGATGGACATAAAGAAGGGCGTAGCCATCACGCAATAGACGGCGACATGCCCTTTGGTCAACAAGGCCACCGTCAGCAGCAACACATTGATAGCCGCATACAAGGACAACAGTTTTGCCGGCTTGATAAATCTCATAAAAAAGGTTCCCAGGAACCTTCCCGCCATAAAGCCTGCCATCGCGCCCGTAAACAGCCTTCCCGCCTCTTTCTCGGGAATATCCGCGACAAATCGGGAGAACCTTATAAAGAAACTCCCCACCGCTACCTGTGATCCCACATAGAAAAAGATACCCAGGATGGCCCATCTTAGATGGCTGAACCGGAAGACGTTAAAAGAAAACTTCGTACCCACCGTATGTCCGTGCGCACCCGCCGGCGCATCCAGATCTGCATCCGGCTCCTTTATCTCAGGCAACTTTGTAAATACAAACAGCAGCGCCACCAGCAGCACCACCCCAGCTATTACATAATAGGGCGGCTTGATCAAATTGGCCTCCGACTGCAAGTACGCATTCAGCGTGCCGTTGGCTTTCATGGCATCCAATTCCGCCGGTGTGTGCTCGATACCCGATAATATAAATTGAGCGCCTACCAACGGAGCCACCATCGCCCCCAGGCCATTAAAAGATTGAGCAAAATTCAGTCGCTGCTCGGAATTAGCAGAGTCCCCCAGGTTGGCCATATAAGGATTGGCCACCGTCTCCAGGAACGCAGCCCCGCTGCCCTGCACAAAAAGCGCCACCAGGAAAAAGATAAAATTCCGTTCCGAGGCGGCAAAGGTGAACAGCACCGCACCTACGGCAAACATAAACAACCCCAATATGATCCCCTTTTTATATCCGTATCTATGCATAAAAAGGCCCGCCGGAATAGCAGCCACACAATACGCGAGATAAATGGGAAAATCCACCAGAGAAGATTGAGTATCATTAAGTTGACACGCTTTTCTAAGGTGAGGGATCAGAATGGGGTTCAGGTTGTGAAGAAATGCCCATAAAAAGAACAAAGAAGTCACCAGAATAAATGGAACCAGCAATTTGTTTTTTGACATGTCCGGACGATTAAGCAACGTTAGCTAATAATATGTCCTTCGGACGCCCCTTGCAGGGGTTCTTGGAAGGAGTTCAAAGAAAGTGCATTCATCCGGAGAAATCACTAAATATCTTATCTGATTATTAAGTTATTTTAACTAGGTAATGCACATTTTGCCAAAAATAATGAATACTCCGCTTACTCATTGTCCGGACCCTCTCATATATATTTTTCTCAAATACTCGTCGGCAAAATGTATATACTGCTCCCAGTCATACGAGGTAATATCATGTTTCCCGGGCCGTACATGATAGTGTATAAACCCACCCACCGGCTGACTCAAAGGCGGCAGACCCGCTCCTTCCACCCCCTTTTCCTTATAAAGGCCATAAGCCGCCCCCGAAAGCACGGCGCTCAGAAATTCCCCCTTCGGATCAGACCACTGATCCCCCTCCGCACTCGCGACATACAAAGGACGGGGGGCTATCAGAGACAACAACATAGGCTGATCCAACGGCAGAGCTGCCGGATCATCGCCATACTGTTTATAAGCCGGCACAAACCACCAGGGGAATTTGGCATTGATGATCGCGATCGTCTCCCCATAGTTCCGCTTCGATAAGGCAGCCCCCCCTTCCCCCGACTCATTCGAAACTACCATCGACCAGCGCGTATCCCCGGCTCCGGCCCACAACGCTGTCTTACCCAGCCGCGAATGACCCATCACGATCAGCCGCTTCGGGTCCACCTCCTTATCCGTCAGCAGATAATCCGCGATCCTACCCAGACCCCAGGCCCATGCGCCAATGGCGCTCCACTCATAAGGCTCTATATGCAAGGCGCCGGACAATCGCGTACGGATCCCCGTTTGCCAGCCATCCGGCCTGTCCGGCTCGATGTCCCAATACCAGGCCGTGACGACCCCATACCCCTTCAGAAGTATCTCCTTCAAAGGCCATTGCGATGATTGTTCCACCGTAGCATTACCCCCGAAATTATATCCCACAAATACAGGCGCCCTGCCCGACCGCTTACGCGGCAGATACATCACAATATTCAACTTCGCTGCTGTGTCATTCCCAAAATACAGCGTCACTCTTTTTCGCACAGCCGCCCCATTCAAAGCATCCCTATCCACCGACTCCACCCGCGCCTTCATCGCCACTTTCTCCGAAGGCATCCGGCCATAAACGTATTTTTCAAAAAGCCCATAGAGATAAGGACGCTGCAGCCCCTCCCACTCTTTTGTCGTCTTCACCCGGTGGCCATCAGCAGCTTCCAGGACATCCGGTTCTTTATAGGGCTGTACCTGCCCTTCGTCCAGGTTGGCAGCCGGCGGCGTCGCCAATTGATATACTTCACTACCTGCCAGCAAAAAGCAACCCAGCCCATAATCTTCAAAATCCGGCACCTTATCGTATGTCACAGGCTGCCCATCCGAAGGCTGCTTTCCCGTGCCCTGCACATAACCCAGGAACCCATTGTCATGCAGCGACTCCTTCACCATGCCGTCCCAGGCAGCCGCCACGACAGGCCAGTACCGCTTCTTATCTAAATATCCCTGACGTATCCCCCAGCCGATCCCATACGTGAACAAAGCCGTCCCCGTAAGCTCCTTCCCGCCAAAATGGGTGGAGTCACGCAGACTTGCATTCCAGAACCCATCCCCTCTTTGCAACGGCGCCAGGGCCTGAACCATATCCAGATAATCCCGCAGATACTCCTGCCGGTGCGGATCACCCACAGGCAGGAATGACAACACCCGCACCAGGGCCGCCAGCACCCATCCATTCCCACGGCTCCAATAACAATTTTGACCATTAGGTTCCTTATACGGCGGCACAAAATCCTTATCCCTCCACCACAAATGCTCCTTTGGATCGAACAATCCATGACCCCCCTGGACACTCTTGGTAAAATGATACAGGTCATACATCTTCCGGAAATAGGCTGTATCCTTCAACACCACACCCAGCCGCGTGAACAACGGCATGGCCATTTGGATAGCATCTATCCAATGCCAGTCATCGCATTTGTCGCTGGATACCATATTATCCAGACAGGTCTTGATGGCCCCGATCCTTTCCGGCCGGCGTTCTATTTCGTACAGGTCGATATAGGTCTGTCCGCAGCATTGATCATCGGCATTGCGGTCCGTAACCCCATTCCGGGGAGTCCACTGATGTTTCTCCCCCCAGTCCACAGCATAATCATAATATTTTTTCTGCGGATCTATTGAGTACAGGGCCATCAACCCTTCATAATAAACAGCCCTCGTCCATATATGACTCGGCCGTGCAATGTTCGTCACGATCTCCTTACCCGGGTCAGGCCATTTGCCCATAAAATAATCGTTTGCCTTCCGCATGGCCGCCAGGGTCTCACTTCCCCCAGCTCTTAAAAAACTCAACAATTTTTCATTCCCCAATCCCCGTAATCCCGTCACTACCGCCCGGGCATTCACTCGCGCCCCTTCTGCATTCGTATGCGTATGGTCTCCCGGAAAAAATCGCCGCACCTCATCTGGCCCCCACTTGTCATACTCATCCGCGATAAGATTATTCAGATCGATAAAGTA
>Ga0105237_10002781_pt1 | contig 21251 bp, 22 predicted proteins | sample KBSC24metaG_FD_81520 | JGI IMG/M metagenome (GOLD analysis project Ga0105237, IMG submission 81520) | Corn rhizosphere microbial communities from Kellogg Biological Station, Michigan, USA - KBS C2-4 metaG | ecosystem: Host-associated > Plants > Roots > Rhizosphere > Soil | place: Michigan, USA...
AGCAACCTTAGTGGCTATAGTCGCACTAGTCCAACTAGCGTTACCTAAACTAGGGCATACCCGCTCCTGATTGGAAGATTCCCCTCTTAGTGGCCTTCCAGCCACTTTCTGCCCAACTCGAAAAGATCCCAAATACTTGCACCTACATCACCAGATCTTGAGCCACCGCTCTGCCTTGCTGAGGGCAACTTGTACTCGTACACGACAACGCAACACACACGAACAAACTTATCTCCTCTTTCAATCTGTCAACTGCATGCATTTCCACCTCCTATCTTCAAATTCTAATTTTGACTGTGACATGCGGGTCATCCCGTCTGCTTAAGCGCCCTGCTGCTGCTCCAGACCATCACATCTACAACCCTCTAAGCGCCCTGGTGCGGTAACCTGCTCCAACTTCGCTCGCGTCCGCCTGCGCATCATGCAACCTGGCGTCTCACACAATGCCTTCCAAAATCAGAGATAATAGTCCCGAGCGGCGGAGGGAAAAGAAAGACCCTTCCAAGTCGGGCGAGAGGAGAGATAGAGACCGGGAACGAGACAGAGAAAGACATCATAAATCTTCTTCTCATCGCAAGGCTTCTACTAAAGAAAAGACCTCATCTCGCACCTCCTTGTCTCCAACCGACTCCAAAAGACGCCCCTCCATGCCTGGAGTCGTAGTCGACGATGTCATCCCAAAGAATGACTCCAAGTCAAGCCTTCCCTATCCCAGCTTTTCGAAGGAGCATAGCCGTGAGGCCGTGGCTCCGCGTGCCAATCTAAACATCCCCACTCCTGCCACCACCGATCTCGATGCCTCCAAAGACCGAACCTCCACGGCAAGGCATAATGCGCCTCCTAGCCCTCCACTCACCGACCAGACCTCGACCGCGGGGAAATGGAGACCCAGCCCAGGCAAGCCCATACTGGCCGAGCCAATACCAGAGGAAGAGAAGGACTCGAGCAGTAGAGATTCCAAAATCAGGATCAGGCTACGGCAGCAAACTTCCACATCAAATGGACACTTACGTACCAATTCCGACGTGGGTACTAATGGATCACCAACAAGGAAACACCGCGAACACACTCCCACCAGAGAAACACCTCTCAGACTGGCCACTTCTTCTCAAAGATCGGTGAGCCAGCCTGTGAGACTAGATTCGCCAGCCACCACTACAAGCACAGCAGGTTCGGGTACTAATATCAGCTCCGAGGCCACCTCCATAGCCCCAGAGCAAATATCAATTCAACGACCAGGGTCCAAGGCTCCGTCAGCTCAAAATACTCCAGATGTCCACATTTTATCGCATTCTCGAGGAGTAACACCTCTTGAAGTGTTTATTGAAGAGGATTCCCCTTCGATATCACGGGGCACTCCAGCCACGGGCCTAACATCCTTCACTCCCGGTCCTCCTCCTCCACCACCTGCCCCATTGCCCGTTGTGGTTCCAAAGGTCGATTATCTCCTTCAACATGGTGGATTGCACCAAACTATTACCAAGAATCTACTACTGGCTGGCAAACCGATGGCAATTCAACAAGCTCAGAGCCCCGGCCAGCAGCCGATTGTTGTAGCAAACCTCTTTGAGCCTTATACCGCACTTCTCGACCAGTTTGAACAAGTCATGGCAAAGAATGGTTCACTAGCTGTTGCAACCGGCTATCGTTCAGTAGCTAGGAGGCTTTTGGATCGTCTTGAAGCCGTCTTTGCTCGTGACATATCCAGTGAGAACTGCTGCTGTCCCATGTGTGATTCAGAGTGGGATCGGTCGGAGGATTTCCGCGGCGTTAGCTGGGGAGAAGTCCTAGAATTTGTATGTGGACGTAAGGATCTACCCGCCTGGCCTCCCTTTACCTTCACCCAGTCGCCTGTAGGCCTTGGAATTTCGCTCGAATTTCATGTTCCAATGCAGAAGCTCGACATCGACGTGCCCGAAGAGTATCGAGAACATTATATACGACAATCTCGAAAGACAAAACAATCGGTGGACAAATGGCTGAGCAGGCAGAATCCTGGAGATGTACCCACTTCACCGCCTGAAGAAGTCGATGACGAGACGCTAACGTTTGCTATTCTGACACACCTTCCTGCGGACCAAAGACCGACATTCAAAGATTTGTTGGGTATAGTGGACAAACCCATTGAACCTCCGAGGAGGATTCCAACTCCGGAGCTTCAGAATGGTGCTACACGTCCTCAAGAACCCGCAAGAACCCCGACTCCGGCCCCACGCTCTACCCCTGAACACGTCGTTGTTGCCAGTCAGGCAATCCAAAGACTCTATCGCTTGAGCTCTGCGCCTCGTGACTGCGAAGCGGCTCTGTTCCTTCTGCATAACCCAACTCTTCACAATACGCTTGCAACGTTGGCCGCAATCAGTAATGATGAATGGGACATATTGATTTCTGGGCGTTTTGATGGTTTCCTGCGTTCTGGCGCGGATGAGAATTTTCCTTCTCCAGACCCTCCTCACTCTCGAGGGCAAACGCCACTTCGCCCACCCACCCGAGGACTTACCCCGGGCTACAGTCAGTCAGCTTCAAGCCTTGGCGGCGTGCGCTCTCGACAGGGAAGCTATAGTCAATCTAATACATCAATTTCTGCACAGCATGGTGCACCTATTGCGTTCGATGAAGAAACTGAGCTTGCCACTCTAGCTGAAATCGAGCGTGATGTCTATACTGGTATGGAAGCACTCGAAGATGCCTTTGAAGCACTCCATCAAAAAGCGGAAATTGTAAGACGGGCTTTGAGAGAACGGAGTGCCGGTCTTGCGGCTGCCGCTCAACGAAGACGTGGCACTGGGATCGAGGTCCGAATGGGAACACCTTCTAGTGCAGTCAGTTGCGAAAATGGTCATACCCGATGGGACGGCGAAGGAGATGATGGACTCGGTGATTGGGATGCCGTTAGCGAAATTCAGCCTGATGATAGTGCGAGTAACATATCAAGTTCAAGGCGCAGGAGACCAAAACGAAGAAATGAAAGACGAACGCCAGCACTTATTGAAGAAGAAGATGAGTTCGAGGGCGAAAGTGAGGGTACCCAGAGCCCAAAGAAACCAGGTTATAGGTGATGGATGGAATACATTTGCTTTGGTGGGCATGGGGATTTGAATTCTCAGCTTGAGGAAGAAAGATACGAATGAAACGATGCATAGCGATGTTCTTTGAAATTGCAATTGCATTTAGCCGGGATTAGGCATCATCATGAATCAATGGATGGATGAAAGGACGAAGTGATGGATATCGATTCCTTTGTTATTGTTTTAGTAACCGGGTTTACTGATGCTAGAGTCGTGGTTGAATAAGCCAGTATCTTTTCGAAGGGGCAATGGGCAACAAGCAGCCACGGGCGCTACTGGCTATGAAAGTAGTTTGGAGTATCGGCGGGCTAGGTACGGAGTACAGCAGGACTGAACTTCAGAGTCCAGACTGAGCAGGTACTCATGGATGGATCTTCCTCGCAGAAATACCAGCATATTGGCGTGCGCCGTCACGTGAGCCAGTAGCCCACGTCACGTTCATGTGGGTGGGGGTTCCTGCCTTGGTTTAGTAGTTTACCTCTGCTCCTCTACGACCCTTTGATGTCTAAACAAGAAGTTCCGAGGGTCCTTTGAAATGATGAGAAACCCCATCAATGGCTTCACCAGTGTAATCACCCTTGTTGACCCCTACCTGGCTAGCTACGGCAAGGTAGCGCCTAACTTCGTGATGCGATTGCACCTGGAATAGGTGGAGCTGCATGGTTCTTCAAGCCCTGGATACGCGCACTGGTGCCAGTGCAGAAACCTGCAGTGAGTCCCTCAAGCATTGGTGTTCGAGGCCCTTGTGATGGATGGGGCGAGAGGGGAAGAGCTGTAAGCCACGTGTCTGTAGCCTGATGGTTGGCCCAGCCACCGAGATAGCCATTTGCCAGGGTGTGGTGGGGGATATTGAGGTGATGAAGGTGCTCTGTCCCACCCTAGCATCACAGCCTGATCCCACTTTGCATCATTGATGTGCTGGGGAGCTGCCTGATATCTCTTTCCTGATGTCCCCAATGCTAGCCTTATGAGTTCCTCATGCGATACTTGGATGGTGCTCTCTTCGACCTCAACATCTGAGTTCTTTGTGTTGGCCTGGAATAATGTCCTTCTTCCATAGGAAACGCGATAAGCCCGCCAAGGCATCTGCAAAGCCAGGAGATTCGCTGGGGCATATCACCATCCAAAGCTCTGAATCCTTTGCGCCTTCAAGAACTAGGAGCCCTAGCCCTAGTCGGAGTCCGAGCTCCCTCCCTTCTGGCGCACCAACCGTGCCAGCTCCAACCCAGCACCGAGACCTGTGGAAGGAGGCATTCGACTCCCTGGACGAAAGCCAACGCAATAGCCTCGAAGATGAGTCGACTCGGAGCAAGAAATCCTCTCTTGATATCGTTGATAGCGTGATTGATTTGACAGAGAATGAGTACAAGGATTACTGCACACGAGGCTGGCACATATCTAAGGGTGACAAGACAAGGGAGACGAATGTCCGCATTCAAGCCAAGGTTATACTATGTTCTGCACTTCAGTTCAAGGATGTCATTGAGGCAGGTTTGAAATTTGATCCCAGTGGCTACGGTACAATTGCCTGGGGTGTCATCTCTGGTGGGCTACAGCTGCTTCAAAATGAACGGATCGGGTCGAAGCTGTTTTCCGTTCTGCCGCTGAGATGGCTCGAATCTTGCCGAAATATGCCGTTGTCGAATCACAGTATAGGGACCAGCCATTGCAGGAACAGGCGGCCTTCGAGGATCGACTCATTGCTGTCTACACTGCATTGTTACAGTACGCTTCAGAAGCGAAGAAGGGACTGTATAAATCAATACCCGGTAAGGTTCATTTTGCTGAGGTTGTTATGTGCAGATATTGATGCTAAGCAGGCAAAATTTTTAGCAGTTTTTGGGCCATCGAGAGCCAAGCAATTACTGCTCTACAGGCCGACCTGATTAGGACAGACGAAGCGGCTTCCGATATGTTACATCTTGTCGCTCACCAACAGCGTAAGATCGAATTTTCGAAGCTCGTTGAGAAAGCATCTCAGTCCCTGGATCGACTTGACAGAGTTGTTGAAAAACTTCTGGATATGGAAAGGATAAGGAGTCTCAGTTGGCTGTCCTCCGCAAAGCCTTCCGACAGACAGCATTCTCTGAGAGTCAAGATTGAACGTGACAATCCCAAATCCGGCAAGTGGTTTTTAACTTCGCGAGAATTCTCAAGCTGGCAAAAGTGTCCAGGATCTTTTCTGTGGCTCAATGGTGTCTCGGGCTGCGGCAAGTCTAGTCTTTGTTCTACTATCATCAACAGCTTAATCCAGTCAGCCGCCCCTCAGGGACCAATCCTGGCCTACTGGTATTTTGACAACGGTAATCCCAAAACTCAGGACCTTCGGGCCCTTCTCAGGTATTTGCTTCGCCAAGTTGCCGCTTCTGCAGACGTCTTCCCCAAGGATGTACGTAACCTTGTTTCCAAACATGAAGGTGCAGGCTCAGAACCCTCCTTGGGGGAATTGCAGCTCACGTTGCAACAGACGGTCTCCGGGTTAAAAAGGGAGATTCTAATAGTCATGGATGCAATTGATGAATATCCCGCGGATAGAACAGTCGATAGGCGGCATGACTTACTCACTCTCATAACCAACCTCGTCAAGGAAAAACTTGGAAACCTTCACATCCTCGTGACAAGCATTGATGAGCGGGACATACATGACGCCTTCCACTCCATGGAATCTCCACCAGTTGAGCAGGATGTTGAACCACTATTACTTGATGACGTAAGCTCGTTTGTGGAAGCAACTGTCCACCGTTACTCCTTGTTGAAATCCTGGTGGACTAGCGATATCAAAGATAAGATCATAGGGAGTCTTAAAGCGGACGATAGCAGGTCCGACTCCCCTCCTCCATGCTCAATGTTCACCCCACTAACCCACCCATAGGAGGTTCCGAATAGTCGCTCTGCAGCTGGAGGACATCAATAAATGCTACGATGAAACGGAGATTGATGAAGTCCTAACGAGCCTATCACCCACAATCGAAAGCCTCTACGAACGCAGGTTAGCCAACGTTTCCCAAAAGAATATCGATCGTTTGCGCCACCTGTTTTATTGGATCTCCCTTGCAGCCCGCAGGTTACGCCCATGGGAGCTTGCTGCTGCGCCAGGAGTCGATCTTCGAAGCCCAGATGATATCTTCACCATCTGTCCGAGAGGTTTGGTTACTAAGGAGGAGAAACGGCACAAGACTAGGATCATTGTTACAGATCCTGAAGGCGGTGAAGAGAGCGGCCAAAGCGCAAGTGAAAATGATGACTCTACAGGCCCATCTAGTCCAACTGTGGAAGAATATGTTGTGTTTGCCCATCCTTCGGTTAAAAGGTTTCTTATGTCTGAAAAACTCAGAGACTCAAAGGGCCTCCCATCTAAATTCTTCATTGCGGAAAAGGAAGCCCATGTGGAATTGGCCGAGTTCGTTTTGCAGTATTTGCTGACTTTAGAAAGCACCAACCCATCAATAGCGTTTCTGGAATCACGGCCATTCATGTCATATGCGACAACTTCTTTGATTCCGCATTTACAAATGATGAATACTTGCCAGACAGATGATTGGATACCCATACCGCTTTTGTTGAAGTTTTTCGGTTCTCCGATACGCCCTGCCTATATCTACTGGTTGAAAACCGCGGATCCGCTTGGGATTGGACTTCATTTCAACCCAGCCAACTTTCCCTCACCTTTATATGCAGCAATCCAGCTGGATTTACAGGTCGTAATTGACCATCTTCTTGAGACAGGCGCCTTCCTTGACTTTCCGGCTTCATCGGGCTACAGCCCTTTGCATTTCGCTGTGGTTCGCAAAGACTATGATACAGCATCGAAACTTATAAAGAAGGGAGCAGATCTCAGTCAAGTAAATAAGGACGGCATCAGCCCTCTTTACTTAGCTGTTGGCACTGGTGCCACAGCGCTTGTTCAGGAATTACTTACCGCGGGAGCGAGAATTAACAATCGAGAGGGTGAATGCGGCAATGCTCTACAGTATGCTTGCTTCCTAGGCCACTTCGACATCGTCAAAGTACTCTTGAAGCACAATGCCGATGTGACTGCTGAAGGCGGTCGTTTTGGGATGGCGCTGCAGGCCGCCTCAGCAATTGGCCACGAGGAAATCGTGGAAGCACTTTTGAACGCAAAGGCAAACCCGAATTTCCAAGGTGGTATTCTTGGAAATTCAATCCAAGCCGCTCTAACAGGCGGACATACTCGTGTAGTTGAGCGACTTATTGCAAGCGGCGCGACTTTTGATGCGCAAACTAATCTTATCTGGACTGAAGCATTTGACAAGTACAGCGCCGAGGAACCTGAGAATTATGGTCGGAATCGATCTTGGCAGCTTTCTGAATACGAAATAGACCTTGGATATTGGTCCACCGAGTCCCAGAAGCTGTTGGCTGCTTCATTCGCTGTATTCAACAATTTATCATCAGAAGAACAGAAAATCTCTTCTCGCTTTCCATCGGAGAATAGGCGGCGTAGCCGGCTATCAGAAACCCGTGACGATGACAAAAAAACGGTTGCAAAATTATGTGAATACATTCACAAGGCTGGTAAGATTGGTTTGGAGGGCCAAAACACGGCTGGCTTTTTTGCCAAAACAGTCTTTCATGCATGGACCATCCGTTGTCTGGCTCACACTGTGCCCTCTGAAAGGGATAAAAGCAGTAGTTGTTTCCTCCAAGCTTTTCAGATCGTGGACTCTCGGAATGCGGATCAGATTGTTATCGAAAATGATACCTCGGGTATATACGCAGCTGCGAGAATGGAGCTTGTCGCACTCTATAAAATTGCTTTTGTCTTGATTTCTACATACGGTCCTTTGATTTGGAAGCTCCGGAGATGGCTAAGGCCAACGATCAAACTACCCCCGGAAAAGGAGATAGAGAACACCCTACAACTCTTGATCACGCAAAATCGCCGATTTAGCTTAGCCATGCTCACCGCGAACGCCAGCAGAGAGGCGAGTGAAACAACGAGATTGAATACACGAATACTTTCCCAGCTGGAGACCGAAATTCAGCGTAGCAATTATCAAATCGGTGAATACGTTCAGAAAGCCATTCAGGGTATGGAAGAACGCATTCTGAATGTTATTCGAGAGGAGCTTCCACAGATGATCAGGGACGAATTTCGCAAGGCTCTCCAAGAATACGGAATGCCAAAGTCCTAAGGACCGATCCTGATCGTTCCCCGCTTGGTGAGAGTGGCAATCTTTCGATCAGAATCAAGGAACCCATTTCTGCGTTTCAATGTGATGAGTGGAGTCTTCCCCCTTCGGCAAAAGGATTTATCGGGCACTAATTAGAATCTTGCGTCGAAGATACAAAGAGACGAAAGGAGCTAATCTCTCGATGGCTACAGCTTGCGACCCAATGATAAAATCAATGTGCCAGCGCTGGTGATTAGGTGTCTAGGCTTTTCCGCTCATGCATATGGCAAAGGATAATGATCTGCGCGCCACACAATCTGATGATGCTATGCTTCATCACCTATCTTCCTTAGTCAGCTATCTTGTCGATTTATATTCGGGCAGTTATGTAATGTACATGGATGACAGCCCTTAGACGAATCCGGATTAAGGAATACCACCTATTTCCAATAAGCGGAATTCCGGATTCGCCTTCCAACTCCAATTGGGGAAATGACTCTGAGAATATTTCCTCTGACAGCCTGGCTCAAGGCCATGAACAAAAGCACGGTCCACGGCTAAAAGGAATACTCATGACCCTGTTTGCAAAATTGCAAGAACTGGAAGTCCTAAAAGCCATCGCCCCAATCAACTAATTAAATTCCGCACAAGTTTGTGCCCCACATTCCAATTCTATGCAGCCGGTAATGACTCGACCATTTTCCATTCCGCTATTTTCCCTTCAACCTCGGGCCAACGAGGTACATGTTCCGAATGTGTTGTGTGCCCGCCACCACCAAATACATTATTCAAGCATTCGATCAGCCGAGGAGCACTTCCACCAGATAGAGTTCCACTATGCAGCAAGGCAGGAGAGGGAACCTATCATGTCCCCTGTTGCCCTGCACTGACAATGACAATGACTGTCAGGTACACAGCGTCCGCGAGGGCCCGGAGTATATGTTAACCTCGGACGCCCGCTACCCAGGGGAGTCGTCCATTTTGATTTACGGTACGGATTGCATTGGTTCAGTAGGTACCCTAGCCCGTGATACATACTATACGTCCATAGATACGACTGTAGGGGTGAAACAACTCGACGTGAGAAACCTTACGATCCTCCGGCCTCCAAGATCATCAACTTCGGCCACATCGCTGCCCTTTTTCTCCCGACGAGCAGATCTCTGCTAAACCCCTCCGCCACTCATCCGCCATCACCTATTCCAACTAGGCCCACTCCAACCCAGCAACAATGCCACTCGAAGGCCGCTGCAACTGCAATCGGATCACAGTCTCCATCAGCGACGAGATCGCGAACACGAAGCTCTCTGCTTACTGCCACTGCGCGAACTGCCGGCGTCAGAGCGGCGCGGGTATGTTTTGGGTCTCCTGTCACTCCACCCACTCCACGTCGTGTTCCAACGGGAGAGCGGGAATTCAGATGCTGATGTAGCTGCTTGACGGCGGATTTAGTCGGAACAGTCATCATGGCAGTACCAGACGCCGATGCTATTGTCAGTGGGAACCCGAAAGCCTACGAAGATAAAGACACCGACTCCGGAACGCCGGTGAATCGCTGGTTCTGCGGGGATTGTGGCAGGTGAGTTGAAGTGGGTCGGACTAGGCGCAATGGAAGTGGCGGAGGCTCAACCGTGCCGTGGCGATGGCACACATCACGAAGAATCTTGCTAACCTATGACCTACCCCTCGAACTTCTAGTCCGATCATGTCGTTGTCACCCCTCTTCCCAGGCGTCAAGCTCATTAAAATGGGCCTGTTCGATACCATCCCCCGTCCCGCGGTCGAAGTCTACTGCAAGGATAAGCAGACCTGGGATGGCCCCGTCGCGGACGCGGCACAGGTTCATGGTGCGAGTTGATTGTGCAGGGGGAGTTTGATTTGGATTGCGGATGGATGGCAGTTTCTGAGTGGTCTTATCAGCAGCCTTGGGATGTTGGGAATTGGTGGGTGGGGGGTTGTTGGGGCTTCGAAGCCATGCACGAGAGTGGCACCCAAGACGAAGGACGGATTTGCATGGGACTTGAATGCAGGAAGAAATTGTGGACTTTCGATCGAACTGGTGGCTATTCCGGGCAAGTATGGTCGTTGAAACGACATCAGATAACTTTCCATCAAGCAAATTTGAAACCAATTTTTGCACCATGTCGATAAGCAACGTCATGTCAAGCATACCAAATTCGAGCCAACACTCACGCATCCACTACCTATAGCCACCCGCTCAAGCAAGCCCCTTCTTATTCTCCTCAGCCTTGGCACCAACCTCGACAAACGCGCGCTGCAGCTCCTCTGTCATGGCATCCTTGAAATCCTCGACCTCGCCACAGCGCCGCACCTCAATCGTCGTGTCCTCGACGGGCGCCTTCTTCGCCCACGCAACCGCCTCGTCCAGATCCTTCGCCTTGACGACCCAGAAGCCCCGGATCAGACCCTCCCTGCCGAACGGTCCGTTCTGGACCGTCGAATCCCCGGAGGCGGAGAAGGCCACGCGCGCGCCCTCGGCGGAGGAGCGGAACCCGTCGGCGCTGAGGAATAGTCCGGCTTCTGCGAGCGATTGGTTGTACGCGGCCATCTTGGCGAGGATCGCGCCTATTTCCGGCTTGGGTGTTATGTCGGACTCGGATTCGTCGTTCGCCTGCAGGAGGTAGATGTAGCGTGGCATTCTGAGAGGGCTATTATTGTCGTTGTTGCCGCTTGGAGGAAGAGTGTTGAGTTGTTGGGTCTTGTGGGCAAAAGCAGATATAACCAGAAGTTGGTATTATATCTTCTTGTGTTTCTGGGTTGGAATGCTTTGTGGTTTGAGGTTACTTCTTGCTAGCAAGTACTCCGAAAAATAAGTGTTTAAATTTTTATTTCCACAAGAATGGAACGTGTTCTCCAGAATATCCAAATTCCAGGAAGCAAAGTCGTCTGCTTTATATCCCCTGCAGCGGCATGATTCTCTGTCCCGCGTCCGAGACCCCAAGCACTCTGGACGGTCCCCCAAACGTTGACGTTCAAGTAAATTCCTTGGCATTTGGATAGCTGCCTGAGTTGTGCAGATCGATCATGACACTGATTGGCAACTTGGGCAAGCCACACGCGATGTAGCCTGGAGGGAAACCTTTCCGGGGCATGGCGTCACCCTCTCGTATCTGGTTGGAGTGAGGGATCTGCGGTTGCTTTGAGCATTGAAGATATCTGTAACCAAGTAGTGATGGTGTTGAGCCTTGCTTCACTCCCTACGTGCGATGCACTCTTTGGGCCCTCTGCGTCCAGGTGGCCTGTCTGCCTGTATGATCGCGGCGCAATTCTGGACTTTCTGCCTGGGCTTGGTCAGGCAGTCATGCCAGAGCAACTCAAGTAAAGGATCCGGAAATGTGCGTTTGAGGATGCTTACGCCTTCGCCCGATCCTTCGTCAAAAAACAACTTCATCCTCTGCCCACTGAGCAGAAAATAGAATAAATACCCTGTACCCCACAAGAGAGCGTGATGACTCTTGCAGCGCATCAAATTGATCCTGGCGTTGAAACACGAGGTTGTGCGGGGTCACATCGACGATGGGATCCGGTTTACGAGGCTGCTCTATAATTACATTTCGTTAGGCTGCCAGGCTGCTCGTAGGCGCCATGTGACTTGCCTTTAGGTCACCCGTGTTCTGGTGTGGTGGAAATATGGCTTGGATGATCATCGTGTGAGAGGTTGACGTAGTGTGCTCCTCGTTGGTAGTAGGTAATGTTCGAGGATTTTTGAGACACAGTCCATCAACCGAATATACCGCCAGGGAGGGACCCGGAGGAAGTGAGTGCGCACGGAAAAGAAGCGATGCCTTTCCAGATGCTGCTCGAACTCGTCCTGGCATTGCTATCGCATAATGTCCTTGCGGAGGATCCAGAACTTCCCTCTTGTACGTTATCTTCCATTCATCCCGGCCTGACCCCTTTGCCATCAGGGCCGCATAAACAGCCTTGGTAAATCGTAGCCGGAGTACACTAGAGGAATAAGATTGATTGAGAAGAACGACAGCTGATTGTCTCAAACAAAAACAGGCACGTGTTGGTGCATAATTAACGCCCTCCCCTTGAGCTGCAATGGCAGTTTTCATTGTTAGTTCTCCCCATGCATCCATCCAAGGGCTTCTAATTCTACCAAGAAAAATGCGTTGAGAAATCCTCTTGCCGAATCAAGCCCCGTTTGTTTAGGTGGCTGCAACAACACTCATTTCGGCGACGACGATGGGTGCTGCGCGTTCCAATCATGCGATGTGACAGGCCAGCAGGCTGGCCTGCTGTATCTGCACACCTATTGTGATGAGGTTGGAGCCTCACTTCTGGTACGCTTTTTGATGAAATTCAACCGGAAAGACAAAGGCAAAACTGAGTTTCATGACGCTACGTCGTGATGGTGACTAGTTCGCCCAATTTATGGGCCCAGTACAAAATTAATACTTGAAACGGCGACACTGAACAGCAGACAGCCATGCTGTATTCCATACCCGTAGTGTAAATGATACGATCAGGCTCGGTCTCATTCCTCTCAAGCGTCGTCCAGCATTTCTTTCTCTCCTCATTGGAGGTTTAGTGCTCGGCGACTCAGGCAGTCGAGGTGGCGCCAGTTTTGCACTTTACTCAATTTATTTATTCGAAAGCCAATTTGGTCCGGAGCCCGCCAACTAATGGTACATCGCAAATCGCAAATCTGTGAAAGTAAACGACAGAGACACTTCAAGCCTTCTGCGTTCTCTTTCCGGCGAGGACTTCTGTTACATGCTTCTTCATGTCATACCTATTTTTGTTCTTAGCGGCGTTCTTTGAGCGATTTCCTGAGCTTATACTTACGAGTTCATTTCCTCGATGGTTAACTTCTTCTTCTCGTCCTTGACGTTATATAGGGGGTTATCGGTGTTATCCGAGAAACCTGAGAGGTCGAATTAGTATATAGTGACGTTTCAACTTCAGGGCGCTACTGGTAACTCACCGATTCTTTCGTGGATGTTGACGCTGGCTCTGGCGGAAGCAGCCTGCACCTTGGTGGCTCTTTCCTTCCTCACATCCTCATATGTCTGCAAGGCTTCACGGACATCGCCGTTGAAGTTTTGCTGGTTGAACACGAGTCCAAGACATGCGGCGTCCTCGATCGCCATACAAGCACCTTGCGACTGATGGGGGAACATAGGATGGGCCGCATCGCCCATGACACACGCCACTCCGCGCTGCCACCAGCCGTAGGGCTCGTGGACCCACAGTCTCCATGGCTTGATTTCCTTGCCGATCTTCAAATGCTCGAAGACTTGTCGGTCGAGCTCTGGGTAAGGATCTAGAAGTTCGTTAAGAGGTGCTTCCTCGTCCCATTTATGGCTGGCGAAGTCGCCCTTTTCTCGGGGGAAGAAGCAGTAGTATGAGAGTAAACTGCCGCTGTTGCAGGGCGATAGAACAATCTTGTCGTAGGTGTGATGACCACCCCAGTATTCGAGGGCGGCATCTTGTGAATAATCGACCAATCCGAGTTTAACTGCCGTGGCTGTATCAACGTTGGCATGCAGACAGCTCTGGTCTGCGGGACGTTTATCAGGAGTAATGCCGATTATTCCTCGAACCACCGATCCGATACCATCGGCACCGATCACAACGTCGTGCTGTGCGGTCTCCCCGCCTTCAAAAGTAACCTTGCCGGTGTCCAGGTCGATATCTGTGACTTTATGATTGACGACAATCTTGACCGGGAGGCCCGCCCCCTCGTCCTGTGTAGCGCAGTCGAGGAGCATTTTGTGCATATATTGACGATGGAACATGTAATATATATAACCCCATTTTTGCTCGTAGTCGGCAAGGTCGTACACACTGACGGGCTCGCCGGTCTTCCAGTCTCTGTTGATCAGCTTGCGAAGGACGACACCATCTCCTTTGGCAATATCGACGTTCCACTCGTGAAGCCATCGTGTACCGTTAGCCGCACATGATATCGATGCTCCGACTTCTCCAACATAATCGGATCTCTCATAAACGGTCACCTTGTGGCCTGCTCGTCTCAAGGAGATGCCCGCTGCGATGCCACCGACACCACCACCGGCGATCGCAATGTTAAGCGGCCTCCATCCCGTGGTGCCTTCTGCTGTGCCTTGCATGCTTCCCATGGTGTTCTGTGTTGTTGGGCCTTTGTCGTGATTCGAATTGTACCTGTCCTCGAAACTGTTGTTTAGGAATGCACTTAGATGATATGATCAGCCATTAGCCTGACGTCTGATAAACATCTTATACCACTGCCCAAGCATAAACTGCCTTTGCAAAAGCGGGGTTATCTCCTATCAATCATTGCTTCATTGCTCGAGGTGGGTGCGCGGCCCGCAGGTTCATGTGGCGGAATAGCACGTGGACGCGGGTAGCGCACCAACTCCGGGCGCTTCTGGGCGAGAAAGCCCCTTTGCCGAGCCCGAACGCAGCCTTCAGGCAAAGGCAAACGGAAGTGATGTATTTCTGAATGATAGCATCGGGTCTGAGACTAGGCAAAAAGTCCGCTTATCTTCGGATCCTGTTGCGATCCTGGGAAGGTCAGGACGTGATTCAATTTGATACAGTGGTGTTACCAGCATCATGAGAGACACTCACCAAAACCCGACCTGTTGACTGTATACCGCACGGTTTTCACTATAACGTGGACCATAAACTCTGTTTGCCAATCGGCAGTCATGGTATCCATCTCAAATACCGACTCCCAAACTAGAGATACCCCTAATGCGAATCAAATGGCCACATCGCTTTCCAGTCGTCTTCGCTTGCGGCTGTGGCATGTTGGTCTGAGCATGCGGTACTCGCAACGACTTCTATAAAACTGGAATGCAGCTTTCTATGCCTTGACTGCATGGCACATTAAGCCTCCGTAGGTGCCCATCCATCATATGATATTGAGATAATCCGTGGTTTGTCTCAGTAACCTTTGAGCAGCTACAAAGCATTGGTAGTCGCTGTCATGGATATCATGGCAGTCCAAGCATTCCCAATACAACGTCATCAGTCTCTTTCTCTGAGTTCACCTCACCGATGTATCCCAGCCAGCCGTTTCCCACCTTGGTAATTGGAACAGGTGTGGGACCGAAGACAGCAGATTCTACAACCGAATCAGCAGTCGGTAAATACCACGCTGCAGTTTTGTCGACACTCGAAACTAGAGGGCATCCCAATATACAAAAGAACCTCCCTCTTCTTTTCTGAGTCTTGGCTCAACCTGGTCCTTGACATCAAGAGAAGTTCAAAACCATTCTGGAGGATCCTTCTCAACACCCTTCGACAGCTCTTCATAAGCCCCCAGCAACTGCTCATCCAAACGTCCCTTCTTGCAAAAGTGGACATTGCTTCTCAACTGATCGAAGCTTGACGCCCCAAGAATAATCGCATCTCCCTCTCCTAAAGCTGAATGGTGTACAATCCATCTCAAACTGACTTCTGTCGGCGTCACTCCTGCAGCCTCACATTTCTTACAAAATGCAATCATGGCAGCGTGAATAACCGGCTTATCGAATGCTTTAACATAAAATGGCAAACGACCTGGGTCCCAGCGACCTCCAGAAAGCGTCTCTGCTTCAGTAGCCAGGCTTACCTTTCCGGTTAGGAAACCTCCTGCTAGTGGACTGCAAAAAATCAGCATTTCAATAAGCCAATCAAGAGTGTAGCGGACCTGTAAGCATATATTCGGATATTATGCTGTTTCAAGAAAGGGAAAAGTTCGGCTTCAGGCGCTCTCCTGATGGCGTTGTAATGGCCTTGCCATACGGTTGGTTTAATATAATTATGTTTCTCGCAGACTTGCAGCCATTCTCGCATTTGCTCGAGGGAGTGGTTGCACAAGCCAAGCTACAACGTTGTTAGCAGTCCAAAAGGCAATGTTAAGCTGGGAAGCACCTCTTTGAAAAGTCCTGCTCGGTAATGCTTATCAAAAGCCCGAGCACTCTCCTCCACGGGAGTGTTTGGGTCTGGAAAATGCGCATACAGTATGTTAACTTGCTTCACACCCAGTAATTCCAAACTTTTCTCCAAGCTGGAACCAATCGCCGCCTCGGACAATCCACCACTGATGGCTGTCCGCTCAATTTTGGTATCAATCACAAATTCCTTCCCAGCTGCCCGGCTCTCACCCAGCAATCGTTCACTGACCAGTGGACTTCCCGGTGGAGAGGATGCTGCTGAGTCTAATTCGGTGAGTTCCAATTCCTTCAATACGTCGAGAAGTTCGGAAGTTTGCTCGCCAGTGGTCCAGGTGTGGGTTATGGCACCCTCTCCGATACCACCAGCACCAAAAACAAATCGAACTGGAGAAGGAGTTGCCATAGTTTGTACTTGCTGCTCTTTTTGGATGGTAAATGATGGGGTGTCGGGGTTTATATCACTTGTTTTGCGGCTCTTGTGGTCGATGTTGATCAGTAATTGTAAAATGAGCGGACGAATAGCGGCGGACGTGTAGCCTCGCAGCGGAACAATTTTGCTTTCCAGCTGTTCGCAAGCTGATGATTTATAACAGCAGGCATTCAGCCAGCTGGCGCAGAGTATACCGATCTCGTCGCACCGCTAAACTAGGTCACCGAATAGCGAGACGAGCGGGACGACCACAGCAATTAGTCTTCTGATGACACAGCTCGGAAACATAAAGTATGATACTCTTGCCGACGTCTGTACCTAAATTAACGAATAGCGGGCTCACATTATCCAGAATCGCTCGCACTGCATCCCGCTGCTTGCCACTAAACCGAGTGTCCAACCCGTATAGCCGATCCAGCTCTCAGTAGATAGCAGGGAGCTTGGAGCAGCGCGCATCCCAACTTTCATCTTTCTTTCCTGGTTGATAAGGCTGGCAATTCTCATGACTTATTTCTGTCCATTTCTCTACATTCGCGCCAATCCCCCAAAATCCTGTCGTTGGTATAGCAGCGATCGAACATTCTTGTCCTCCGTCTGAGTCCATCACTACGCCCTCTAGTTCGCCTCCCCCGCCCGAGGGCATCTTACTACAGGGAACCGCTGCTTCAACCAGGGCGCCGTCGCGTATCGCGTCTTGGCCCACAAGCTCCGCGCCGCCTACCATCACTCTTAAAGTTTTGTGACACGAAAATCAGACTCTAAATTCCTCTATGAAGCGAAAATTAGGCTCCTAATTTCATACTTCACCGAGAAACTCTTTAGTCTTGACGTATATCCAGACCACCCAAAGTGGCTCCCTCAGCACCGAGCGCAACGGCGAACATAACTGCCCTTGTTGTCGTACTAAGGTTTGTCCACCTATGCCATGCCTCCCTCTGGATTACAACCTCTCCCGCCTTAACAATTTTTTTCTCCCCACTATCAAGTTCAAGCTCCAGCTCACCCTCATGCATGAAGACATAATCCAAACTCTGGGTACGGTGCATGAATCCTCGAGTGACTGTTTCAGTTGGGCCAATACACGTCACCGATGCTGCAGTGTTTCCTTGTGTTGGGAAAAAAGGAACAGGCGGGCCTGCGGCTAGAATCTTTTTGTGGTGCTGGATGTCTTGACCTTTGACGACAGAGAAAATCGCAGGCGACGACCAGATGACCGACAAAGACGCGACTGGACTGAGCTGAACAGTTTCGAATACTTTTCCGTCAGGGAATGTTGCTGGGTCGAGGAAGGTTGTCGTTCCATCTGGTGCACTTTTAGTGACATGGACCACTGGGAGTTGGCTTTGGGCTGCCATCTTGATTGTGGGTGTTGAAGATGATCGTGGAGATGAATTGAGATAGATGTGGGATGCAACAATATGGGTGAGGGAAGACTCGTTTATACCTAGGAATGCAACCCAGGACTGCACCCCAGATGTCACGGGACCGTTTTATATTCGTGCCCATCTATAAGGAAGAAGGAGGAAACATTTCGTCCCGCCCCAATGATTAGTGGTGGATGACGAATCATTTGGCGCTTGACCAATGCATTCGTAAGGGGTTCGTGTTTACAAAATGTTCCGCCCCGAACGAGGATGGTCCACGTCATGGTGCTGGTTGGACTGGATAATGACCACATTGAAGAGATATGGATAATACTGCCCGTCTCGTAGAGCTTTCATTGCCACTCGGATAAGATCATGTAGTTCTTGTGCCAGAGGGAAGGTGCGTTGTGATAATCGGCAGCCTAAATACTGAAAGTGTAGAACAAAGGCTGTCGAGTGCCAAAATCCATCAAGAAACGCCGAAAGGTACGAGGCCACATATCCAGCAAAGAGATGATGCGCCGATCTAAGAGCGGGATATAACGCCTTTATTAATGGAAGGTTCTCACAATGTCGAAAATGGCCGAGAGACAAGCTACGATGGAAATATTGCTCTCGATAGTGAGCTCTTTACATTCGACCTGGGTCTCGTAAACACTGGAGCGGAATACCTTGAACGGAATAATACAGATATCGATTTCACCTCCTTTTTAAACCCACAGGCGGATGAAGAGACTATTCAATACCCATCATCGGGTTCACCATCTTTAGCTCGTAGATCGACAACTTCGACCAATTAAGCAGTTCAAGTATAACAACCCAACTCTTCTCCCTATGCATCGATACTAGGAGCACCCACTTTGAAGGTACGGTTGCCTAACCTACGATTACAGATGAGGAGAGGGCCATAGAGAATGGACAATCTCATACTCCACTCCCTAAAATCTTATCCCCTGATGATGCTGCATCACAAAATACTGCCACTCTTTCATCCATCCGTATCTACTATCTTCATATATTGAGACCGATAATATGGAGCCACTTAACAACTGTATTAGTCTAGTTCATATGATTAGCGGCGGAGTCCGAGGGAGCAGAAAGTTGTTCTGGAAGGTTGTGCGGTTGGAATATAAACTGGAATTGCTTGCCGCTATACAAGCCCTCTCCATTTTATCTTCTTACTGGATTAGGTGAAGGCGAGACGGACCACCATACCCATGATTCTCTATTGCTGGCAACGGTGACCATAGGTCGAGCTCCCCCTTCCTTCCTACCTTGGCTCTAACGTTAAAGCTTTTTAGGTGCTAGCTAAACAACTCTGTCACAGCGATATCACATGCCACGGCTGGCCCACTTCAAGCAACTACAGTCTCGAAAGCAGCTGGAAAGATTGGATTTTTGAGGAACCAAGACGAAGGCTGGTCTTCTACCCACTTAATTCAACGAGTTGAATGTGAAGATAATAATTGAATCCAAGGTTAGCCGTGATCTATAGTGCCGTGATTATACTAGTCTATGAGTCAGTAGAACTGTGCGATCAGAAAACTGAGCTTATTCTAGCACCATTGTCGGTAAAGAAACAGCTATGGGAAGCAGGTGATGCGATGTTTGTGGAAGGCAAAAATCGAGAGAGAATGTGGGACTCAGACTGACTTTGTGTTGGCTGCAAGCGGTGAAATGGTCAAACTAGCGGAAGGCTACTTATATTGTGGTAATACAGCAACACTCAATAAGTCATTGAAGGCCAGAAATTCGTCGACGGCACTGCGAATTGGCAGGAATGGTGCTTTGGAAGGGATGGATTTGGCGGGCTTATGATGCTTACTGCCTCTTGATAGCATAACTCAGTTTAACCACAGAACCGGCTTAGAACAAAGACACTAAGCTACAGATGCAGATGAATCTGCTCTTCTTTTGGCCCAATATGCTTAATTCGTCTAATCTCCTATGGTCTGGCGGCTGGAAAGGAGAGGACGCGTTCGATTGTCTCCATCATGTTTGGAAGTGCTAGAGCTTCGATGACCCCAGTGGTTTATTTTGTTTTGTTTTGCTCTGTTTCTTGTCTTCGCGATTCAATTTTTCGTGGTTTCGGCTTGGTTAGGCACGCACCAGCCGAGTGAGTCGGACGGTGGTGTGATGTATGTATCTGCGAGGATCCTTGACCGGTTGTTGAATATGGGTGAGAGCGTTGCTGTGATCAATAATCGAGAAAGAAGGAAGAACAGAAATAGCTTGGGATCTGGGAATAGGACCTGATGGCTGACACATCAACGGCCTCTACAAATTGACAAGCCCCGAGGAGTTATTGCGCGCTAGGAACGGAGTAGCATGAAATGATATTATATATCCATGCTTTACATAATGCTACTGAGACTTCAGGCGCCCTGGATAATTCCAGTTGTTCTCAAGACCGTCTTCTGTCTTTGATTGTGTTTTATACATGCCCCGATTGCTCTCTCCAAAATTATCCAAAGATAGCTCATCACGACGTCAATCCACCTCCTCCTGGGCCCAACAGCCAAAAAAACTTCCGCTGATAACGACCTGGATAAACCAGAGCTCGCTGCGACCTGCCGCAAGGCAGATAAGCAATACCAGAACAATCGACGTTGTCACGAGGGCAGCAGCGGCATGAAAGTTCGTATTCTGGTGGTTGACGGTGTGTCAAAGCTTCCTCCAGAAGCAAACGGCGCCATCGTTGTTGGCGGTTCGAATGCTGGAATTTACGCGACGTATTTCTCGGTCAACGCTGGCGCTCGCGCTGCTATACATCATGATTGCGGCATCGGTCGAGATGAAGCAGGGGTCAGAGGCTTGCTTTGGGCGGAACAACACGGCATGGCTATGGCGGCCGTCGCTACTGACAGCGCCCGCGTTGGCGACGGTGCGGACATGCTGCAACGCGGGATAATCAGTCGTGTCAACAGAGTTGCGGCTATATATGGTGTAGAGAACGGTCAAACCGTCGTACAAGCAGTGGAGCTTTTGAAATCTGCGCCTTGGCCTCACGCAGATGTGGAGGCGCCCGTCGAGGGACGCACCTTTATTCACGGCGTCCTCTGCATAGACTCCATCTCACTCGGAAACCCAGAAGATGCAGGCTTGGTTGTGGCGAGCGGTAGCCATGGCGGTATAATCGCGGCCGGCATGACGCGTTCATTTATGCCACGACTCGCTTTCTTCAATGATGCCGGCTTCGGCGCTGATCGAGCGGGCGGGGCCTGCCTTCCTATCCTCGGTTCTGAAGGTATTGCCGCCGCTACGGTCGCCGCAGACTCGGCGTGCATCGGTGACGGCAAGTCGACGCTGACACAGGGCATTATCTCGGCCGTGAATGAAACGGCATACCGACTCGGCGC
>Ga0105237_10002784_pt1 | contig 21245 bp, 14 predicted proteins | sample KBSC24metaG_FD_81520 | JGI IMG/M metagenome (GOLD analysis project Ga0105237, IMG submission 81520) | Corn rhizosphere microbial communities from Kellogg Biological Station, Michigan, USA - KBS C2-4 metaG | ecosystem: Host-associated > Plants > Roots > Rhizosphere > Soil | place: Michigan, USA...
ACAGGAGAGTGGTGCGCCTCCCGTTGGTCGGCGGAGAAGTCTTCCGCTCTACAAGAAAAAACAACCGCGAAATTTTCCGGTTGACAGAGGTAGGCCTTCTCATGGAAGCCGCAAAGAAAACACTGGGATCCGGACGTGGGAGTTCCGCCCTGCTTGTAATTAGAGCGAATTCAGAAAGGTAATCAACTGTTGCTGCTGCGTCGCCGGTAACTCATGGAACTGATGCCTCACTCTTCGAGCCTCGCCCTTGTGCCGTGCGATTGCATCTTCCAGTGTCATCGACGTGAGATCGTGCATATATCGTGATTTGGTCCGCAGGCCCCAGAGAGGCGCCGTCCGCATCTTCTCCGCGGTGTCTTGCGGTCCCGCCTGCACGATTCCATCTCCCGTTCCGATATCGTGCAGCAGAAAATCGCCGAAAGGATGAATCACCTGGTTCGCCAACGCGGGCGGCACTGTGAACGTGCCCCCATTGATGAGTGTGCCTGCCGGGGCGGTGGTGATCGATTCGACGTGGCACGTATTGCACCCGATCGATTGGAACAGTTTCTGGCCCGCCTGTGCATCCGGAGTCGCGGCGATCGTGGCATCCCGCGGCGGCGCTTGAGTACCGCGGATGAACTGGGCAAAGTGATCGATATTCGCCAGGCTATTACTGTCCGGAATGTCTTCCGGGTCTGACGCGGTCTTGCAAACCGGGGTCGAATCCACGGGTTTCAGGCGGTTGGTAACGCCCATCTCATTCAGATACGCGTCGGCGATGAAGGATAACAAGCTGCCATGCTGATTTTTCCAGCCGAACCGGCCCGCGCGAGTCTGCCCTGGCGCTTCGAGGATCGGGACCTGGATCACCTCACCCTGGATCAAGCCCCCGCTCTGCGCGGGCTGGGCCTGCGAGATCGCCATCAGCGTATTGTCCTCAATCGCCTCAACGAATCCGTCGCCCAGCGTGTTGAGCACGGCTCGCAGCGCGCGTATATTTTCGGATACCGGCACATGCTGCTCGGCCTGCGCGCAGATGGAGCGGTCGTTGATTAGCGAGCGCCCTGCTACCGTATTCGCGCTGTTATTGATGGTCACGGTTGGATTCACGAAGTTTCCGTTGCCGTCGCGATGGCCCACGCGGATCTCGGTGATCTGGCTCGCTCCGCCGGTGACGGGATTTTGGTGGCAGGCAGCGCAGGAGGTTGCATTGAATAACGGACCAAGTCCGGTGCTCGGGTCGTGGACTTTCTCGAAGACTGCCTGATCAGCGGCAAACGTGTCGCCATCCGGTTCCGTGAGTCCGTTGCTGACGCTTTGGGTTCCAGGATTGGACGCGAGAGTCGGAGTTGTGAAGCCGGCCGGGGCTTCAGTCGCGGTTTGTTGCGCTAGAGTTACGAGGGCGATAACCGGGACACAAATGAGGAATTTGGTGCGCCAAAAGAGCTTCTTCATAGTGAGGAAGACTTGGCGCGATGCGGGAATATTCCCGCTATTTGTCTTTCAGCGTACCCTTCTGGCGCGCGACCTCTGATAACACCGGATAGAACTGAACAAACGTATTGTCCACTGCGCCGTTCTGGCTGTGACAGGCATAGCAGCGTGCGGTCGTAGGGATTTGCTTCGTTGTTGAGGGCGTTTTGCCGAAGCCGAAGAACGCCCATTTTCCGGGGAATCGCGATTCGTCTTTCACTTCAGCTTCAATGCCGACGATCTCGCTCTGAAAATGTCCGCCGCTGTTGATGGAGCCCTTGCTCGACGATGAGCGTACTTCCAGCACAAACATTGTCTTGTCGGGCCATTTTCCGGTTTGGAGAAATGCGCGATAGGCGGCCGGATTTACAAAGACGTTATCGAACTTCGGCGCGGGGTCGGTTGAGCCTTCCACGAGCGGGCCGTAATTCATGCCAAGTCCGGAACTCAGGAAGATCCACTCGCGATAATCCTTCGGAAACACCAGTTGATTGCCGCTGGTGAACTGCGGCGCCTCCCCCGCATTCATCGCTGCGCCGATGAGTAAAAGCAGAAGCGTTATTCGCATCGAAGAGCCTCCAAAGGATCAATTTCCGTAGCGCGGCGTGAAGGCAGCCAGCAGGCAACCAACGCCGCAATGGCGATCAACAGGGATACCGCAGTGTAAGTGATTGGATCGTTCGGTGTCACCTGGAAAAGCAGGCTCGTCAAAAGCCGAGTCAGCGCCAGGGCCCCCGCCATGCCGAGGGCGAGTCCGGCTAGCACCAGCGCCATTCCTTGCCCCACCAGCATGCGCAGCACATGGGATGGCTTTGCTCCCAGCGCCAGTCGAATTCCAATCTCGTGGACACGCTGGCTCACCGACAACGCGAGAATGCCGCCGATACCAGTGATCGCAATGAGGAGCGCCAGAACCGCGAAGGTACCCAACAGGTTGGTGAGAATTTTGGGCTGCGCCATGGAATCGGTCCGCGCCTGCTCCAGCGTCTCCAGATTCGTGATCGCCGTTTCGGAATCGATGTCGTAGACCGCGCGCCGCATTGATGACGCCATACTTAACGGGTCGCCGGTGGTTCGTACGATCAGGCTGCCGACGTTGGTCGCTTGTGTCATTGGCCGGTACATCTGATCGCCCGGGTCCTTATCCAATCCGAACTCCTTCACGTCGCCGACCACTCCCACAATCTTGATCCATGTCTCGCCCTTGTCGAAGGAGACGCGCCGGCCGACCGGATCCTCGCCCGGCCAATGGTGTTTCGCCAATTCCTGATTGATCACTGCTACCTGCAGCGCCTTCTCGTCGTCCGTTTCCAGGAACGTACGTCCTGCGAGCAGCGAGATTCCCAGCGTCTTGAAGTAATCCGGCGTCCCCGCGCGCATCCCTGCCAGCGGCGGCGCTTCTCCGTCAGGGACAGGGTGGCCTTCCACTTGGAAACGGCGGGTCCATGATCCTCCCGTCAACCCATCCGGATCGAGCGGGAAACTCGACGAAACGGCTGCTGAGACCACGCCTGGCTGATTCCGTACCTTCTCTAAAAGATGTCGTGTGTAACCGCGCGACTGCTCCGCCTGTTTGTACTTGGACCAGTTCAAATTCAAGCCCATGGTCAGAACACGTTGGGGCACAAAACCCGGATCCACTTGCTCGAGCTTCGTGAGGCTCCGCATCAGCAGGCCCGCTCCCACCAGCAGCATGAAGGAAAATGCCACCTGCGCGACGATCAACAAATCCCGGGCGAGCCGCCGGTTTCTGCCCGCGGTCGCTTGGGTCGAGCCTTCGCGGAGATGCGGAGCAACGTCCTTCCGCGTAGCCAGCGCCGATACCGAGCCGAAAACGATACTTGTCCCGAAAGCTATCGCGATGGAAAACAGCAGGACCGGACCGTCGATCGTGATCTCGCGGGCTCGCGGGGTGAGCCGCGCGGCGAACGCAACGAGTAGTTGCAGGCTGCCTGAAGCAAATAGCAGGCCTAAACCCGAGGCGAGCAATGCCATTAGAAAGCTTTCCGTCAGCAACTGGCGCAGCAATCGGCTTCGGTCCGCGCCCAACGCGGTGCGCACCACAAGTTCCCGTTCCCGCCGTGTCATCCGGGCGAGCGTCAGGTTGGCCACGTTCGCGCAGGCGATCAGGAGCACAAAACCCGCTGCTCCCAGCAGAACAAACAACGTCGGCCGCGCCTGTTTCGTCAATTCTTCTCGCAATGGGACGGAGGTCGTATCATATCCCGTGTTCTTCCCGTAGGATTGCGGATATTCGTTCTTCAAGCGGGAAGCGATCAGCGCCAGGTCCGCGTGGTTTTGCTCCTGGGACACACCCGGCTTCAGCCGCGCGAAGACACTCATCATCCGTGCGTCACGGTTGGCGATCGTTTGTGGCGAAGACCGGAACGGACAGGCCGATGTCGGCATATAGACGTCATTCTCATTTGGATACTGGGGCACGGGCGGCAGAACTCCGATCACCGTGTGAACGCGATCATTCATCTGGAAGGTTTTGCCCACGATGTTCGGATCGCTGCCCTGGTGTTCTTTCCAGAATTCGTGGCTCAGCAGGAGCACCGGGGGCGCGCCTGGTTGATCGTCGGACGCCAGGAATGTTCTGCCAAGCGTCGGCTTCACGCCAAAAAGATCGAAGAACCCGGCCGAGACAACACCGGTCCGTACGCGCTCCGCTTCGCCTTTCCCAAACAGCGTGAACTGCATGCTGTGATATTCCACCACTCCGCCGAGCGTATGGTTCTGCTCGCGGTAATCGTGCACTTCATGAACCGAGAACCGCATGTCGGCGACCGCCGCTTTCGGCGCTTGATGGCGAACGACGACGAGCCGGTTGCCATCCGCATAGGGCAGCGGACGCAGGAGAATCGCGTTGATTACACTGAAGATCGCGGCGTTTGCACCGATGCCGAGCGCTAACGTCATGACGGCCGCAAAGGTGTAACCGGGATTATTCCGCATCATCCGCTGTGCATAGCGGATGTCCTGAAAAAGAATGGAGAAATGCTCACGGGGCGCCGTCTGGAACAGGCCTGCGATGGTTTGACCCCATAGGCGCAACAACCCCGATTTTCCGGACTCGCGCTCGGCAGCTTCACGTTGCTCTTTAAAAGTGTCTTCCATTTCATCTCCAAAGTTGCCTCGGAATTCCAATGGCAGCGCGCGTAAGAGCAGCCGGTAGGCGCGATCGGAAAGCGAATTCTCTCTCGGCATCAGCTCTCTCCAATGCTTAAGCGAGTTTCCACCCGTCGAGCAGCCGTTTGCCGCGCGCCCGCTCCAGCAGCTTCGCCAGCCGTTCCGCTTCGGCCGTGGCGATCTCGCGGCCGCGATCCGTGAGCCGGTAATAACGCCGCCTCTGGTCGTCGAAATCCGCCGCCGGACGCTTCGGGCATTCGCGGATCATTCCGTCCGCCAGCAGGCGCTTGATAATGCCATAAAGCGTCCCGGTGCTCAGCCGTACTTCTCCTTCGGTCTGCTGTTCGACTTCCTTCAAGATGGCGTACCCGTGCTTTTCACCGTCGGCCAAGGCCAAGAGGACATGGAAGAGCGCAGGAGTCAGGGGGAGCAATAATTCAGCCGGCATCAGGTTCTCTATATCGTATCGAACTGTATCGTCTGACGCCGTAGATTGTCAAGTGTCACGGGAGTTCCGCGTGTTTAGTACCAAGTTGCTATGATTAGTACCAATCCATAGGTCATTCCACGTATAGAGTGCGGCACAAAACTGCCGATTACTTCCCATAGGGAAAATTGTGAGCGCTTGTGCACTTTGCGGTAAACAAATTCGGCTCCTGAGCCGCTTGACGGATTCGCAGCAGTTCTGCAGCGACGACCACCGCAAGCAGTATCAGGAACAAACAAATCAACTTGCGCTTACTCGTCTGAAGGGGAAGAAAGTACGCCGTCAAGCGGGTGGTAATGCCAAAGCCGCGGCGGCTTCAGCCCCACAGGCGCCGGTGAGTGAAGCTCCCGACCCGATGGTTGGCTCATATCTTCCCGTGGACGTCAGTCCCAAGGCTGCTTCCATGCTCAACCGGGGCGGGTCCAGCCAGCCGGTTTGGCGGAAGAAGACGCCCTTATACCCACTCATACCTCTTACAACCGAAGCTGACGCTCTTTTCGCGTCCGGATCGATCATCGCCGTGCCTGCCTCATCTCACACAGGTGGCATGGGATTGAGTACGGCAGCCGGCGCGCAAACTGTGTTTATCAACATGGCCAGTGCAATGCGTGACAACATGTCACAAACTGGATATCATTCGTCCGGCGGGTCTGATCGCTTCGAGGAGTTTGAAGCAGATCCGGCGGAGGAAGAAGGTGACCAAACCGTGAGCGATTTCAATCAGGAACCAAAGCAGGCGAGCCGCTTCAAGCTGGCTCAGCGGCCTGAGCCTACCGGTCCGACCTTTCCCATGGCGGGTCCGTTTGATTGCAGGGACTTTCTGACGCCGAGCGACGGAAACATCACAATTGCCCCGCTGTCCGAGGGCGCGCACGAATTTCCGTTCGAGATAGTGATGGGTTCCATCACCAATCATGGACTGGAGACGACCGGTTTCGAAGGGCTGGATGAGCTAATCGCAGCCCATAGCCAGCCGGTCAGCGAGGTTCCCAGTGAAGTTCCGAGCGAGCCCGAACCCGCGCCGCCGGCCCTCCGCAATCGGCCGATAGAGATGGAGTTTGCGGCCGCTCCGCCTGCATCCGCGAAGATGCTGCAAGGCTATCCGGCCACGCCGCTGACAGTCTCCGGTGAGCTGGCTGCGCCGAGAATGAGCGCACCAACGCTACACATGCGGTTCGCTAAAGGGAAGAATCCGAAGGCGCCAGTTGCCGCCCCACAGGCAAAAGCGCCCGCGCCGGGTACAGAGAAGCCCGCGCCTTCGGTCCAGGTACGGCAGGTCGCGCCGACTCCCGTTGTGACGCGTCAAGTTCCGGCCACCCCAATCACCAGCAGGCCCGTTCAGTCGACGCCCGTCACCAGCGCGCCCGCTCCTACGAGGACAACGCCGGTCCAGCCGCCTGTGCCAGCCCAGCAACCCGCTGCCGCTAAAGCGGAGCCGGTTGTCTCCGCACCGACGCCGGGCAGGCCGCAGCCCACTATCACGCCGAAACCTGGAGTCTCGCCCAACGTGACTGTCCGGCCGCCCTCGCCGCCCCAGACCCAAAAACCGGCCATCGCCGCTTCTACGCCCGCACCGGCTCCGATCGAAACACCCGTGATCGAGAAGCCGGCTGCCGAGAAACCCGTTCCGGAAAAGCCCGCGCCCGAGAAACCGGTCGTGATGGCAAACATGGCAATTGCTCCGGCCAGTGTGCCGTCCATCGCCCCGAAAGCGCCGGCACCTGCGGCGATACCCGAAAAACCGAAGATCAACGTGCGGCCCGCACCCCAACCGGCGCAACCATCCGATAAGAAACAACAGTCCCGGCCTGCGATTGCGGCGCGCGAAGGATCTGCCCTTCCGGCCGAGCGGCCGAGCATGGAGCGTTCCAGCATGGACCGTCCCGAACGCGCGGCTCCAGAACCTCCGCCGTCGATGAAACCGAAAGTCACTCCCATCCGCCAGACGCCCGAACCTGTTGCTCCGGCCGCCTCCACGGCGCATGACGTCCCGATGCTCGGCATGCCGGCCGTCGGTGAGATGTCGCCCATAGCAGGCTTCTGGCATCAGGCTTCGACCGGCGTAAAAGGCGCCTTCGTCGCCGCTGCGGTTCTGCTGGCCATCGGCGCGGGAACATTCCTCTTCCGCTCCGGAGGCGACGCCAATCCGGCGCTGCACGCAACCGATTCGGGGCCAGACACGATTGAGCCCACCTCGCCCGGAATGGTTATCGGCGGTGGCGGTTGGAACACCACATGGGGTACCGAGGCTGGTATCAACAAAGGCAAACAGATTTCCATCTTCCGCCCGTCGATGTCGATGAACGACTACCGCATCGAGTTTCGCGGCCAGATCGAAAAGGGCGCGTTGGGCTGGATTTTCCGCGCCAAAGACCCCAAGAACTATTACGTGGAGAAACTGGTTGCCATCAAACCCGGACTGAACCCCGTGATGGCGTTGATTAAATATTCGGTGATCGAGGGGAAGGAAGGCACGCATACCCAAGTCATGTTGCCGGGTGACTTCCGGCTCGACACCATCTATAGCGTGCGTTGTGACATAAAAGGAAACAAATTCACTACGCACGTCCAAGGCAAGCTGGCTGATTACTGGACGGACGATCAGATCAAGACCGGCGGCGCCGGTTTCTACTCTGAACCGGGCGAGCGAGGACAGATTCAGACGTCGCAGATCGCCTATTTGAGATAAGGGGAAAATCCATGGCTGAGAACGAAAACGATTGGTTATGGTTTGACGAAGAAGAAACGACCGACGGGCCCTTACGGCTGGAACAGGAACCGGCGAAACCAGACAACACCGCCGTTTCTTCGAGAGAAGTCGTCTCGGCCGTCCCGCTGTATCTGGCCGGCAAGGTGGACGAGGCGATCACCGAGCTCAAGGCCGGGGCGCAGAAGGGTCTCTTCCTGTCTGAGATTTATTCCACGCTCGGGCAAATTTATTTCGAACGGCAGAAATATCAGGAGGCGGCTGAGGCATACGGCAGCCTCAGTGTTTATGAGGCGAAGCACAAGACGGCGTTCTATAATCGCGGCGTCTGCCTGGAACGGCTGGGAAAATTTCGCGAGGCCGCGGACGCTTTCCGCAAGGCGATCGAAAACGATTCGAAGCGAGCAGGCGCACGCCTCGGATTAGCCATCTGTCTGCTGCAACTGAAAGAGACGGCTCCGGCGCTCGGTTCATTTAACGAATATCTCTCCACCGATCCCGACAACGATACTGCGCTCTTCGGCAAGGCCGTCTGCTTGCAGACGCTCGATCGCGTGGAAGAGGCCGCCAGTGCGTATAAGAAGGCGCAGACCAAACGCCCCGACTCCGCGGATGTGCTCGGCAATCTCGTCGCGTTCGGTCTGGCGCGTAAGGACTGGAACTCGGTGCGCGAAAGCGCGGAGAAACTTCTGAAGCTGAACTCTAAGTCGAAGGTCGCGCTGGAAGGGCTCGCGGCGGCGGCATTGGCGGCGGCTAAGTTCGATGTAGCGGCTCAATATTGCGCCGAGTTGGTGAAGATCGTGCCCAATTCTTACGAGGCGCAATATAACCTCGGCGTCAGCTATCAAAAGCTTGGCCGTCTTGACCAGGCGGCGCGCGCATATGGCGAGGCGCTGCGCATCAATCCGAAATCAGCCGAAGCCCAGGCGAATCTCGGCGTCGTATTGCAGGAGAAAGGGGATGCTGCCGGGGCTCGTGGCGCGTATGAGAAGACGCTCCAGATCTCGGCTGAATCGCAGCCTGCGCTTTGGAACATGGCGCTGTTGGCCGATCAGCGCGGTGACATGGAAGAGGCGGCAATACTTTACTCCGAAGCTGTTGCCAAGCGTCCGGATTGGGACGATGCGTGGTTCCGTCTCGGTTACCTGCAGTTGCACCAGGGCGACAATAGCGGCGCCATGGAAGCGTTCCGGGAATGCTTAAAGAAGCGGCCCGATTGGGTTGACGGGCACTACAACCTTGGTCTGGCGCGATGGTGGTCGGGCGACCGCGACGGCGCGCGGACATCGCTGGAGAAAGCGAACTCTCTGAAACCGGGGTCGGCGGAAATTCTGCGTGGTTTGGCGGCGCTCTCCGTCGAGACAAACGATCTGGATAGAGCGATCAGTTACCAGGCGAAACTCAGCGCCGCAGATCGCAGCCCGGAATTACTTTACAACATCGCTATCGCACTACAGGACTCCAACCGTCCGGAAGAGGCGGCAAAGCTGTATCAGGAAGCGATCGGTCTGAATCCCGGCTTCGCAGAGGCACACCTGAATCTCGGCCACGCGCTGAAGAGTCTCGGGAGGCACGACGAAGCGAAAGCAAGTTGGGATATTGCTATCCAAACCAAGCCGGAATTGGCGACGGATTATTTCTGATCGGTAAACACGGATGAGGTGGCCGGGCTCTTCGTTTCTTGGCGGAAAAACAGAAAAGCAGTCCGCAGCTGCTCCCGCCGCTGTCCGGGTCACCGGTCCGCTCGCTAGATTTACACCCCCGGATGATTTAGTGGCGGCAATGCAGAAGTGGGAATGCGTCCTCGTCGCTGGCGAACAACTCAGCGTCGCGTCAGCGGTGTTGCCGTGGTCGAAACTCCTCCGCAGCCTTACCGATTGGCTTTCCGAAACGGGCGCGCTAACCGATCTCGTGGCCAACCAGATCCGGAGTTGTGCTGTCAAAGGGGACATTGACGGTGCGTGGAAACTGCTGTTGCCTGGCATGAAAGGTCGTGAGGCCGCAGTGCTTGAATACGCACGCAGCGCCTACATGCGTTCGTCGCCACTAACCAAAATCCACGAGACGCTCGCCAAGTTGAACTTTTCCGGAGTGATCACGCCGAATCTCGACTGGATGCTGGAGAAGGCCTTCGCGCACCGCGAACCCCAATGCATTGGTCCTTCGGAGACGGCGTCATTTGCCCGCGGGTTCTGCGTACTGAAACTCCGTGGTGTATGGGAACGTCCGGAAACAATTCAACTCGATCCTCAAACCGCTGCCTCTACGAACCTCCGCGACGACAGTTACCGCACGTTCATCGAGGCGACGCACGCGGTACACCGGATGATATTTGTCGGCATCAGTCCGGCGGAAACCGGCCGCATTCTCGATGGCCTCAATTGGAGAAAGCACCCGAAGCAGCATTTGTACGTGCTGGCGGCAATTCCGGCGGACAACAAGGTTGTCCGCAAAGCCTGGGAACAGTTGCAGGCTGGATATGGATTTACGCTGCTGACCTACGCTCCCGGCGATTCCGCGACCGTCTGCCAGTTTCTCGAAAAGCTTCTGCCTCCGGTCACACCGGACGAAGGCCAAGGGGAAGAGGCTATCGCGAGCGCCGAATCGCCATAGCCCCATTCAGAATATTTCCTGTAAAATAGAGCGACCGTGGAATTTATTCGCACCGCAATTCGTCATCTTGGCATTTGGTTATTGCTCAGCGCATTAGTATTAGGCTTTACCGTCTGGAGTTCGCGGACGGCTGAAACTTTCGAAACAAAACCAGAAGCGGCGTTTCCGGGCCAAAATTTTGAGGTTTTTTCCATTTCGCCGCAGGGTGAATTTTTAGCGGTCGGGCGTCAGGAAAACATATTGCTTGTCCGGCGGATTCTAACGCTGGGTTCGGATCGCACAGCTGGCGAGCGGCAGGTGATCCTGCCCTCGCGAAGCACGCAATGGACCGTTTCTCCCGATGGTTCACAAGTGGCGTGGATTGCCGATCGCAAACTTACGCTTTCGAAGGTCTTCGGCCCGAGCCCCGATCAGCCAATAACATCTCCCCTCAGCGAGAACCCATCCCTGATCGCTTTCCAAGATAACGGTCTCGTTGCTCTGATCTTTCCCAGTGGCGTCATCAAGGTTATTGAACCGACGAAAATGGAAACGCGTGGGACTGAACATCTCAGCCTTACCGATCCGGATACAATCATCACGCATGGCTCGTATCTGGCTGTCGCCTCCCGTTCTAAGAGGCAGGCAGAAGTTCTGGATTTGCGCGGATTGCCGAAGATCATAGAGACTGAGTCGCAAACCTCGGTGCCTGCGTTTTCGCGAATGGTGCTCTCCGCCGAGGGCAGGCTTGCTTTTGTCACCCTCGACGGCGCGATTTTCTCCGCCAGGATAATTGCAGGCCCTGGTGTGGTGAAGGCTTTCGATTTCTACGATGATCGGCGTCTTGCCGTCGGCGGAGATTTCAAGAATCTCTATCTCATTGGGCCGTCGGGACCACCGATGCAAGTCGCCGCGACGGTTCCCGGAGTATCGCAAATCGTCGCCAGCAGTACGCATTTCGCATACGCCTCGCCGGCAGGCACTTCGCTGGTTTCCTATCACTCCAAACCAGCACTGACGTCCGCCGCCAAAGATTTCTTGTTCGCCTGGCTCACTCTCACGCTGCTGTTGATGTTAGGCTATCTCTCCCGCGGCCTCTGGCTGCTTTGGGATCACTTCGGAAAACGGCGGCGTAGCGGCGGTTCTGGCGGTCAGATTGGTGCTTCACTCGGCGCGTTTACTCCGCCCGCCGAGCTTCTTGCCGCGATTGCCGCCGGCGAATGCGTTCTGGTGGCCGATGAGGAAATGAGCGCTTTATCCGGCGTACCGCGATGGGCCGAATTCCTGCGGGGCTTGGCCGATTGGCTGGTGGAACTCAATCTCCTGGATCGCGAAGCAGGCAACCAAATCAATACCCGCGCCAGCAAGAACAATGTGGAAACGGCGTGGCAGATGCTCCAACAAACGCTGGTGGACCGGCAGGACGTGCTTTGGGAATATGCGCATGCCCGCTACACGCGAATGACGGCGCTTTCGCGTGTTCATGAGTATATAGGCAAGGTGAATTTCGGCGGTGTCATAACGTCGAATCTGGATAATCTCCTTGAGAAGGCGTTTCAGCACCGTGGCGCCCAGTCGTTCGCCGCTTCCGAAACAGAGAAATTGATTCCGGTGTTTACGAAGAACGAATTTTTCGTCCTCAGGCTTCGGGGTGTCTGGGCACGGCGGGAAACCATTGAACTCGATCCAATAACCGCTTCTAATACCAACCGGAAAAATCCCGCGCTGATTCGGTTTGTAGAGACAACGATGCTCTCGCGGTGCAGTGTGTTCCTGAACTTGAGCCCTGAAGCGATCGGGACGCTATTGGAAGGTGTCCACCTGAATCCAGACAACGCGAAACAGCATTATGCTGTGATCCCATGCGCCGAACGTGATAAGTCTGTCCAGAGAGCCTGCGAGTCGATGCAGAATAAGTTCGGAATTATCCCATTGACATACCCGCCCGGCGGAACGGAAATGGTTTGCGATTTCCTCCAGAAACTGAGTGAGCCAAGCGGCCAGCCGCTTACCCTGGCGGCGGGCGTCTGACGATCACGCTGGATCCAACGCCACCAGAAAACGCGCGGCAGCCTCTTTGCCACGCTCGCCCACTTCGCCCACCGGTCCGACGCAACTCGGACACCCGGACTCACAGGGGCAGTGCGCAATTAGCTCCCTGGCATGCGCCAACAGACGTGGAGCAATCTTGAACAGCGGCGCGCTCTGTCCAATTCCTCCGGGATAGGCATCGTACAAATACAAATTCGGTTCGTATGCTTTCAGCCCTTCTGAAATGTCTTCCGTGATCGCCACGCCGAGATCGCGCGGATCGCACATCAGCAGCAACGCCGCCACCGACCGGAGCGCATTGGCCAAGCCCGCGATAGCGCTCTGACGATCGGCCGGACCGAGGTCGGGAAATCGGTTGAGGAACCCTTCGGGAAAATGAATCCAGAATGCGGTGGTATGCATTTCCTGTTCGGGCATCGACAGGTTGCCTGCGCCGACGTTTTCCAGCGTGAAGAACTTCACCTTCTTGAATCCGACGATCTGCCGGTTCACGCGGACGTCTCCGTACAGCACCTTAGCCTCGACAATTTGCGATGAATCGAACTCATCGAGAATCTTCACCTGCGTGTAGTCGATGGCGTTCGTAAAATAGTCGCTGTCTACGCGCCGCACATAGGCTTTGCGCCCTTCGTAGTCGAACTTCTCCACTTGATATTGGCGCGCTTCGTGCAAGTAAATTGCCTTCTCGTGGAGGGTGGTGAGGGCCGTAGGGAAAGACACTTCCGCGATTATCTCGTGATCACCTGTCGTATCGACAACCACGAAATTGTCGCTCGTCACCGCGCGCAGGCTCACGGCATCGGCCGGATATGTATCCGAAGTCCAGTGCCATGCGCCGGAAGAAAAATGCAGAAAACCGCTTTCTTCGAGAAACCGGCACAGCTCGCCCGTATCATGTGGTCCAAACTTTTCGTCCTCCCGGACCGGCAGCTCGAAAGCGGCACAGCGAAGATGGCTTAGCGAGATTTCCAGGTTATCCGGATTGATATGCGCCTGTTCGGGCGAGCGCTGAAAGAAATAGTCAGGATGCTCGACAATATATTGATCCACTGGTGCGCTCGAAGCCACCAGCACGGCGATCGAGGACGTCTGACGCCGCCCCGCGCGTCCAGCCCGTTGTAGCGTAGAGGCGATGGTCCCAGGATAACCGGCCATGACCACAGCGTCGAGAGAGCCGATATCGATGCCGAGTTCTAAGGCATTTGTGGCTACAACCGCCCGTATGTCGCCGGCACGCAGCTTACGCTCGATTTCGCGGCGCTCCTTGGGCAGGTAACCGCCGCGATAGCCCCGAATCTGGTCCGGCGACATCGGATGGCGCGCGCAGGCCTCCTTCAGATACGTAATCAGGATCTCGGTAGCCAGACGATTGTTTGCGAACACCAGCGTTTGCAGATTGCGATCGATGAATTCCAGCGCGATGCGCCGCGTCTCGTGCAGGTAGCTACGCCGGATGCCGAGCGCTCGGTTCACCACCGGCGGATTGTAGAAGACGAAATATTTTTCGCCGCTGGGAGCTCCGTTGCGCTCAATCAGCTCGAAGTCCCGGCCCGTTAGCGCTTCAGCCAATTCCTTCGGATTGGCGATAGTCGCCGAACAGCATACGAATTGGGGCGACGAGCCATAGAACGCGCATACGCGCTTCAGGCGCCGCAACAAGTTTGCCAGATGGCTGCCGTAGACTCCGCGATAATAGTGCAGTTCGTCGATCACGAAGTAACGGAGATTCTCGAAGCATTTCGCCCACTTTGTGTGGTGCGGCAGAATCCCGCTGTGCAGCATGTCCGGGTTCGTCAGCACCACGTTCGCGCGCTCCCGGATTGCCCGCCGCGCGTCTTGGGGCGTATCGCCATCGTAAGTAAAGGCGCGGATATCCGACCCCATCGCGTCGACCGCCGATTGGAACTCCTGAAGCTGATCCTCGGCCAGCGCTTTGGTCGGAAACAGGTACATCGCGCGGGCGTTGGGCTCAGTCAGAAGGCGGTTGAGAACGGGCAGGTTATAGCAGAGAGTTTTTCCGCTGGCTGTGGGCGTGACAATCACTACGTTTTTGCCCTCATCAACGGCTGCGAACGCGTCCGCCTGGTGGGTATAGAGTTGCTGAATTCCTCGCGAGAACAGCGCCTTCTTCAGTGCAGGATCGATAGTGCCCGGAATCTCCACGCACTGCGCGGGCCGGGCCGGCAGATGGCGAATGGCGCGGATGGGAGAATTATCCGCGTCCATCCATTCCTGGAACCGCATCAGCGCGGAATCGACGCTGGCGCGGTGCGTCAGTGCCATCTGCTCGGAGAATTCAGGGAATCCCAACGCCAGATTCACCGGCGCGGCGATCTTCGCCTTTTCTTTGCCCACAATGTTATCTACAATAACCTATTTTTGAATGTCCCGGTGAGTTTCTTTCGCACGATATCCGGCCTTCTCCAGCCGCTTTCGAATTTCGCTCGCGATCATTACCGACCGATGATGTCCACCGGTGCAGCCGAATGCAATTGTCAGATAGCTCTTTCCTTCGTCGATGTAGTGCGGCATCAGATAAATCAGAAGCTGCGAAATACGCTCGATAAACTCCGTGGTCTGGGGGAACGACCGGATATACCGGGCCACTGCCGCGTGCTTCCCGGTGCGCTCCTTAAATTCGGGAATATAATTTGGATTCGGCAGGAAACGAACATCGAAAACCAGGTCACTGTCGGCCGGTACGCCGTGGCGGTAGCCGAAACTCGTGACGTTTACCATCACCCTTGCGCCCGGTTTGGCTCCTTCGAACGTCTTCGAGATCACCTCGCGCAGCTCGTGAACGTTGAACTTCGATGTATCGATGATGTGATCAGCCAGGGCCCGGATCGGCTGCAATTGCTCCCGCTCAAATTGCACGCTACGCGCAATGGAGCGATGGGTGCCCAGCGGGTGAGGACGCCGTGTTTCGCTGAAGCGCCGCACCAACGATTCTTCCGCCGCTTCCAGAAAAACCAACGTGGTTGGCAACTTGCGGCGAATGCGGCTGTAGAGCGCGGGGAATTTGCGTAGGACGTCTCCTTCGCGAACATCCACCACCAGTGCGGCACGGCGAATATTAGGAGCCGATTCGGTCAGTTCGGCAAATTTGGGAATAAGGTCGATCGGGAGATTATCGACCGAGTAATAACCAAGGTCCTCCAGGCACTTGAGGACAGTCCCTTTTCCCGAACCGCTGAGCCCCGTAATGATAACTAAATGCGCCTGACTCAGCGGCTTGGTCTTTTTCGCCATTCGCGTGCTGGCGTCAGCTCTGAATCAGGTCGAAATTTCCGTCCGCACGCCGCATCAGCACGCAGATACAATCCTTTTTAGCATCGGTGAAGACGACATAATCGCCGTCGTTCTCCAGTTCCAGCTTCGCTTCATCCACCGTCATTGGCTTGCGCCCAGCTTTGGGATTCACACGGAAAACCTTCCCCGTTCCATTGGTGGTCTCCGCCTTCTTTGGCATAGCTTTCACCACCGCAGCTGCCGGGGCCTCCTCATCTTTCCAATTGCCTTTGGGACCCTTGTGAGGATCCCACCGCTTGGCTCGAAGCTTCATTACCTGTTTTTCCAGCTTGTCAATGGCGCCGGTGACGGCCACGAACTGTTCCGGGTCCTTACAAATTCCCACCAGTGAATGATCCATGTAATTCACAGTGACTTCAACGGTATGTTGGCCCCGCTTAATGCCGAGAATGACACGAGCCTGTCTCTCACCCTTGCCATCCAGAAGCTTCGCCAGCTTGGCGATCTTCGTTTCCAGTTTCCGCGTCTGCGCCGGATATAACTTCTCTAATTTCCCTGTGTAGGCGACATTCATTTACACACCCCTCCTATTCACGAACGCGCCGTTGATGCGTGGAAGGTATTTTCATATCCTCCCGGTATTTCGCTACCGTACGGCGCGTCACCTGTATTCCTTCGCTCTGAAGTCTTGCTGTGATCTGCTCGTCGGTTAAAGGCTGTTTTGTGTCTTCCTCCTCGATCATTTTCTTCACCCGTCTCTTCAGAATCAGAAGCGGGGTACCGCTGCCGGAAGGGCCTTGAACGGCCTCGGAGAAGAAATAACGAAGCTCAAAGACGCCTTGGGGCGTGTGGGCGTACTTGCTCGAAACCGCGCGGCTGACAGTAGATGGATGTACTCCGATCTCCTCGGCCACTTCCTTGATCATCATCGGCTTCAACTCATCGATCCCGCTCTCCAGAAAATCTAACTGGCGGCGGACGATTGATTGGCAGACCTTGAGGATGGTCTGCTTTCGCTGTTCGATGTTCTTCATCAACATGAGCGCTGACGTGTAACGCTCTTTGACATAGTTACGAACGTCCTTGTTCGGCTCTTTTTCGCGGTCCAACATCTGCCGGTACTGTGCGTTCAGGCGGAGCTGTGGGATGTCCTCGTCGTTCAATTGAATGAGGTAGTCATCACTGTCTTTGCTGATGTAAACATCGGGTTCAACCGGGCGTGCGCCCGAGCTGGAAAATCGGATTCCGGGACGCGGGTCCAGATGCCGGATCATTTCGACGGCAATCTGTATATGTTCGAGTGGCCGCCCAAGGACCTTTGCCAGTTCCTTGAATTGGCGGGTTTCGAGTAACTTCAGATGGCCCGATACGATTTGCCAGGCAACTCCTCCGCGCCCGTTGCGGGCTTCAATCTGCAAAAGCAGACACTCACGCATGTCGCGCGCGGCCACACCGGACGGATCGAGCGATTGCACCGCCTTCAACGCCGCTTCGACGTCGGACAAATTATGCTCACCCGAGGCCGCGATTTCTTCAAGCGGGAGCATCAGATAACCATCGTCATTCAGGTTCCCAATGATCGTATCGGCCGCATCGCGTACCAGCTCCGGCAATATTTCAATCGCCAGTTGCTGTTGAAGATGGTCGGCCAGCGTGACCGGGGCCGATAGGAAGGTTTCAAATGATGGTTTCTCGACGGTCTCCGAAGCGGGCGACTTGTATCCAGGATCGAGATATTCTTCAAAAAAAGATCCAAAATCGATTTCTTCGAAGGGATCGGATTCCTTTTTCGGCTCCATTGCATCCCGCTCGGACACGGCCGCTTCCGGCGCTGCTTCGGCCCCCGGCGTGGAAAATGTCTCTGGTTCCGCATATGGCCCGGGGATCTCCGGTTCCGCGTTGCCGTCGGAATCTACGGGTTTCAGTGCTTCCAAAAGCGTCTGATCCGCGGGTTCAGGCCCACGTTCTGCCTCAAGCAGCTGATGCAGTTCCTCCGGAGTTAATTCCTCGCCGGCTTCACTGGTTTCTTCGAGCACGGGATTGGCCGAAATCTCTTGTGTGATCATTTCCTTCAACTCGAGGCGGTTCAGTTGAAGCACCGTGACCATCTGCACCAGGCCCGGTGTCAGAATCTGCTTCTGCGCTACCCGCAGTTGCAATCTTGGAGAGAGCAGGCTCATCTGACGCCATAATAACAGAGGCGGCGCGGGGTGGCGCGCTCAAGTGTATGCGCATCGCGGTAGCTCCTCTTTTGCGAGAATAGGTGAACAAATCGGAACAAGCCGACCGTCCCAGCCGGCGTTTCTAAAATCAAAAATCTTCCATACAGAAATCCCGTTACACTAGTCCTATCAATTTCAGGCCACCACACAACGAGCTGTTGATCGCCGCCGTTGTTGCTTACGGCGTGGCGAACGCGCTACTCTACTGCTCACTTCTGCCTCTCTGGGAAGGTTTTGACGAAGCCTTTCACTATGCTTACGTGCAGAGTTTCGCCGTTCACCGGGCTTTGCCAGTTCTCGGACAGGCCGCGCTCTCTGAAGAGGTCTGGAATTCCATGCAACTCGCACCGGTGAGCCACGTGCTGCGGCGCAGCTACCCCGGCTTGACCACATTCAGCGAATTCTTTGATCTGCCGCCTGCCGAGCGGGAAGATCGCCGCCAGCAACTCAACGCCCTCAGTCCTTCGCTCCGGAACGAAGATTTCGGCACGCCCAGGAATTACGAGGCTTACCAGCCGCCGCTAGCCTATGCGATACTCGCGATCCCTGACACGCTCTGGGCCGGAGCCGTTTTGCCTGCACGTGTTTTTCGCCTGCGCGTTTTCGGTTCGATTCTGTCATGTCTAGCGATAGCCGCGGCGGCGCTGTATCTCTCGCGCGGGCTCGGTTTGAGCAGGCTCGACGAGCTGGTGCTGCTCTTCCTCCTGTTTTCCACCCAGATGTTTTACGCCACGGTCTGCCATGTCGCCAATGACTGGCTGGCGGTCCCACTGGCGGTTGGTCTGTTCGGCGCGGCTGTACGGTTTCATTTCAACCCCGCATCGAAGAATGCCCTCATATTGGCGCTAGTGCTGGCGGCCGGGCTGTTGACGAAGGCGTATTTTCTGGCCTTTGTACCGGGCGTGCTCGCGCTGGCCGCCTTGCATCTATTCGTGGAACCACGGCTGACGTTCCGGTCCGCGCTGGCATTCCTGCTCGTTCCAGCTTTGAGCGGGCCATGGTACTGGCGGAACATCTCGCTTTACGGGACGCTGACGGGTACGGTGGAATCGGTAAATGGCGTCGGTATCCAAGCGGTTACAGCGGCGTTGCCTCGCATCCCTTGGTTGGAAACCATCGGCTACATGGCGCGAGGCAGCCTCTGGACCGGCAACAACACGTTTTCCACTTTCTCCCGAATCACCCTCGATTTGATGGTGGCACTGCTATGCGCCGGCATTATCGCCCGTCTCGTGGCGATTCGAAAAGAGAAGCTCAGGGGCGCCGAATGGATCGTGCTGGGCGGAATTTTCTGCTTCTTGCTGGAACTCATCTATGCGACAGCGCAAGAGTACGTTTTTCGCCAAGGCACGTCCGCCGGTGCGAGCGTTTGGCATGTACAGCCGCTGCTCGTACCGCTGATGTGCCTGGTTCTCAGGGGGCTGGCACGCGCCGGCCGCTATGGCCGATGGCTGCAGGTGGCGCTGCTGCTGGTCTGGACCTACGTCATCATCGCGACGTACTGGCTCAAACTAATTCCCTTGTATGCGGCAGAAGGAGGAGAAAAGTCGGTTTTTCTTCGTCTTCTGCAGTGGTATGTGAACGGCGTTACGACCGGTTTAGGAATGCTCTCGAGCGTGGCCATGGCGCCCACGGCGGTTATTTGCTTGCTTGCCGTGGCCGTTACAATCGGCGCAATCGTGCTTTGCCGATTCCTGTGCTTGAGTGCGGTGAAGAAGGATCTCTAAGTCGAATATCCGGTCACTTGGTCCCAGTGGAAGGACTCGCCCAGGTAGACACGCTTGACTTCCGGATCGCGGCCAAGAGCTTCCGGTGTGCCCGCGCGGAATATTTTCCCGTTGTTGATGATATACGCGCGATCGGTAACAGCCAGCGTCTCACGCACATTGTGGTCGGTAACCAGAATACCGATGCCGGAACGCCGCAGGTCGGAAATGATTCGCTGCAGCTCGAGCACCTGAATCGGATCGATTCCCGAAAAAGGCTCGTCCAGCAGCAGAAAACTCGGATTGATTGCGAGTGACCGGGCAATCTCCACGCGCCGGCGCTCGCCCCCTGACAGCGCATAGCCTTTGTTGTGGCGAACCTTCTCCAGGCCCAGTTGTTCCACGAGCTGATTCATCCGGTCGCGCCGTCCGCGCCCATTCATCGAAAGAGTTTCGAGAATCGCCAGTAGGTTCTCTTCTACCGTCAGACGCCGGAACACCGAAGGCTCTTGCGGAAGATAGCTGATGCCTTTTCGCGCCCGCAGATACATTGGCAGATTGGTGATTTCGTCGTCGTTTAACATCACGCTGCCCGAGTCCGGGCTGATGAGGCCGACGATCATGTAGAACGACGTTGTTTTACCAGCACCGTTCGGGCCCAGCAGGCCGACCACTTCACCTTGCTCCACCGAGATGGAGACGTCGTCCACAACCTTGCGCCCCCGGTACGCTTTTGAAATTTCCTGTGTCTGGAGGATCTGCATTCAGTTCAGTTGTGGGTGGGCTACTTGCGGCGAAGATTGCTTTCGGCGGGTTTATCTTTTTCGCCGTCTACCAGAAGCCTATCATTGTTAGAAAAGTAGGTCAATTGACGGCCTTCCGTGGTGCCTTTGAAACTGTCGACCAATTTCGGCTTGCCCTGATTCAGAATCACCTTGCTCTCCGCCACGTAGTATTCCGAATGCTCCGCTGTGCCAGTCCGTGTGCGGTCGGCTGCCTTCTGTACGATCACCACGCCGCCGTCCGCTAAGGCTTTGTCGAGGCTGGTGTTGTTGCCCGTGCCCTTTTCTTTCCCCGGAATGGGCGCTTTGACCGGCTCTTTCGCCGCAGCCGTACCTTTTTCCGCCGGCTTCTCCGCCTCTTTCAAATAGGCGCGAAGCTCGCGAGCCTGCACGGTCATGCCCGGCCGCGTCAGAACCACTCCACCCGTATAGTGGGCAATACGGTCGGTGTCGGTGTAAACCATATCGGGAGCCTTCACGATGGTAAACACAGCAGCCTTCGGCGGAGTCTTGCGAGCAGGTGTCTTTTCTTTCGAATCATCGTTCTTGTCCAGCAACTGGCTCACTACATGCCCGTGCGCTTCAATTTTCGATTCATCGCGATTGATATAAATCTTGTCGCCTTGCAAACGATTCGCGCCCTGCCACAAAAGCGCGTTTCCTTCGTAGTGAATCAACGTATTATTGTCGCTAGACGTCATTTTCGACGCCTTCGCCTGAATGGGCTCGTCCCCCGAGAGCATTCCCGAATCGCTGCCCTTTTTCTGATCCGGAAGACGCGTCGAACTCACATTCCCCGCCGCCTCAAATTCGCTCGTCTTCTCGTTCATCACAATGCGTTCGGCCGTGGTGGAACTG
>Ga0105237_10002785_pt1 | contig 21245 bp, 16 predicted proteins | sample KBSC24metaG_FD_81520 | JGI IMG/M metagenome (GOLD analysis project Ga0105237, IMG submission 81520) | Corn rhizosphere microbial communities from Kellogg Biological Station, Michigan, USA - KBS C2-4 metaG | ecosystem: Host-associated > Plants > Roots > Rhizosphere > Soil | place: Michigan, USA...
CCTCTACGGCCAGACGCTCGGCGATCGCCAGCAGCGAACCCTTCAGCAACCGGTCGTGCGTGAGCTCCACCACATGAGAGATGACAAGACTGCCGCCGACCGCCACGGCAATCGCGAGGCATGAAACAGGAACCAGGAGAGCAAGGAGAAACCGGGTTTTGAGGGACGGCTGTCGTCTCGCCATCAGCACGCTTCCAGGAGATATCCGAGCCCTCGCATGGTACGAATCCTTGGTCCATCGCGGCCGAGCTTCTGCCGAAGACGCGCGATATAAAGCTCGAGCACGTTCGGGCCAACCGGCTCGTCAAAGCCGAAAACCTCGGCGATGAGGCGATCTTTGGGGACCAGCTTATCATGGTGAAGGATCAATATTTTGAGGACTGCCATCTCCCGCCGGCGCAAATCGAGCGGCTTGTCTCCCAAGGTCGCGCGTCCTGTCGCTGGGTCGATCACCAGCGATCCACACGTCAATAGCGGATCCGTGCGCCCTTGCCCTCGCCTGACCAGCGCCCGAACGCGCGCCTCGAACTCCGAAAGATCAAAGGGCTTGCGAACGTAGTCGTCCGCGCCGAGGTCCAATCCCTTCACCTTGTCTGCGATGATATCGCGAGCCGTTAAAATCATGATCGGCACCTTTGACCCACTGGCCCGGACTTGGCGCAGAACCTCAAAACCAGAACGATTGGGCAAGCCCAAGTCGAGGACCAAAAGGCTGTAGGGTTCCGAGATGGCGATCGAAGCCGCATCGGCCCCGTCCGACTCATGATCGACCGCAAAGCCCATCGACCTGAGCGAGGCGGAAAGACCCCGGACGAGTGCCATATCGTCTTCAACGATCAGGATTCTCATGGCGCTCCCCCCGCCAATGATATCTAGGCTCCGGCGCTTTTGTTCTCCTTTGCACCTGGGCCAAAACTCTATCATAGAGCCGCGCCGATGGCATCTCGATCTGCGGACACTTTCGCTCAGTAGATCCGGATAAGCGTGCCTGCGGTCCTGATACGCCGCGGCGGCTTCCCGTGACAGGTTGACGACAGCTCAGCCATCTACCCTATCGCATCGCTTTCGCTGCAGCAGCTCCGGACCACCTGCGTTTTTGGCTTCGCCGGATCAGGAGGCCGACGCAAAGCGCGATCGATACGCAAAGAACCCGTAACCGGGTCAAACCACGAGAAGCAGGGAGGATCACATGACGGCATCCAGCCAATCGAAGATCGGGATGGTGTTACGCGTCACCAGCGGCAACTTCCTTGAAATGTTCGACTTCTTTCTTTCCGGGGTGTTTGCGTCCTACATCGCCAAGGCGTTCTTTCCGCTTGGAAGTCAGTATGCGTCCCTGCTGTTGACGTTCGTCGCCTTCGGAGCCGGTTTCCTGATGCGTCCTCTGGGGGCCATATTCCTCGGGGCTTACGTCGATCGGATCGGCCGGCGCAAGGGCTTGATCGTGACACTCTCGATCATGGCATGTGGTACGGTGTTGATCGCTTTCGTCCCGAGCTACGCCACCATTGGCATCGCGGCTCCCCTCCTGGTGCTGATCGGAAGGTTGTTGCAGGGCTTCTCAGCGGGCGTCGAGCTGGGCGGCGTGTCCGTCTATCTCTCCGAGATGGCGACGCCAGGCCACAAAGGCTTCTATGCCAGCTGGCAATCGGCAAGTCAGCAGGTCGCAATCATCGTCTCGGCCGCATTCGGCTTTGCGCTGAACGCGTGGCTTTCTCCCCAGCAGGTCGACGACTGGGGTTGGCGGATCCCGTTCTTCGTTGGCTGCATGATCGTGCCGTTCGTGTTCTTCATCCGGCGTTCGCTCCAGGAGACCGACGAGTTTCTTGCCCGCAAGCATCATCCGACGGTTGGGCAGATCTATCGCTCGATCCTGGCAAACTGGGCGATTGTGCTTTGCGGCATGATGATGGTGATCATGACGACGGTTTCGTTTTACCTGATTACAGTCTACACGCCCACTTTCGGAAAGTCGGTTCTGAAGCTCTCCGCCACCGACAGCCTCCTGGTGACGATCTGCGTCGGGGTTTCGAACTTCTTCTGGCTCCCGGTAATGGGAGCGTGGTCGGACAAGATCGGCCGCAAACCGATCCTGGTAGGCTTCTCCCTGCTCGGCCTGGTGTCGGCCTATCCCGCCCTCTCCTGGCTCGCCGCCGAGCCTACCTTCGGCAAGATGCTGGTAGTCGAGCTTTGGCTCTCGTTTATCTATGCGAGCTACAATGGCGCGATGATCGTCGCGCTGACGGAGGTCATGCCGATCGGCGTGCGCACGTCCGGCTTCTCGCTCGCCTACAGCTTGGCGACGACGTTTGGAGGTTTTACGGCGGCGGTCTGCACCTGGCTGATTGCAGTGTCGGGCGATAACGCTGCCCCTGGCTGGTGGATGAGCGCCGCTGCAGCCTTTGGCCTGCTTGGAACCCTGTTGGTCTATAGAACCCAGGCGGTTGCGACGGCGTCGGAAGTCCCTGCCAGCTTGACCACTGTTGGTACCTGAAGGGAGAACCGTCTTGAATGAGCAGCCCCAACGTGACTTGATGCGTCCCATTCGTATGGCTTGGTTTGTTGCAGTAGCAGTCCTGATTTCCACACTCTGCGCACCCAGGGCTGAAGCGGCGGAAATCCGGGTGATGATTTCAGGAGGCCTCAGTGCCGCCTATAAGGAGCTCGTTCCACGATTTGAAAAGACGACTGGCAACACCGTCATCACATCTTACGGGCCTTCAATGGGAAGCACCGAGAATGCAATCCCCGTCCGCCTGGCGCGCGGTGAACCTGCCGATGTTCTTATCATGGTAGGCGACGCGCTCGGTGTCATGATCAGCAAGGGATACGCCGATGGCGCCAGCCGCGTCGACCTTGTGCGCTCCCCGATAGGCATGGTCGTTCGCGCCGGTGCGCCCAAGCCCGACATCTCGACCCCGGAGGCCCTTAAAGCTACCCTTCTCGCTGCGAAATCAGTTGCATATTCCGACAGTGCTAGCGGTGTCTACGTTGGAACAGAACTCTTCAAAAAGCTTGGCATCGCCCCGCAGATGGAAGGCAAAGCCAGAATGATTCCGGCGGACCCGGTCGCTGGCGTCGTTGCCCACGGTGACGCGGAGCTCGGCTTTCAGCAGATCAGCGAGTTGCTGCCCATCCCGGGCGCTGACCTGGTTGGGCCGCTGCCACCAGAACTCCAAAAGATCACGGTCTTTTCGGCCGCCCTCACCAAAGACGGCAAGTCACGTGAGCAAGGCAAGACACTCATCGACTTCCTGGCTTCGACTGTCGCGGTCCCTGCCCTGGTGAAATCCGGCATGGAGCCAATCGCACCCACCCGATAGAATTGCTTTGGTCGCGAAGGAGCCCGACCTTTTCTTCGGAGCATGGCTTCCTCTATACTGTCTGCTTTAGACGTCGGCTGGCGGACAGCTTACGATCAGCGCCGCGGCCGGCCGACGTCCCACGGATCGGGGCAGTTCGGATGCCGAGGAGTAGGTTACACTTTGTGGCCTTCACCCTCCTGTACGCTCTTGCGGCGACCCCGGCGAGCAGCCAGGAGGACCAGGTTCGCATCGACCCTCTAGACCGGGATCGGCTATCGGCGGGCTCGGGTACGCAGGGTGCGATACGCATCATCTCGACATTGGATACCATCGAGGTGAAAGGTCTGATCGGTGAGTGGCATCGCTCGCACCCCGATATACACGTCGATTACATCCATCAAAGCTCTCTCGAGATTTACGAGGACGTCGTCAAATGCCACGAGCAAGGCCAATGCGCCGACATCGCGTGGAGCTCAGCGATGGACTTGCAGGTCAAGCTCGTGAATGACGGTTATGCACAACCCTTCTCACCAACTGATCACGATCAAATCCCTGATTGGGCAATCTGGAGGAAGCAGGCCTTCGGGATTACCGCGGAGCCAATCGCTCTGGTCTACAACAAGCGGCTGGTCCCCCCAGAGGATGTTCCCCGCACACGGGCTGATCTGCTGAAGCTGCTGACCACAAAGCGTAGTATCTATCAGGGCAAGGTAGCCTCATACGATGTGGAACTGAGTGGCACCGGATTTCTCTTCTTCAGTAACGACGTGCAGATCACTCCGAACACCTGGAGCCTGATCCGAGGCCTTGGGCAGGTCGGCGTTCGCCTCTACACCTTCAGTCATACGATCCTTGATCGAGTCGCCAGCGGAGAACATTTGCTGGCCTACAACATGATCGCTTCCTATGCGCTCGAGCGTGCGAAAGAAGATCCGTCGATCGCTGTGACCCTGTTCACGGATTACACAACGCTGATCACGCGCATCGCCATCATTCCGAAAGCCGCCCCTCATCCGGCAGAGGCCGCCCTCTTTATGGACTTCCTGCTTTCCCGGAGTGGTCAGGAGCAACTGGCGGGTCGCTCCTTCGGAACGGTCCGTTCCGATCTCCCGAACGGCCTCAAGGAAACCGTGAAAGAGGACACGCTCCGTCCGATCCGCGTCGGCCCAGACCTCCTGGCAAACCTGGATCAATCGAAGCGGAAAGCCTTCTTCCGCGAATGGCGCCGCGCGCTGGATGGGCGGTGACACTCTCAAACAATTCGTGATGTTGACCGGCCGCGCTCATTCCATAAAGGCTCATTCCGCGAACACTTATCTTACGCGACAAATCAGGCTTCCCCTGCTGACCGTCTTATTCATTCGAAATTTCTATGCATACATCGTCTAATCAGGTGCGCGATGGGCGGCGACCACAAAATTGCCTCAGACTGCGATCGCGTTAGGCTCGATCACCAATCGGGCATGACGTGATGCATTTTCCAAACTGGATACCAGAGGCCATTCGACACCTTCTACTGCAGATGAGCGATAGTGCAGCTCGCAACGAGCACCGCCGCGCCGTGTTTCAACGGCTAATTAGCGATGCACGGATGGAGCCGGTTTTGAAGGAATTTCTTCGAAAGGACCGAAAGACAGGTATTTTTCTTCACCCAGCAAGGATGCGCGCCGATGATCAGTCTGCTGACGATGCGCAATTGGCCGCCGTTCGGCAGGGCAGATTGCGAAGAACTGCCGGACCTCGGTTGAGATGATTGAGAAGTTCTATGCGGCGCACATCAAGAACAGGCTCGATGCCTCGCAGATCAACGTGCGGCGGCCAAAGCCTGCCCCTCGCAAGCAGCTGAGCGAGGTCTATCAGGCGCCGATTGATCCGGAGGCGCAGGATTTCGTTTAATTCAGTATAAGAGTGCCGAAATCGTTGATGGAGGCTCGTTGGTTTCTTGAAGGGCCGAGGGGCCCTTTCTTTTTACGAACCGAAAGCGGTTTGACTTTGGCGCGCAGGCGCTCTGCCCTTAAGACATTGAGTGTTTTGGTGAACTCTGGACGCAGTACTGTTAAAGTTCCGGGAAACCTGTGAAATGGCAATCCCGAGCTAAGCCCCGCCAGGGGGAAGGTGTAGTCGGGGTCAACTTTGACAGTCCCCAAACAGAATTCCTTCCGGACGCACAAAGACCCCCGCCCTCCTCTGCTCCAGCCCGCTTTCGGCCAGATCGCGTCGCGTTGCCCCGGATTTTTTTATTCAGGTATATTGTGTCCAGGTGCTAGCCCTGCGAGCACCACCGCCATGAGATCCGGGATATTGCCTGTGCGAGTGCATACTTTTCACGGAGTATTGGCTGATTGGGACGGAGCGCGCTTGGTCGACCGTCTATACGTGCCGCGAGACGTCTTCACCGCCCATATTGAGCAATCCGACAAGAAATACCTCGGGGTGGAAAGCTGCGGCCCTGACGATTGTGCCCTCACGGTCGATGACTCGACGATCGCTGGCGCCGAGGCATGCTTGATTGCGCGTCAATCCGGCCACGAGGTCACGCTATTTCTCAATCCGTACCAGATCATCACGCAGACCCCATATTTCTTTACTATCCTCAATCTCGCAATCGACAACCTTGCCGAGCGGGGCGGCGGGTCCGATCCAAATTGCTCTTGGAGATCGCCATGGCTTCGCAACTTGCGAAGCCAAACGCGCAGCCGGCTGATGCGGCTTTCCGACGCTGCACTAGAATCCGAACTTCACAAATTCCTCTCGGAGTGGGATCTCGAGATGCCGAACGTCCCACAAGAGCATCGCCCCCTCGACATGGTCATGCTTGCGCGGCTCGTAGCGGCAGGTGTGCAGATCGGCAATCACGGATGGTCCCACACCGATATTAGCAGTCTTTCGGAGCGAGACCTTTGGGATGACATTTCGCAGGCGCGGGAGTGGTTGCGCGATGCGACCGGCCAGCAGGTCAATCTTTATGCCGTGCCGTTTGGTCTCGCAACGCCGCCCGGCACTGTGCTCCGACGACTTGACGGGCTCTGTCTGCTCGCCGACGCAGGTCGCCCCCCCGGGGAGCTCACCCCTAAAGTGGTCAATCGCGTCGACGTTACCGACGCTATTGCTGCGAAAACACTTGGGATGGATCCATCGCCCGCGGAGCTTCCAACAACTCCTCGACCAAGGCGAACACGGAGCGAACGCGCTGCGTCGAGTGCGATCCTGGGACTGATCCTGTTGGGCCTCCTCCTGGTGTTGCTGGCCCTTCGCAACGTAATGGGCTAAAAAGACAGTTCGACAGCAACATGATAGATGGGCGTTGCGGTCGGGTTTGAACCATCCGCTGCCCGACCCGCCATGCATAGGAAGCGGAGAGGTTCGTTGAGCGCGCCCGCCTTAAGCATTTTGTTTGCTACCCGCGATCGCAAAGCTGTGCTTGAGCGAACGCTTCAAGCCTTTGCGGCGGCTAAGGCCCCCAATGTACCCTGGCAAATGGTTGTCGTGGACAACGGCAGTGGTGATGCGACACCGCAGGTGCTTCGCGAGTTTTGTTCGCGCCTGCCTCTTGAAATCATTAATCAGCCGATTGCTGGAAAGAACGCAGCGCTCAACGCCGGCATCCAGCCCTGTCACGGGCGGCTTGTCGTCATTGTGGATGATGACATCCTCCCTGACGCGTCGTTTCTCCAAGCGTGGACCGATTATATTGCTGAACGCCCTGAGTACGCGCTTTTTGGCGGCCGTATCAAACCATCTTTTGACCAGCCGCCTCCCGACTGGCTGCTGAAGGTTCAACGCCATCACGCCCTGATGTTTTCAGAAAGAGACCTCTCGGAGGGACCGGTCGACCCTGGCGACATCTATGGATGTAATATGGCGGTCAGGCGCGATATTTTCGAAAGAGGTTTTCGATTCGACGAGGCAATTGGCCCTAACAGGGAAAATCCGGACTACCGCATGGGCAGCGAGGTCGAGTTTCTGCGACGTGTCGGGAACGCCGGCGCCTTAGCATGGTTCGCTCGCGCGCCCTTGGTTGAGCACATTGTCAGCCCCCATCAGTGGGACGAGAGCGCCTGGATCCGCCGTGGGTACCGCTGTGGCCGTGGGCGGGCCTACCTCATGTTGAAGGAAGGCCGACGCATGAACCCACCTGGGATCACGATCTTCGACCGCCTAGCCCTTCGCATGCCCTTTGATCGATACCGCTATCCCGCCCTCAGCGCCCTGCACCTCGCCCGCGGCTTTGCCGACGAGTGTAAAGCTGCGCGGTAAGTGCCTGCGCTGAGCCGCCAGACGCGGGCGGTTCACTCGCGCGGGCCCATGCTAAAGATCAGGCTTTCCAACTGAACCAGCGAACTGGCAGCACTTGAGCTGCAGCTTTTCCCATGCAAAATTCGCACACGTTTTCGATTCATTCGGCTGAGTTTTTGCACCGCACCGCCTCCTGGCAGAATTGCTCGATTGCGGGCTGTCGCAGATAGTCCCAGACAGGGCCGATTAGGGAAGAAATGCGCTATTGGATCATACTGAGCGAGTTTTCTTCTTTCGGGGGCGGCATCGCAACATACGCGCGGGAAATCACCGCGGCTCTCCGGCAAAATGGTCACGAGGTGACCGTCTTCATTCCTGGCGAGCCGGATCAAGCTGAGGTTCGCGGCTCCATTCAGCCGGACGGCACGAATGTCGTACAAATTGCATTGTCGTCCGGCGACAAGCTGGACCACGCCCTTAGCTGGTGGCAACTTTTTTCCTACCGTACCTGCGCCCATGTGGTCGAACTGATCGAGCGCGGCGAGCGCCCTGATGTCATCGAAGTGCAGGATTATGGCGCGCCCGGCTATTATCTTCTGAAGCACCGGCTTCTCTACCCAGGGCCACTTCGCCAAATTCCGGTTGTGATGTTCTGTCATTCGCCGGTGTTTGAAATCGCCGTGGCAAACGAATCCCCTGCCTACAGGTTTCCCACCTATGGTATCGGGCGCACCGAAAAATTTTGTTTGATGGCGGTCGATAAGGTCATCTGCCCCAGTTACTTCCTCGCGAAGCGGCTTAGTCGCTTCCGAAGCGACGACATTCCGGTCATCCGGCTTCCTTACCAAATGCCCGAGGCGATCGGCTCCGCGTCAAATCAAACCAGCCCCTATGAATTGCTCTATCTCGGCGCCGCCCAGTATATAAAAGGTGTTCTGCATCTCCTCGAGGGTATCGACCTTCTATGGGCCGAAGGCGCAACGGCTCGCCTTCGAATAGTCGGCGCAGACACCTTGTGGCCCTCTCGCGAAACCTACATCAAGGACCATATCCGCGGCCGCTATGCCTTGGCGCTGAAGAAGGGCCTTCTAGTTCTCGACGATGAAATCGGCTGGCACGAACTGGCAACTACCTACCAGTCCGCTAGGGTGGCGATAGTTCCTTCGCTGTTCGACAATTTTCCATATACTTGCATCGAAGCAATGGCGCATGGCGTTCCTGTTCTCGGCTCGCGAGAAGGCGGACACGCCGAGTTGCTTTCGGCCGCGCGGCAGGACAATCATCTGTTCGACATCTACAATCCCAAAGATATTGCCCGTCTTATTAATCGAACGCTGTCGTGTTCAGCGGAACAACTCAGGTCGGCGGGGGCGGTCGGACGTAAGGCTGTGGCGGAGCTTTGCGACCCGGCCCAAATCGTAGCGAAAAGGGAGGAACTGTTCTCGACCATTGCGCGCCCATCGAATTCTACGCGATCTTATCCGTTTGTGAACGACATCGAACGGATCGAACGTGAAGGGATTCCACTTTCCAGCATCTCAATACAGCAAGGGCAGAATGAGCCGGGCCTCCTGACGGTCGTGATCCCCTATTTCAATCTGGACGAAACCATTGACGAGACCATCGCGTCGGTCATGGCCTCCGATTACCGATTGATCGAGGTGGTTATCGTTGATGATGGGTCGACTGGGGTCCAAGCGATCGAAACCCTTCGCCGGATAGAGAATACTTCGTACCCATTCCAGTTGCGCGTGGAACGTATTGCTCACGGCGGCCTCGCAAACGCTCGAAATGTTGGCGCGAAACTCGCGCGTGGCGACTTTCTGGCCTTTCTCGATGCCGACGACATCGTACTCCCTTCTTTTTATTCGAAAGCCATTGGCGTATTGGCTTCCTTTAACAACGTCAGCTACGTTTACTCATGGGCCGAATATTTTGAGGGATCGAGTGGATGTCTGATCACCTTTGATACAGACCTGCCCTATCTTTTGGGCGCCAACATGATCTGCGCCGCCATGCTGGTCATTCGAACCAAGGATTATCTCGCATTCGGTATGAACTCTTCTTCAATGAAATACGGAATGGAGGACTACGAAGCCTGGATCGGTTTGGCTGCAGCCGGCAAGCTTGGCGTTTCACTTCCTGAGTTGCTGTTGCGCTATCGCCGCCGGCCGGGCTCCATGTCGATGCAGTTCACGCCGGCTACCATCTCATGGTTGTATGAGCGTATTCCGATGCTCAATCCTGAGATATTCCGCGAATGGGGGGACGAACTCGCGCAGCTCAGTTATGCAAATGGGCCCGGCCGACTGTGGAACGACTTCACCGTTAATCATGGCGAAGTCGGCTTCGCCGAGGGAGGAGCCGGCTATAACTTTCGAGTGCTGTCGACGAGCTTCTCGCAACGCGAGCAAAAAGAGCTGGCGGCTCTTTTGAATGACGCTACGGCGCGGCGCGTGGTGCGGGCGGTCCTAGCCACACGGATTCACGTTCCGGTCCTGGCAGCCGTTCGATTTTGCGCACGCCTTGTGCCGCACCTAAAGAAGCGCATCTGACGAGGGCTTAATGACCTCGCGATAGTACCTGATTGTTTCGTCGACCATCCGATCAAGGCCAAAGCGAGCGCTTACGAATTTTGGCCCCTCGGTTACGACCGAGGCACGCCAACCGGGGTTGTCAAGCATAGCGACCACAGCAGCAGCGAGTTGATCCGCCGAGCGCTCACGTACGATTGTCCCGGTTACTCCTTCGCAGACCGCCTCTCTCGTCCCGCCAACGTCGGTACTTACCACCGGACGACCCACCGCCTGCGCCTCAATCATGACGTTCGGCAGCCCCTCTATCGCAGAGGTGAGCAGAACCACATCCATCGCCGAATAGGCAAGGCCAGCATCAATGACCGGACCTGCCATAATGATGCGATCCTTCAGCCCAAGGCAAGCGATCTTGGTGGTGATATTCGGCGCTAGTAACCCGAAGCCGCAGATCAGAAACCGGATAGCCGGGCGTGCGCTCGCGATGATCGCCGCTGTGTCGAGCCAAAGTTCGGGGTCCTTCTCTGGTACGAAACGCATCACAGTCCCCACCACCAACGCATCGGGAGCCAGCCCATGCGTCGCACGAAATTTCCGGACAGCAGAAGGGCGAGCGGCGACCGACGAGTCAGGAACAAAGCCGTTCAGCAGTATACCGATGGAGCCCGTGGGTAATCCTATCCAGCGTTCGTTATCACGGGCGCCCGCCTCCGAATTATTGATAATCACGACCGAGTCGTTACGCGCTACAGCCGCATAGGCTCGCCGTATGACGTCGCTCTGACTATGTCCCCTGCGGGATAGGGCCAGGCTGCCTTGTTGGATAACAATCCGGGGCACTCCCATCGTGCACCCCGCGAGCGCGCAAGCAACGCCGGGGCCATCAAGCCATGCGTGAATGACCCCCGGTCGGTGACGAGCGACGGCCTTAGCCACCTCGGCCATTCGCCAACTAAGCCAAGCAGGAACCGATGCGGTACGCGCCGCCGATACGTCGTTTAGTTTTGACTGCAGCGGGAGATATGTGGGCGGGCCGCCCGCAGAGGAATATTCCACTGCTATACCAAGTGCGGCGAAATCAGCCTCATAGCTTGAGACGCCGTCGGCCAGTCGCTCGAGGGCGAGCAGTTTCACAATAAAACCCCGCTCGAGCAGACCCTTTGCCGCCGCTAGCATCTGCCGTTCGCTGCCGCCCCGCACGAGATTCTCACTTACCATCAGCACGCAATTTGCAAGCGGGGAGTAGCTCGGTGTTCTGGATTTAGCCATCAGAGCAAACGCCTTAGCCTCCTGACTAGGCTTCCTCGGCGTCCACCGCCAGCCAAACCGCTCGAGGGCTTTCCGTACAACTAGCGCCGGCAGGAAGACGCGATAGGCGCCGAAAGCGCCCGCCACATGCACGAATGCATAACCCGATTTCAGAACATCAAATGACCACCTGAGGCCGATCCGGTCGGGTTCAGAGGAAATGACATGCCCTAGCAGCCGAAACGGGGATTTTATGCGTTGCCGTCCTCGTCCATCTTCTCGAACCTGCACAGCCGCGGTCGTCCTGTAATAAGGCGCAAACGGCCGGGGCGAGACGTATTCGGCAGCGTTTGGTGCTACGAGGAGGAAACGCCTGAGACCGGTGTGCCGGGCGTAACCGGCGACGTCCTCAAAAACGCGGGCGTCGTGAGCGGTGTCCTTTGCAACGGCATGGTCCGTTGCATGCGAGGCAGAGAGAAATTCTTCGCAGGAGGCATACGCGTTTTTCTCTTCATCTAAGCTGGTCGCCAGCAGCCCCTGGCAGACCGCCAGCAGCAACAGCCAATTGTCCGCAGCCCCAGAGGTTTGCAGATCCTGCATACAATGGCGGAAGGCCAACACATCGCCGCGCAGGAAGGCCTTTTGGCCAAAGCGGAAATAATCCACGAACCGCTCAGCAATCGGCGCTTCTGCCGGAAGCAGGGGTTGAGTATCGTCAGCAACCGGTGGTGACGGAGTCCTGAAGAAGGCGTCAAGCCGTGCAAACTCATGGTCGCCAAACTGCCTTCCAAGAGCGTCAACCCCTGTCTGGCGAAAAAACCCTCGCGCCAAGCCAACAGTCGCATAGATCGCAGATGGATGCGTGCTGTGCTCCAGGGTTTCCAGGCGCTCCCGTAATCCTCCCATAGCGTTGCGATACCGATAGCGCTCTCCCTCCATCAGGTATTTTCGATAGGTATAAGCAGGAGAATAGTCCGGGCGATGTTCACCGATCGTCCGCCAGTGGTTGCTTCTCGATAGAGGCCGCCGCCCCACATAAACCGTACGCCATCCAGCCTTCCCGATTTGCTCGACAAAGTCTGTATCTGGGGAAATGGAATTGCGGAACCCATGGTTGCCGAAGCACTCAGTTCGGAAGAGTTTGATGCCCACCACCTGCTGAACCATTGGGTCGCGCAGATGGCCGACAGCTATGCCGACATCTGCCCTCATTGCCCTGCGCAAGATGGCAACACATTGCCTGTCGAGGACCATGTCGGAATCGACCTGGATGAAGTAAGGCGTCGTTACCTGTCGGACACCAGCGTTCAATGCCTGATGGAATGGCCGCACATCGCGGACGATAATCGTTTCATCCACCGCCAAAGTCTGAGCACGAAGGCTCTCAATCGCTTGCTCGGTGGTTGCCTCGCCGGTGGTTAGCACTACCGCGGTAACGCCGCTCGCCGACCTTGAGAAACGCATTATTCCGCTCTGTTGCGGGCGCATTGCGCGGCAGGCGATGGTTCCCAACCTCTTAAGCGCCCGAACTTTTGCACAAGCCGTAACAGCCGTTTGTTTGGCGCGATGACGCGGGTCGCCAACGCCGATTTCAGTTCAGGGATCGAAATCAATCGGAAGCTAGGCATCAGCGCGAGCAAGAAATTCCAGCGCGTGGGGAAGAGCCGGCGAGCCAATTCGAGCTCGCTATCCTTTAGGCGACGATAGAGTCCAAAGTCTCGCTTCTGGTACATCAGAAACCGATTAGTCGAGAGCGCTTCAGCACGAAACCTTGCGATCACGGTATTGTTGTTTTTGATTTCTGGTAGCCAACTGTTCCAAACCTGAAGCCTTTGGAACAGAACGAATTCCGGATCTTGCTGCATCGCTTGCCCGTAGGTATTGCCGCTGTGTTGGCGCAGACTTACGAGGATTGTAGGGACGCAATCCGCATTGCATATGCGAGCGAGCCGCAGGCAAAGATCACGGTCCTCTGCCTGAACCAAGCTCTCGTCGAAACCGCCGATGCTAACGATGACCTCACGCCGCACCATCATCGTTGACGGTGCTATGCCGTAGAAACCCTCTAGGATTGCTCGGAAGATATCCCCGCTCTGCGTTGGGACCACCACAGGCGCATTGGGGATCGGCCGGCCCTGCGCATCAATCTGTCGAAAGCCGCAATTCACCAGGCCCAAGCGGGGCTGATCGGTCGTGAATCGGGAGGCAAGCGCCGCAAGCACCCCCGGGTCCCAGACATCGTCGCTATCTATGAAGGCGATGAGATCCGCGGCCGATAGTGCCAGCGCCCTATTACGGGCGGCGGATACTCCGACGCCTTCGGTGCGAATAATGCGCAATTGAGGCCAACGCTTCTGGAAATTCGCAAGGACTTCCGGCGTCTGGTCGATCGAACCGTCGTCGATCACAAACACCGTCTCCGGCTGCAGAGTCTGTGCAATCACACTTTCCAGACAGGCAGGCAAAAAATCGGCCCGATTGCGTGTTGGGACTATCACGTCAATGGATGGAAATGGGCCCAGTGGCTGGAAAACGGGGCGTTCCTTCATTCCAAACTCGCCCGACGGGATCGCTGAAAAATTCAGGTCATAGGTTGCAGATTCGGGTGACGGCTCCGCCGCGGGCCCTGTATCCTCCGGGAGACGCGTTGGCGAACAGGCATCCATGGGCAGCAAAGGCAGATCGGCGGTCGCCACTGATTTTATCCCCATCGTTGCCGTCCTTCGGGCGATCGCTATCTCATTGGTCGTCCTTTATCACCTGGTTCCCGCGCAAATTCCTGGCGGGCTCGTGGGTGTCGACGTCTTCTTTGTTATATCCGGGTTTCTCATTTTGGGAAACATATGGAAGTCGGTAGCAGAGGGACGCTTTAGCCTTATCGCGTTCTTTAAGCGACGAACGCTTCGCATCATCCCCCCCTACGCGATCCTGATTGCAGCCAGCAGCATCGTTGCCTGCTTCGTCCTGGTAACGCCGCAAGAGCTTGCGGATTATCGACGAGACTTCATCTGGTCGGGGACGTTCGTCGCTAATGTTCTGTATTCGGACATAGTCGGCTATTTCGACAATGCCGCCAGCCGCCACATCCTCTTGCACCTATGGTCGCTGGCTGTGGAAGAGCAATTCTACGTCCTGGCGCCGCTCACTACTCTTGCCATCGTCGCGGCCGCGGGATGGGTGTCGGCGAAACATCGCTTCAGTACTGCCGTCGCAATGGGAGCCGTGGCGGGATGCGCGTCACTTGTGGGCTGTATCGCCTTCAGTGGTGACGTTGCACCGCAGGAGGCGTTCTATCTGACGCAATTTCGCCTTTGGGAGTTTCTGGTGGGAGGCGCGGCACATGCCGCGCTGCCCTTGGCGCGGAGCTTCCGGCGATGGGTCCGCGATGGAATAATGCTCATAGGGCTCAGCCTTATCCTTGCTGGAGCGGCTATTGAGCCGTCGGATATGGCATTTCCCGGATATTTTGTCGTCCTGCCTGTTTTGGGTACCCTGCTCGTGGTCGCTGCCGGCGTGGAGCAGACGAGCCTTCTCATGCGGTGGTTGGCGACAGCACCGGTCCTTTTCTTGGCCCTAATATCCTATGAGGTTTACCTTTGGCATTGGCCGATCCTGGTCTTTGCGCGGTTTACCCGATTCGGCGAGCTTCCCGTCGCCTGGCGGGTTGGTTGCGTCGCAGCCGCAATCATTCTAGCGGCGGTTACTCATTTCGCCCTTGCCGGAGTGGTATCAAACCTTCGCCGGCCCCGCCCGTGGGCCAAGGACCTGCGCATTTTAACGACTGTGCTCGGCGTTTACGGGTTAATGGTCGCAGTCCTGGGGTTCAGCCTCGACCAGGTCACGGGAGAGCTCAGGGCGAACATCCACCCGCTCCTGGTGCCGGGTCTGCAGCGAAATAAATCCTGCGACCTCCTCGATCCCAAAAGTCCCAAAGAGGGTTGCAAGCCGTTGCTGGCCGGCAGGGGGACGGGCCTGGTGATAGGCGACTCGCATGCCGGAGCCAACTTTAAGGTCTTTGCCGAACATGCAGGGAAGGCCGGCGCCGGTCTCCTGTTCGCTTCATTTCCAGGCTGTACACCGTTTCTAACGGTGGACCGGCGAAGCGACAGTATTCCGGCGACCTGCAGGCAATGGCACAGGGATGTCAGACGGATGCTGGAGGAAGGTGAGGCCCGGTTCGCGTTTGCTATCGTGACAGCTCAGTGGCTTTTCCATATCGATGACCTAATGGGGCCAAGCCAGGAGGAGGCCTTCAAAAAAGGGCTTCGTGCTAATCTCGATAGCCTTCATGTCGCAGGGGCCCAGAGGATTCTGGTTATCGGCTCAACGCCGCTGCTACCTCGCGAACCCGGTGATTGTATCGTCCGCGCCGACAGGCTCGGCTTGGATCGCGATAGCCATTGCGCGGTATCTCGCACCCGCTTTGCCGACCAGACAAGAGACCTCAACCGCTGGATCGAAGCGGCTATTTCGGGTGACAAGACCGTACGCTTCCTCGACCCGGTGGAAGCATTCTGCGGAGAGCGGTGGTGCTCGCCGGTGAAAGGAAACGTCGCATTATTTTCCGACCATGACCACCTTAGTGCGGCCGGAACCGAGCTTCTCGTCACCGCCGGAAAGGCGGATTTTGAATGGGTTATGTCAGCTTCTCTCTGATGCAGCCGATATTGGCTCACTATCAAACCAGCCCGAAAATGCTGGCCATATAGAGGACGACATGTTCACCCGCGGTCTGTCTGAACACCCCGGATTTGCGTAAATTGACGATCCGGCGCCAAGGGGGTCCCATCCTCGCTACCTCAAAGGCGCTAAGGACCGCTCGAGCTTCAGGCGTTAGCAGGTCACGGCAGAGGTTAAGGGCGGTCACATTGCGATCGTTCCACCCCCGAAAGCGCCCGCGAAGCAGCCATAAGAAGCGCGCTAGGATGGCAGCGATGCCTTCATTAGAGCCGACACTGTTCTCGGAATGCTGACGATAAAGTGTATCCGCCTGGCGCGAATAAATGATCTTCCCGCCGGCCCCGGTAACGATCATATAGGTCCACCAATCGTGGCTCACAAACGAAGTCCGGGAAGCGGTTTCTTTTAGGAGAGCAAAGGCCGCGCAATTCATGACCATCGTATTGCCGCCAGCGATGCTCTGAACCAAAGCGTTTCTAAACTGGGGCACTTTCGTGAAAGCTGCCGACAGCCCAATGTCGGTTCCTGTTTCGTCGACTAGGCGCGTGCGCGAGCAGTACACCTTGGGATCTGGCGTTTTGGATCCGATCGCGGCAATGGCATTTTCGATTTTTTCCGGGATCCAGATGTCATCCTGGTCGCAGAATGCCACAAATTGATAGCGGCTCGGCACCTTCGCTATAAGATAGCGAAAAGTATCAGCACTCGATCGCGAGTTGGCTCCTTTAATGATAAGAAATTTCCCTTTGCTCCACCTACCCTGAGCCTGCTCCAGAATCTTCAAGGATCCGTCCGTCGAGTAATCGTCGGCAACCCAGACATCGATTTTGGACCATGACTGGCGTCGCAGGGAATCCAATTGCTCGTTCAGGTAACGTGCTCCATTGAACGTCGCCAACAAGACGGCAACCGCGCCAGTTGTTGCGTCTCCGTTCAACAAACTGCCCCTACTGGATTGCGCCGGAAGCCTACATCAAGCGACGGGCCATAGGGACACTTGTTACTATATGTTGCAACGACTGCGACATAGTCCTCGCAGAAATAGACCCGATAGCGCGGGAGAGCGTGGACGCCCCAGACTTGAGCACGGCTAGCACACGCTTCGATATTTGAATCAACGGTCTCTCGGGAGAACGGCTACAAGACCGTTTCAAGCACGTCGGGAAACAGGCTGCTATGCCATCGCCACGAATCTTGGCACATCTCGACCAGGCTGCGCCGGGCGCGCCAGTTCAGCTTCGTCAGAGCGAGACCAGGGTAAGCGAAGCTGCTTGCAACGTCCCCTTGGCGCCGACGTGAAAATCGATATGGTACTTTCTTTCCTCTGCTTTCCGAGAAAGCATGGATCATTTCCAGCACGCTGACGCCGCAGCCTGTTCCGAGGTTGACCGTGATGAGCTTTTCCGTTTGCAGGGATTCCAGGGCGCGAAGATGCCCTTCCGCTAGATCCATCACATGCACATAATCTCGAATGCAGGTGCCGTCTCGCGTCTCGTAATCATTCCCGAACACGTTAAGGCAGGGATCGCGACCTGCCATTACCCGCGCTATGCACGGCACGATGCCGTCCGGTAGCTCAAGCGGATTCTCGCCGATCAATCCGCTGGGGTGCGCTCCCACCGGGTTGAAATATCTAAGGATCGCGATTCTGAGCCAACTACCAGAACGCACCGAATCCTCAAACATTTGTTCGACGGCACGCTTGGACCGGGCGTAAGGATTCTGGGGCGCGAGGGGATGGTCCTCGCGAAGCGGGACAGAAATCGGCTTCCCATAAACAGCGGCAGAGGAAGAAAACACCAGCTTGCCAATGCCGACCTCCTGCATGGCTTGCAGGACCCGGAGCGAACCCAACACGTTCGTCTCGTAGTACGCCAACGGATGATCAATCGACTGGCGGATCGACTTCAGTGCGGCAAAATGCATCACCGCTTCACATTGGTGTTCTCTCATTGTCAACGCCAGCAAAGCGCCGTCGCGAACATCTCCCTCGACTAACGTTGGCCACACACCGGTTATGCGATAGATCCGGTCGGCGACATCGCGTCGGGCGTTTGCGAAGTTGTCGAAGATGACGACGCGATGACCCGCCTCGATTAATGCGATCGAGACGTGGGAGCCGACAAAGCCGGCGCCGCCCGTAACCAGAATAGTCATAGCATCAGGCTACGCCATATTGCCCGGAGATTACAACCGACGGAAAGAAATCCATTGTCTCTTACCAGCGGGACAGGTCCCGATTTATGCGGTCAGCGAACCGCCATTTCGGATAGACGGGTTTGCGGAAGCCGCCCTTTTCGCGAGGTCAACTCGCATGCTACCACAAGCGCTGCCACATCGGTCGCCAGGATTGCCCAGTAGGCGTAGCGGAAGTCAGAGGCCACTCCGAAAAGGAAATAGGTCACAAGATAAATGACCGAAGAAAGGCCGAGCGTCGCCACCAAGCGGCGCGACTCCTCCGAGCATAGACGGGCGGCGGCAACACAAACAAATCCAAGGACCAGCCAGAAGACCGGACGATATATTCCAAATTTGGCGGCGCCAAATACGTATTTACTGGCAATCCGGAAACCCCAACTCCGCTGCAGGTGTTCACTGGCTTCAGCGCGGGAATTGCCCAGGTGAAAGAAGGATGTCGAACTGTTCGTCATGAACGTCACAAAGTGCGAAGCCCGGTGACGAAGGTAGGCTAGCGGCTCAGTGCCTACCGCGGCTAACCACGGGCGCCACAGCCCCGATGAATCCCAAAGGCCGCTATCGTCCATGCGCCGGTAGACGAAGCTGCACTCGCCTCGGGGATTGTAGCTGTCCCACTCTGCCGGATGGTAACACGCCGACAGGATCTTTGCGTTCTCCTCGTCGCTCCAGGTCGACGGGAAATAGTTCTTGCCGCTGAAATGGGAGATGCCAGCAATGTCGAAGAGGAGAATCGAATTTATCGGATGCGTTCTCTTTGTGCTAAGAACAGCATAAAAAATTAACTGACTGCCGAGCCATAGTCCTGCAAGCAGAACCACCGCCAGCACGGCTCGTTTCGCAAAGCTATAGGCTCTCGGAGGCTCCAGGATATAAAGGCCGAGCGGAACGGCGGCGAACAGAGCGTTTGGACGGGCCCAACTGCCACAGAGGAACAAACTCCAGACGATGGCCTGCCCGGCCGCCGAAATCCTTCGGCCTTGAATACGGGAATGGAACACTAGGGCGGCGCACATCAGCCAGCTTACCCCGACTAGGACGTCCGTCCATATGGTGCCGGCGAAGTTGATCGCGAAAGGCATGACGCCCAGCAAAGGCATTGCCAATGCGGTGCGCGGATCGATGGTGGCTGCGGCGTTGGCGAAAACCAGCAGCGCCCCCCAATACAGCGTGAGTAGAAAGAACAGTATTCCCTGCGGTCCGGGAACGAGCAACTGGATCGGGGCCCAAATCAGAGCCAATACAGGAGAGTACCAGTCGATGAACGAAAAATTTCGAGCCTGCTCGTATATGCTAATTGAATCGGGCGAGAGCGTGCCAGGATAATAAGCCAACAAGCAGACGCAGAATCCCATTGCGCAAATAAGCGCGGCGACGACCCTAAATGTCAGGGAACGATCGGGCAATTGTTCGTGCACGCACTTGCCAATGGAATTTTGAAGCGACATTAACCCGTGAACGCGGAAACTAGAAGCCGAAGAAAAAGCCGGGCATACGCCCATGGGATCAGGACCAGCGGTGCTTGGCCGTAGTGGCGAGGACTTTTCCCAATGGTATTCCAATTCACCGATTGACAAACGGGAGATCGCGCCGAATTCTGGTCCACTTTCCAAACCAGACGTTCAATCGCGTCAGGACCTGCTAACTTAGACTGCGTCCTACACCCCGCAGTGCTCATTGCACTACGTCTCCGGCCCGTGTCTTCTGAAAACGGGAATAATTTAAGGTCTCGCCGGAGACACTCGGGGATTTCTCCCTTAGATTGTCGAAATAGGGAGCCTAGAGACAGGGACAAATATCTCAGAAGCCCGCTATGTGCGGGCCTTTTTGCGACATTTCTATCCGCTATCTCTAGTTGAGTGACTGCATGGCTGGCGACGCAGTGCTGATCGCACCCGTCTCTGTACTAATTCGCTGCTAACAGGGAATTTTACAGGGAATTTCGAAATTCAGGGCTACGGGAGCCGGTTTGGCAGCTGGAAAACGTTCTGCCGCAGCCACTTATCCATCAATTCCCTACGCAAATTAACAGGGAACGAATTTCCCGTAACAGCAAATTTTTGCCGGGTAAGAGGGAATCTTCGCGAGCGTCTGGGCAATCGAGTAATCGGCCTCTTGGCGTGCCTGCTGGCCGTTGCAGCGTCGCCAAAGATTGGCCGCGATCGGCGGCGCGAACTTTATTACCCAGTTAGTACCACCTCGCGGCTGACCTCGATCCCACGCCGGGCCAGCAGCTCCTCCACTCGCGGATGCTTAGGATGAGGCGGAATAGAGCCACCACCCCGCGGAGCGGATCACGTCCGGTGGGAACTGATGACGCTTACTCGCGGGGTCAGAACAGGATCGCGTGACTGCGGTTGCGGAGGAAATCCGAGTACGTCTAATCGCTGTCCGGACCGAGAAAACTGGAAGTTCAGTTCAAAATAGGCCACTGCTTTCTACCTCCTGACGTCACCTCGGATACGCCATTGTTATCTCTTGCTGGAATCGACGTTGAAGGATCCCCAAACCCGCGAGTGCATTCGATCTGGATGTGTAAGCGGCCATCGTTGGCACTCTTCGGTCTATCGGCCCAAGCGTTTACCCCGCTCTCGCTTTTGAGGCCGCCGCCACTCTCGGGCGCTTCGCGAGACTAGGGGCGTCCCGTTTCGCCACGCGTGTCACCTTCCTCACGCCCGATCCCGCGTGTTTGGAGCCGCTGTTGTGCGCGGCATATTCCTGGCCGTCGACCGGTCCGACATGCGGCGGATCCCTGCCGAGATACGGGCGTCCGATTCCGAAATCCTTTCTGTGCGCGTCAACCCACTTCCAGAGTTTTTCGGAAGCAGCCCACCGCTCGTCGCGCGTGGCTCCCTGGACACTCACGATATCGGCCGCCAGCCCATGCCCGTAGCCACCGCGGGAGCTGCCGCCGTGATATGACCGATTGCTCGCCGCCTTCAGGCCGCTTGCGATCGACTGGCGATAGTCGTCGCGGAATGCGCTGGTGATGCCGGGCGAAAGGCCGGCTGCCTCCGCCGCGTGAAGTGCATGAAACAGTTTGAGC
>Ga0105237_10002786_pt1 | contig 21230 bp, 19 predicted proteins | sample KBSC24metaG_FD_81520 | JGI IMG/M metagenome (GOLD analysis project Ga0105237, IMG submission 81520) | Corn rhizosphere microbial communities from Kellogg Biological Station, Michigan, USA - KBS C2-4 metaG | ecosystem: Host-associated > Plants > Roots > Rhizosphere > Soil | place: Michigan, USA...
CTGAATTGTTCCTGGATGATGCGATAGAGGGTAAGCTGTTCCTTTTCGTTGATTTCCTTCCGTGTACTTTCCACGTGTTTGAAATGTATGGAAAAGGGCTTTGCGATCTTTATCCGATCGATGAGCTGATCCACCGCGGCCACCAGGCCATCTTCTTTCAATTCAGGGGGGATCAGCGTTTGAGAGATATTCCGTATTTCATTGATACAGGTGTTGATCAGGTTGAGACTTTGCCCCAGCAGCCTCTCTTGTTCATCGGAGCCTTCCATCACCAGGGAGAGATAAAGCTTTACGATACTAAGTATTTGGTTGATATTGTCATGCAGTTCCTGGCCAATCATGGCCCTTTCTTTTTCCTGGCCGTCGATGGTGGCTTGGGCCAGCATTTTTTGATGTGTCAGCCGATGCCGGATGAGCTTCTGTTCGGCGTTCTTTTTTTCCATTCGATCTTTCACTTCCTTTAAGGCCCTGGTGATCTTAGGATAAATGGTGAAAATCTTGTCCTTGGAGACATAATCCGTAACGCCTAGTTTGATCTGCTCCACGGCATTCTCTTCCCCGATGGCGCCCGATATGATGATGAATGGTACTCCGGGCAGGATCCTTTCCTTGATCTGAAAAGCCATCTGCGCATCGAATGAAGGAAGGTTAAAATCGGACAAGATTATTTCCGGCCGGAACAGCTCAAGGGCCTCTTCGAACTGCTCCTTTGTCTCCACCTGTCTGGCTTCGTACTGGAAGTCGTTTTTTCTCAATTCATAATGGAGGAGGTCGATGTCTTCAGGGTCGTGCTCGACGATCAGTACTTTTACCATGATCAGTACATTTAAAGGTATTTTTTTGATCCTATCCGGAACCGGCTAACAGGATCAGGGAATCAATCCCTACCCTAATCCATGCGTATCTAACCCATTTATGCAATAAATGAGCCTAGCGGCCTGTTTGGCTTTTACCATCGCATAGTTGCCTTCGAGGTCGGCGGTGGAGTAGTGTGCGGCGTGGTATAGATGGTAAACGATGGCACGATGCTTCATGGACTGCAGTTTTATACCTTTTGCGAGTAGGCGCCATTCGATGTCCACATCCTCTCCTACTCCGGCGCTGACATAATCCTCGTCGTATCCATTTATTTCAATCAGATGCCTTTTTAGGATGCCCCAGTTACAGCCCCAAATGCCATTGTTCTTGCTGCTCTTGCGGAAGAAGGGGAGATAAATGCCATCTTCCATTCTTTCGGAGCCATGCCGGACATGGCTGTAGAAGGACAGGAGGTTCCTGTCACCAGTGGCCAGGAGTTTTTTTGTAAGGCGCTGGCTTACCATTACTCTTCTGCCGAAAAATGCGCTGTCTTCGCGGGCGGCGTTGGCATATTCCTTTAGCCATTGGCTGTGAGGGATACAGTCACCGTCGAGGAAGGTGAGGAATTCGCCTTCGGAGGCCCGGATGGCGGCGTTCAGGATCCTGTTCTTACGGAAGCCGTTGTCGTCCTGGGTGACGTGTTTTAGGGGGAAGGAGAGTTGGGGTGACATTTTTGCGACATATTCCCGGGTGGCGGGTGCGTTGTCGTCTTCGGCGATGATGACCTCGAAGTTGCCATAGGTCTGTCGCTTCAAGCCGGAAAGGATGAGATCGAGGAAGGGCAGATTTTTGTAAAAGGCAATGATGACCGAGATCTTCATGGGCGTAAAGATATGGCTTATATTTGTCCGGCATGGCCAACAGCGCATCGCTAATTTTTAGGGATATACAGCAAGGGAATTACCGGAGTCTCGCCCGGGGCATCTCCTATATAGAGAATGGGGTGACGGATTTTTTTGCGGAGCTGAAGGATCAGCCTCCCTTCCCGGGTGCGGTGATCGGCGTGACGGGCCCTCCCGGTGCGGGTAAGAGTACCCTGGTGGATGCGTTGATCGGCGGGTTTGTGCAGGCGGGGAAAAAGATCGCCGTCCTGTGTGTGGATCCTTCTTCGTCCTTTCATTCCGGCGCGCTGCTGGGAGACAGGATACGGATGAGCGAATGGTACAACCATCCGGATGTCTTTATCCGGAGCCTGGCCTCACGCGGATCGCTGGGTGGGCTGCATCCGGGTATCCTTTCCATCGCGGAGCTTTTGAAGGCCGGGGGCTTTGACCATATACTGATCGAGACGGTGGGTGTGGGGCAGAATGAGATAGAGATCGCGGCCCTGGCGGATGTCACGCTGGTGGTGCTGGTGCCCGAGGCGGGGGATGAGATACAGACGATGAAGGCGGGGTTGATGGAGATCGCGGATATTTTTGTCGTAAACAAGAGCGACCGGCCGGATGCGGACCTTTTTGTACGTACGCTACGGTATACGTTGTCGTCCGCTGTGGATCGATCGGGGACGGCCGTTGTCAAGACGGTAGCGTCACAGCGGCAGGGTCTGGATGAGCTGATGAAGGAGATCGATGCCTTTTTAGCGCATGGGAAGAATGGACGCCGAAACTACCGTCTGCTGGCGGAGAGAGCGTATTACCTGATACGGGAGCGGCGGATGAAGGATGTGAATGTATCGGAGCTTGAGGAGGCGATCGTGCGGGCGAGTGAGGGGGGTGGCTTTAACCTGTATCAATTCGTGGCGGGGTGGGCGGACTTCAGATCTTCCGGAACACCAGACTGAGCCTTTTGAAAATATTTTTTATCCGGAGGGCCCTGTTTATGTTCGGGTCCTTTAGGACTCCATCGAAGGTTTCGCCTCTTCTAAGAAAGAACTGGGTAAAGGTGCTGGATGTCATTCCCCATTTGGAGATGAACATATAATATCCTTTGTTCTTTTTTGTCATCCGGGTAGTGGACTTATTGCCAAAATGATATACGCGGCTTTTGCTCACGCCTTTGAACAGCCGTATACCCATCATCCAGAGCTTCATGGAAAAGTCGGGGTCCGAGTACCATCCGGGGGAGAATTCCACGCTGTAGCCGCCGGCGAGGTCCCATATGTCCCGGTGTACTACGTTGGGGGGCCAGGTAGATCCCTGCCAGTCGGGCATGGGGAGGGCGGCGTATTCCTTTAGCAGCCTTTCTTCCTGGAAGGATTCCACATCCGTACCATATTCTCCTTTGATGCTGCAGTTGCTGACGGGGTAGTGTTCGATGGGGGTGGCGGAGAGGAAGAAGAGGTTATGACCGATGTTTTTTATTTCTTCGTACAGGATCTCATCCCAGCCGGGGCAGGCGTACATATCATCATTCATGTAAACGATGTAGTCGGTGGCCACCAGCTCGCGGGTGAGGTTGAGGGCATAGCAGATGCCGATGTTCTTTTCGCTGTAGGTGTAGTCGATGTCCGGCTGTGCGTCCACCCATTCTTTTGTGCCGTCCCTGCCTTCGTTGATGTGTACGATGACCTGGTGCGGCAGTTTGGAGTTCTTGCGCAGGCTGTCGATACAGAGCTTCAGATAGGAGAGATTGTTCCAGGTAGGAATGATGATAGAGAATACAGCGCCGGCGACAGAAGGGTGTTTTTTCTTTTCCGTACGGGATATTATATCGACCATTGGATAAAATTACCGATTATCCCCGGATGATCCATCTTCGGAATGCTGGCTTCTCCACCAGCGGAACCCAACGAGACCCAGGATAGCCAGCGGAGTAAAGGCCAGATAGATAATTCCTTTGTTCAGCGCCTTGGCGGGCCCCTCCCCCATCTGCTGGGCTGTGCGGGTGCATATGGAGCACTGCGCTGCCACGCGAGTGGTTGCGGTTGTTATTATCAACAATGCTAATATGGCTATCAGCTTGCGCATACCCAAAGTTACGAACTGAATGAATATCTTACTTCACTTCTTCCGTCTTCATAGCAGTCTGGCGGCGCTTGCGCTCATTCTCGTCGAGAATGGTCTTACGCAGACGTATCTTCTTTGGCGTGACCTCGATGCATTCGTCGTGCTGGATGTACTCCATGCACTCTTCGAGGGTCATTTGCTTTTTCGGGATGATACGAACGGAGTCATCGCTACCGCTGGCGCGCATGTTGGTCAGCTTCTTGCCTTCCGTAGCGTTGACGATGAGATCGCCCGGCTTGATATGCTCGGCGATGATCTGTCCGACGTATACGTCTTCGCCCGGATCGACAAAGAAAGTACCGCGATCCTGCAGTTTATCGATGGAGTAGGCTGTGGTCTTTTCCTGATTTTTCGACAACAATACACCGTTGTTCCGGCCGGGGATGGGGCCCTTCCAGGGTTTGTATTCCAGGAAGCGGTGGGCCATAACGGCCTCTCCGGCTGTATTTGTCAGCATACCGCTACGCAGACCGATGAGGCCCCGGGAAGGGATCTCAAATTCCAGGTGCTGCATATCGCCTTTGCTTTCCATGACGAGCATTTCACCTTTACGCTGGGTCACCATGTCGATGACCTTACCGCTGTAATCACCGGGTACGTCAACAACCAGGATCTCATACGGCTCGTGCTTTTTGCCGCCAATTTCTTTTACCAGTACCTGGGGCTGTCCGACCGTCAGCTCAAAACCTTCCCGGCGCATGGTCTCGATGAGGATGCCCAGGTGAAGGATACCGCGTCCGTAGACGAGGAAGCTATCGGCGCTGTCCGTGTCTTCTACGCGAAGGGCCAGGTTCTTCTCCGTCTCTTTTATCAGCCTGTCGCGCAGGTGACGGGAGGTAACGAATTTACCGTCCTTACCAAAGAAGGGTGAGTTGTTGATGCTGAAGAGCATGCTCATGGTGGGTTCGTCCACGCTGATGATCGGGAGCGCTTCGGGGTTCTCCGCATCGGCGATGGTGTCACCGATGTTGAAGTCTTCCAGACCGACAACGGCACAGATGTCACCGGCAAAGACCTCGGTGGCTTTTTTCTTACCCATGCCCATGAACGTATATAATTCTTTTATCTTACTGCGTTTGATCGTGCCATCGGCCTGCATGAGGGCGACGCTCTGGCTTTCCTTGATAGAGCCTCTTGCTATCTTGCCTACGGCGATACGGCCGAGGAAGGAAGAGTAGTCCAGGGAAGTGATCTGCATCTGCAGGGGTCCTTCGGCAACTTTGGGAGCGGGAACGTATTGCAGGATACCGTCCAGGAGGGGGGTGATGTCTGCACATTGTTCGTTCTTGCTATTGAACCAGCCGTTCTTGCCACTGCCATAGAAGGTGGGGAAGTCCAGCTGTTCTTCTGTCGCGTCGAGGTTGAAGAAGAGTTCGAATACGGCATCATGCACTTCGTCGGGGCGGCAGTTGGGTTTGTCGACCTTATTGATGACCACGATGGGTTTCAGGTTCAGGTGAAGGGCTTTTTGCAGCACAAAACGTGTTTGCGGCATGGGTCCTTCGAAGGCGTCCACGAGCAGCAGTACGCCGTCGGCCATTTTCAACACACGCTCCACTTCACCGCCGAAGTCAGAGTGACCAGGGGTGTCTATGACATTGATCTTTACGTCTTTGTATTCCACGGCAGCGTTCTTGCTGAAGATGGTGATACCTCTCTCTCTTTCCAGATCGTTGTTGTCCATGATCAGCTCGCCAGTCTCCTGGTTGTCCCGGAATACGTGGGTAGCGTGTAAGATCTTGTCTACCAGGGTAGTCTTACCGTGGTCAACGTGTGCGATGATGGCTATATTTCTGATTTGCATAATGTTATCTCCCTTACGGACCGGAGTGTTCACCCCGGTTTAAAGCCGCAAATGTACGCCAAAACACCCGAACTTCCTAGCTTAAACGAAGGTTTGGGGAGAAATAACATAAAAAACACATCCTTCTACTAGGGTAGACTCTTATTTTGAAGGGATGTGAGGGCGTCTTAGCCAGTAATAAACGCATACAGCCAATATAAATATGAGGGAGATGACGGTGGCCCAGCGGAAGAGGAGCTGCCGGCGTCTGTCTCTTTTTTGAAGTTCGGCTTTCTCCTGCTGGACGGGGAGCTCGTGGCGTTTTTGCTGGTCATCCACCTTGTTGGAGGTCTTGTTCATAGAAAGATAAAAAAATCAAGGGGATAATATGCGGGCTATTTTATAATTTAAGCGCAAATTCCCCCCATGCGCAAAAAATGGTTAAGATGGTTGCTGCTCATTCTTGTCATATTATATGTTGCCTATCTGCTCGGTCCCAGTCCTTCCACCCCTGAGTATAGTAAAGTCATGCCTGTCGTCCCCGCGGCTCCTGCCGCCCTGGAGAACTATATCCGGGAGGGAGAGGCCAAGCATAAGCTGAAGCCGGACAATGAGGCGCGGATCGTTTGGGCCAATGACAGTTCCAAGGCCATGACGGAGTATGCCATCGTATATCTGCATGGGTTCTCTGCCAGCCAGGGTGAGGGTGATCCTGTGCACCGGTGGGCTGCACGTCGCTATGGCTGTAATCTTTATTTATCGCGGATGGCCGAGCATGGCATCGACACTGTCGAGGCCATGGTAAATCTTACGGCCGACGAATACTGGGAGAGCGCGAAGCAGGCGCTGGCGATCGGGCAGCAGCTGGGTAAGAAGGTGATCCTGATGGGGACCTCTACCGGCGGTAGTTTTGCGCTGCAGCTGGCGGCGGCCTATCCAGACAAAGTCGCGGGGCTGATCCTGATGTCGCCGAATATCGCTATCAATGATCCCAATGCGTGGGTGGCCAATAATCACTGGGGGCTGCAGGTCGCCCATATGGTGACGGGTTCTCCGTATATCATCAGCAAGGAGGATTATGGTCCTTTGTATCGTCAGTACTGGTACCCGAAATATCGTAGCGAGGCTGTCGTTGCGCTGGAAGAGTATCTTGAGACGGCTATGGTGCGTCAAACATTCGAGAAAGTGACGACGCCTGTGGAGATGATGTATTATTATAAGGACAAGATCCAGCAGGACAGCACGGTGAAAGTATCGGCTGCGCTGGAGATGTTCGATCAGCTGGGGACGCCGGACAGTCTGAAATATAAGAAGGCTATACCCGAGGCGCATACCCATGTGCTCAGTTCGGGTCTTCGTTGCCGGGATATCGAGGGTGTCAAGGCGGGTGTGGATCATTTTATGACCACCATTATGCATTTGAAGCCTGTGCCGGGGTCAACTTCTCCGGAGCTGTTGGCGTTGGGAGTGCATTAATCGTTCGATTAATTTAAAAGATCGATCTTTGTGCCGGAACGGAATGCAGGAGTTGGTCTTACCTATAAGACAGCCCAATTCCTGCAAACAGCTAATGTCTGTCCATCGGACGAGCCGCCGAAGGCGGCTTCTGGAACCTAACGCACGGCAATGTCAAGAAAAATAGTCTATTTAATAAATCCCATTTCCGGCACGCGCGGAAAAACTTCCCTACGGGAGCTGATCGTCCGCCGAACGGAGGAGCAGCATATCGATTTTGAGATACTTCCTACCGATGCGGAGGGCAATTACGACCATTTAAGGGATCACATCATAAAAGACAAGGTAACGGATATCATTATCTGCGGTGGCGATGGTACGGTGAATGCGGTTGCCGCGGCGTTGCAAGGATGTTCCGTGCGCGTAGGTATCATTCCGATGGGTTCGGGGAATGGGCTGGCGTTTGCCGCGCGGATACCGAAGGATCCCAACCGGGCGCTGGATATTATTTTTGCGGGGAAGGCTTCGCTTATCGACGGGCTGATGATCAACGATAAATTTTCGTGTATGCTGTGTGGCATCGGCTTTGATGCGGAGGTGGCGCATACATTTGCGCAGCAGACGACGAGGGGGCTGCAGACGTATATACGGGTTACTTTCGGAATTTTCTTTAGCGGCAAATGCTGGCAGTTCGGTATCGAGCCGGGGCCTGGTATCGAGCCCTTCACAGCGGAAGCATTTTTTATCAGCATTGCCAATGCCAACCAGTTCGGCAACAACTTTACTATTGCGCCCAGGGCTCGTTTGGATGATGGGCTGCTTGATATCGTCATCGTAAAAAAGATGAATAAGTTCCGCACGTTGTGGGCGGTGTTGCGGCAGGTGCTGGGGGGATATGCGATCAAGCGTAATCCCGGCAAGCCCGGCAATGGGAAGGTCCTTTATTTTCAGACGCCTGCATTGCGTATCGTGAACAGCGAGCTGGCGCCACTTCATATAGATGGTGATCCTACCAAGACGGCGGCTGTCTTTGATATCCGCATATTGCCTCATATAATAGAGCTGATACAGCCGGGGTGAGGATGTTAGTCTCGCGTTAGCCTTTTACAACATTTTGTTTCTTTTTCATGCCAGGGCATAAAAAAAGCCCCTTTTTTAAAGGGGCTGCACTAGTCAGTTTCCATAACCATTAAACCTTATCCTATTAACATTGAATATACCAATTTCCCCTTATTCAAAGGACATAAAGGGATTTATTTAGTCCGGAATTGTCCTTTTGGCTCATCCTTCGTCTTATTCCTGCTCCCGGAGGCCACGACCTGTCTTTTGCTGAAGTTTTTCGATCTTTTCGGAGGCTTCGGCTTTTGTCATATCGGCGGGGAGCTGCTCGCCGGCTTCGCCGGCGAGGGTGTGGAGATAGGAGCGCTGAGCGCCTGTCATCGGCTCGTCACCTGTGGTCCAGTCTTTTGGGTCTTTTATCGCGTTGCCGGCGGGGGCGGGTTTTGCGTTGGGGTTTGAGTCATGGGCGGAAAGCTGGTCCTGGCCGGGCTTGTCGAAGGAGCCGGGGTTTTTTAGGGTGAAGGCGGGTTGGTCGGTGGATTTATTGGGCTGGCGGGCGTCGTCCTTCGATGTGTTCGGCTGATTGTCGCTGGATTCCGGCTGATTGTCGCTGGTCGAAAGCTGTTTATATGGATTGTCCTTTTTCATGGTTTGCTGATTTTCTTTGGGGATGCAATGGGTGTGCCAGGGGGGCTCTTCAACTAAACGTTTCTTGCAATTTCATATGGCTTTCTTTTTAGGAGCAAGGCGTCTACCGACATTATTAACCCAGCAGTAAGGTTTGCAGACATTATTTCAGGATATGCTATAATTACATAGCCCAATAGATATACCACTATAGCATGTATACCGAAACCCAAATTGAAGCTTGCGATAAAAATATAGACGAATTGTTCTCTCCGAACGAAATTCGAAAACCTTAATGCTAGGAACAAGCCAGCCAGGATAAGAAAAAGGTAATGGCTTACTTCCATTAAAAAATAGATAAGCTCATTCTTTATAAAACCGCATAGTGTGATAATCCCTATCGACACCATAAGTGAAAAAGCAAAAGTTTTGAATCGTGGTTTCATGGTGTAGGTATTTAATTGCAACTACCAAGGTTAGCATGCAAAAACGGTGTCGTAATGCGAGTCATTCCCGTAAAATTATATCCTCGAATGTCTTCACCCAAATCTCCTGGATCAACGCCCATGCCTCCTAACCAATATCCGATGGTACGTGGAAGAGAAATATGGCCGGCATCCAATGCATCCAAAGCAAAGTTGGTACAATTGTAGGTATTGACCTGATAATTATCGCTGGTCGAACCCATAACGAATTGAAGCATGTTGAAGAACATTGTACTATTAATATTGTATTGTGCACCTATGTTGAAGGGAGTATTTTCATCGTTATTAAGCACTCCTGGTACCGGAGGCGTAATTGGCCAGACAAATTTTGAAGGATAAAACCCGACATTACGTGTAATCGACCACCCGCCGGGCATATTCTCTGTGAGGATCAAATAGGTATGACCAGCTCCGGAAGCCCCACTGCCCGATGAGCCGTCTGTAAAACTAACAGTCCAAGGGTTGCGGCTACCGGGAGTAGGCTGGTCGACACATATTGTCACCTGGAAGGTTGCACCGGGAGTAACTTGAAAGCATTTCAGGTAGTCTTTAATATCTGTGATAATATGTGTAGGCGCATTAATGACAGGCGCCGCGGGCAATTTACCATTAACTGAGATGGATATGGTGCCGCCTCCGGCGATACCTCCATATGAGCCGCCTCCCCCACCTGCGTCAACACTTTCCGGTATATACATGGAAGAGCATCCAACGAACTCGACCCAGTATTCCCCATCATTCGGCGAGCCGACTGCATAATTATACCCATATACGTATGTACAGGTCTGAATCAAACCTTCTGATCTTACGGACCCGGTTATTTGTTTGGAGGGTGTCATGGCTGCGGCAGCTTGATCAGGGACATAGCGTTGCACTGATCCGCCGGGACCGTAATGATATTTATTCAATGGATTACCCCAGTAATCATCCACCAGTACAAAACCGGTAAATGTTTCTTGGCCGGACTTTAGGTACAAGCTATCGGGAAGCGAGGTTACGCGCTCTGCATGCCAAGCGAGACTTGAGTCCTGGTATACCAGCAATTTTTCCTGGTTGTCCAAACGAAAGCAGTTGTTCCCTCCGCTGGTCGTCTTTACGAAGATATCCTTTGCAAAATGCACCGGCACCAGCACAGCAGGACGACCGCGGAATAAAGTGACCCATGCGGATGACCAAAGCAGCTCCCTTGAACGAGTCGTTCGATCATTTCGGGGATTATTGGCCTCATATACGGGTGCCTGGTTCTGGATTGCCTGGACATATGCCCTTGCCTCGGATATAATATGAGGCGTCAGCGTTCCATTGTTGTCTGCTTTATTACAACGATAAAAAAAGAGGGGTAAGAACAGCAGTGTGCAAAAGATAGCGAAAGATGATAGAATAGATCTCATATTATAAGGTTTAGATTGACAGAAAGGGCAATAACAATGTTCGTGATTAAAATTATTCCTAATTATGATCTTATCAAATAGGTGAAGAGTAAAATCGTCGGAATGTGACAAAAATCACATTGAGAAGCGCGGTTATACCTCAGCGGGACTTCGGTAAATATTTTTAGAAAGGGGAGCCATCTTGACTAAGTGCTTACAATTAGAATTTGTCATGTAAGACCATTTACCAACCTACTCCCATAGGGTAATTAGAGCGATGAAACTCGTTCAATACTTATATTAGAATGTATAAACCTTATCTGTCTTATGGAGCAGTTGATATTCTTTCTCAATGCGATTGCCTCTTCCGAGGGCTGGCCTCTTTCAAGTGAGTGTCTTTCCTATTTGCGAAAAATCATCAAAAAAAGATCAATAAAGCAAGACGAATATCTGTTAAGTGCAGGAGAAGTTTGTACGAATTTGTATTTTATTCAGAAGGGCTTATTAAAGTGCTATTATATTTTACGTAAAAAAGAAGTGTCAGATTGGTTTTTTGGAGAGGGAGAAACGGTCGTATCCATAGACAGCTTTTACGACCAGGTGGCAAGCAATGATTTTATTCAGGCATTGGAGGACTGCGAACTGTTCTATGTTACTTACGAGGAGTATCTGCATTTGAACAAGACCTTTATTGAATTCAATGTCGTCGGAAGATATCTGACCAATAAATATTTGCGGATATGGCACCAACAAGCCAGGAATATTCGAATGATGACGGCCGAAGAGAGATACGCTTTTTTGCTTGATAAACACCCGGAACTAATTATGAGGGTGCCTATCCGGGACCTGGCTTCCTACCTCGATATGTCCAGGGAAACGCTTAGCCGTATGCGCGGCAGGATACATTAAGTGATTTTTATCAATTGCATCTAACCAAAAGCCTTCCTAAATTTATATCGTGTCGTCAAAGTGAAATGACCGTGATGATGACAATGTCATAAATTTATTTGAAAAGCAACTTGCTATTTATGGAGGAATTTGTGAAAGAGCTGCAAACGCAGTTGGAGATAAGTCTGAATGCTATTTCAGCTGAAACCAACCCTGTAAGGGGTTGCGACAAGAAAATAGAGTTGATAGAAATCGCCATTGGGCGAATGAAAGAGTATCTGTTAGAGCATCCATTCTGTAACAGGGAATGTGAAATTCAATACTTTAAATACTGGTCCCTAAAATTAGTCAAGCTGGATGTATACCACGTTGCTTTATATAACCTGGAAATTACACGAATAACCTCAGACAAGGATCAATTGCTGAGATACATGGAAAATGAGATGCGACGCATAAAGGCATTTACCGAAGAGCACCAGGAACTTTACAGGTACTATCGTGCCGGGCGCACCGATGAGGATGAAAGATACTTTACTTTCAAATTACCATCCCGGACCACCGCCTTTCTTATAGCTGATAGCACTTTTTGCCGTGCAAGCCTGGTGCTGGGGAAACTGCTGGCATATGAGGAGTATAGAGTCGTGCTGGAAGATGAAATTGGACGGCTCAAGAACCCCAACCTGCAAGGTAAAAAGATCGAGATCAGGGTGCCGAAGTCGGCAGTAGCGGAAATTATCGTCCCAATATTTGTGCTACAGTGGATATGGATCGATGGTCAGCCGGCAACACTTAACGAACTGGTCAAGATGGCTGAGAAGGGCCTGCAGATAGATTTCAAAAAAATTTTGATGTTATAGATAATGCTAACCGCAATAGAAAAAAGTCTACGCATCCTCATCTGGAGCAGTTGGTGCAGGCCTGGAATGGGAGGATGGGAAGGCTGAATCCGTAGACTCTATTTTTCTTATTCATAATAATCAGCAATATAGTTCCCTATAGCCTGGACCAAGCCGCCGGGATGACCTTGCTTTTCACGATCCTTCCACCCGTGGTCGCTGCAACACAGGTAGGCGTAGAAAGTATCTCCCAACGTGACGCGGAAGTAGACAGGCATCCCATTGACCCCCACATCCTCGGAGGGAGTGATGGTGCCGGCATAATGCTGGTTTTCGAAGTCGAGGGATAAGGGGAAGGATGCGGTCTTGTTCATGGGAGGCATTTTTAATAGCAAGGGCTGAAAACGAGATGACCTAGAATGTGTTTTGCTGGCTACATCGCGCTGATATTTATTTAGAGTGGCCACTCCACTATACTCATCTTCTTCTAAAAATGAGTACAAGAATAATAATGAGCACAACAGTTCCAAGACCTATATACATAACAAGCAATTGAGGGTGAAAAATTTCGATACCTAAGTTACCATTTAAAATATCATGCCACGCCCTGGATATTCCGGGAGCCTTCCCGAACCACCCGGCCACCTGCAGCTAAATAAAAGCCGCCAGCTAATAAGTGACTTCTGAAGGTATCTCCGACCGACGTAACTAACCAGCCGCCCTTGGGGTCGGAAGGAGAGAAAAATGGACTATCGGTGTTTCAGCTATGGCATAGAGCAAGAAGCTGAAAAATTGATCCGGCAAGGTAAAAAAGGGCCAATGCCTGACACAGCCCGATGTTGTGTACCCCGACCGGAAAAAGGTCCGAATGGATTCCAGCAGCTCGCTGGGCTATACGGCCCGATACCCGGTGATCGTAAAGGCATTGCATTGCGCAGGGAATTATTGATGAATACTAGATAAAAACAATATGTAATCAGTTTTTGTTTCAATGACCGATTGATCTGCGAAGGCTACAAATTTCCGTAATACAGGCAGTTTGCCCCTATTCAGGTAGGAAGTGATTTCTTTGACCGCCATGGGCGGTAGTCTGCTAAAATATATTTCTTTTTTTTGTCCAATTTGTATAATCTCAGTTGTTATAGTATAGATATTCCGACAACCAGAAGATCTATCTTAATTAAACAATAATGAAAAACTTCGTATGCAAAATTCGATACAGACAATAATAACCGACTTAGGCTACGGTGAATCACCACGCTGGCACGACGGAAATCTTTGGTTTTGTAATTGGACAATGCAGCAAATAGTTGCAATCGATGTAAATGGTAAAATCGAAACTACCATTAAATTGCCCTTCACTTCATTTCCCTTCTCTATAGACTGGTTGCCAGATGGGCGGCTTGTGATAATTTCCGCAAGCGACCAGCCTCTCTTAAGACTGGAATCGGATGGCGCTCTAATACCTCATGCTGACCTTAGTTCCCTAAACATAAAGACATGGAACGAAATAGTGATTGACAGCAGGGGAAATATTTACGTCAATGGGGGAGACATCATAGCCGTAGTCACACCTGATGGTTCCATTAAAAAAGTTGCCGACAGCCTTTCATTTCCTAACGGGATGCTTATAGCAAATGGCGGTTCAGCTTTAGTGATAGCTGAATCACATGGTAAGCGGCTTACTGCATTCGACATAAATAATGATGGCAGCCTGTCAGACAGGAGAATATGGGCTGATGTAAAAGACGGAGTGCCTGATGGTATTTGCCTGGATGTCGAAGGAGCTATTTGGTATGGGGATGTGCCTAACAAACGATGTGTCCGCGTGCGTGAGGGCGGCGAAGTATTACAAGTGGTTGATCTGGATAAAGGGTGCTTTGCATGCGCACTTGGAGGAGCAAACAGGAAAACCTTGTTCATGATGGTAGCAGAATGGCGGGGATTTGAGAAGATGTTTGATGGAAAGCGCACCGGCGAGGTGCGAGCTTTTGATGTTCCTGTAAATGGCGTAAAATGACTTGTTCGTAGAGCACATTCCATTAAGTGTGTCCAATCAAGTCTTTCCAGCGAACAAGGAGGCTGCAATATTGCTGCGGGCTTTATTTTTTCGGGGGTAGTACTAAATGCCCTTAATTTGCATTCTAGTATGCGACAACTTCTTTGCTTTTTACTTTTACTCCTCCCTGGTTTGGCCGGTTTTGCCCAAACATTCCTTATCGGTAGCGTGCGTAAGCGGGAGAGCCAGGAAACCTTGAGTTCAGTAAATATATTCAACAAGACCCAACGGAAACACAGGCTTTCGGACGAAAAGGGCAATTACAGGATCGAGGCACAGGCGGGCGATACGGTGATCTTCTCATTTGTCGGCTGTCGCGCCGATACCTTTCGCATCTCCTCTACCATGCTCGCTACAGAATTTCCCGTTCTAATGGAGCTTAGGCCTGTCTCCCTTGAAACGGTGACTGTAGGTGATTTGAGCAATTATCAAATTGACAGCCTGGAGCGCAGACAGATCTATGACTGGATCTATATGCAGGAGCCTCAGCCGGTGGTGGAACGCCAGCGTCAGGGTGACGGTGTAGGAGTAGAACTGAATGTAATACCTCATGGTTCTTCCGAGGTTCGGCAACGCCTGCGTTTGAAAAAGAGAATTATCAAGGAAGAAGAAAAATATTATGTGGATTTTCGTTTTGCACCTGAATATGTATCTCATCTAACTCATCTCCAGGGCGACTCACTCGCTCAATTCATGTCTCGTTATCGGCCCACCTATGATTTTTGCCGAAAGGCCGTGGGTGTAGACATCCTGGTATATGTCAACGACTGCTTTAAGGAATTTCGAAAGGAAAAGTAATGAACGCGCGGATAAATTTATCAGTTCGAACAATTAATTTGCTAAATTCATTAGTATTTCATTATTTTTGCCTTTTAGTTTTCTAATATTGATAGGGGCTGGATCTCTGCACCGGTCCGGCCCTTTTTACTATTTAATTGACTATCCGGATTACTTGAAGGCGGCAACTCCAACTTTTGGTAATTTGTTTCAATTTTTATTTGGGTTAATCCAATCGCTACCTAAATGACTTTCTTCACGATTCTTCCAGTATCCATTGTGACAAATCATCTACCGGTCTTGGCATTCTCCCTTCCAGCCATTCTGCCAGATGCTTAGGTGAAAACTCTATGTCAGATGCTTCAATCACCCATGACAAAAAATCCTTCGGCCCACCATTCAAATATGAAGGAGGCGAAACCGGATAAAATATCGTAGGCAATCTATCTTCCAAAGACAGGTAGTTGACAATGTTTCCTAGTTCCTGAATTACATTCCATGCAAGCGGATGCTCAATATCAATCTGAAACTTAACCCACCAAAGACCTGAATCGTATTCTCCGGTACCGATATGACCGTTCATTGCAGGTATTTTCGCCATAAAGGCGGTCAACTCGCTAAAATTATTTGCCATTCCAAGAATTTTTGCACTTAAACTTACGAATCGCTGAATATCCCGCCAAGAACAAAATGATCTACTACTTGATCACTGGAAGGGGGGAAAGGGTTCACTGAGGTAAGGGGTAAAATATTCGGAATCTGGGCTGGCATTAGAGAGGAGAATGCCACTTTTGTTATTGACAAAGATTCCATAAACTATCCCGATCATGATGCTACGTATAAATACACCCTCCAAGGTGACAGCATACATATAAAGTTCGATGGATCTGATGGAAACTATTTAATTAAGAAAAGGGGTTTAGATACTTTGGTTTTGGTGGGTGATGACCAGCAAGTCTAATATCGATTCAAAATGTAGAAAGTTTTTTAAGCTAAGCCTTCAACTTTGTTGCTATTTCATTAACGAAATGGTAAAGATATTTGTCGCTGTTGCGGAAAGAATTGCTTCGAGACGCATAAATCCTTTTTAGATTTATTTGAGGCCAAACAAGTTGCGGTGGAACAGCGGGGAATTTGTTTTCTTGTTAAAAATGGTATGGGCGCATAAGTCATGCTCCAACTATTTCGGTTAAGTTATGGGTTAACTTAAGAGGAAGTCTTACGTGTTCTTCCAAAATTTGTCTTGTCAATAAACAATCCGGCGTTAAAGCATTATGTGGTAAAGCATCATTGATGGAGTACGGGAGGGAAAAGTGGATGCCCTTAAAAGACTAATCTTCCTTTTGCGAAAAAAATATTTATTTGTTCATTTGAATATAAAAAACTTTCACTTATTTCGCTCTACAGATTATTCCTTATCTATTGATCCTCGCAATTTCTACACTCTGATTATTTAGCATCTCATTTTTCTATTGAGCGTTGCTGATCCTCTATTGAGAGGAGTACTTTCTGTGTTCGCTGAATGCAGGAGCAGCTAGATATTGCTTCGGTGGGACTTGTATTGTACAAGTGCTGCGGAAAGCTTGTGTACCCCTAATCTATCCGTCCCCTCTTTAGATAACCTCCTAAACCGGCTAAAAATGATTAGACCCCGGGCAGGCAAGCTTTTGCCTCCGAATGACCTGACGCCTGCTATGTGCAGGATCTTTCTGAAAAGGACTACTCAGTCCGTTATCATTTTCCTTCATTTTTTAAGCATCGAAGAATTAGGATCGCCTGGCGGCGTGATTTACCGGAGTAACCGGTAATGACTCACAATTGATATCCATCTACCATTTAAAATCAACAATATGACCTTTTTGAAAAGGATAATTTTTCTTGTATGTCTTGTGAGTATTGCCGGCATTGTAGACTTGCAAGCGCAGGTATCGGCAAAGTTTAATTTCACTGCCGCCGCGGTTTCAGTGTCCGGATGGACCAATGCGTCGGGGAATCCTTCGGCGGCAGTGATTACGGCTACCAGTTCCTCCGGCATCAGCGTTAGTTCTGTAGGAACGGCCAACTGGTCGGGGCTAAGCGGCAATTCGTCTTATAACGGAGGTGGTATGACCAATGGTACCTTTTTTCCTGCTGCCGTTATGGCTAATCACTGGTTCCAGTATGGGGCATCCACTGCCAACTACAATGCTGCTGTGCCCCAGTTAATCATTAGCGGTCTGAGCGTTGACAGTGTGTACACTGTATCCATGACAGGGAGCTGGAACGATAGCTATTATGCCGTCAATCCAACGAGGTACACGGTTGTAGGTGCGACGGTGTATGGCAATATAGACGTCAACATTCAGTACAATACGGCGAATGGCGCCATTTTCTACAACGTAGCGCCGAACTCGAGCGGCCAGATAAAGGTGTTTGTGAATACGGTACCGACTACGCTTGTAGCAGGGATCAGCGGTCTGACGATTGTCAGCGGTCATACCGCCGGAGCAATCCCCAACGTCCTGATCACCAATCCTTCTACGGGAGTAACGCTGCCGGAAGACGCGAATGTGACGATTTCGGCAAATGCATCGGTCACCGGGGGTAATATTTCCCACGTCGAGTTCTATTTGGATACGGTGAAGATAGGGGACGATTCTACCGCTCCGTATAGTATGCAGTGGATCGCTTCGAACCCCGGCAGCTATGCGATAAAGGCGAGAGCGATAGATGGTTTTGGTAACGCCAGCACATCTACCGTGTATATACAGGTGGAAAACCTGAACTATTTCTGGTCTACTACGGGCAATATTGCTACGAATGCGGATACGTTCTTCCTGGGCACGGTGGATACCAATCGTCTTGCCATCCGGACCAACAATATCGAACGAGTCAGCGTGCTGGGTGATGGATCGGTGGGGGTAGGCACGAAGACCACGCATGGCTACAAGCTGGCGGTGAATGGCACCGCCATATTTACCAAGGTCAGCGTACGGAACTATGCCAACTGGCCGGACTACGTATTCAAGAGCGATTATAAGCTGCCGGGGCTGGACTCTCTGGAACGATATATCCGTGTGAACCAACATTTGCCGGGGATCATTTCGGCGGACAAGGCGCGGGATCAGGCTATCGATCTGGCGGACAACCAGGCGCTGCTGCTGCAAAAGGTGGAAGAGCTGACGCTGTACCTGATCAAGGAGCATAAGCAGGTGGAAGCGTTGACCAAGGAGGTGGAGCAATTGAAGACGCAGCTTAAGAAGAAATCTGTCCATACGAAACACTAACTCTTAAACCGGCCTATTATGCAAATTCCTCGGGCTACACTTTTATGGCTGCTGCTTGTGCTGTCGGGGTGCTGTTATGGGCAGGGCCAGGCGGTGACGCCAGGTTCTGACCTGCCTGCCCAGGCCGTGCCGGGTGGTGAGTTGCCGGCGCGCTTCCTAAGCCGGATGCAATGCAAGATCACCAGCCTTGACGACCAGCTGACCAAGCAGACGCAGAAATACCTGGAGCGGATGGCGCGGAAAGAGGCGAAGCTGCAAAAGAAGTTGTACAAGGTTGACTCTACAGGAGCGAAGTCCTTGTTTGCGGGGAGCGCCGGGCAATATGCGGCATTGTCCCAAAAGCTGGCTGCTGACACGGGGAGTATGCATCTGCATCTCAGCGGGGAATATCAGGCATATACCGATTCGCTGCAAGGGATGTTGAAATATCTGCAGGCGCATCCGGGCTCGTTGAATGCTGCTCAATTGCAAGGCTCGTTGAAACAGTTGCAGGCTTTGCAGGGCAAGCTGCTGGATGCGGACCAGATCAAGATGTATATAAAGCAACGCAAACAACAGATCTCGCAATATATCCAGCAGCATGCGAACTTCTCCGGCCTGCTGGGGAAAGACTATCAGGCATGGAAACAGGAAGCGTACTACTACGGAGCGCAGGTGCGGGCGTACAAAGAGATGCTGAATGACCCGGATAAGCTTGAAAAGCAGGCCTTGGCTATACTCGGCAAGTTACCGGCCTTCCAGTCCTTTATGCAACGCAACTCACAGCTGGCGGGGTTGTTCAATCTACCGGGTGGCAACCTTTTCACACCGCAGGCGCTGGCCGGATTGCAGACGAGGTACCAGGTGGGAGGATTGATCAGCCAGCAGGTATCGTCGGCCGGGGCAGCCGGGCTGCCCTCTATTCAGGGTAATATACAAGCTGCGCAATCGAAGTTTAGCAGCTATAAGGATAAGCTGATGCAGGCGGGAGGTGGTAACAGCGATAAGGATGTAGCGGACTTCCGACCCAATGCGCAGCGAACAAAGAGCTTCCTGCATCGACTGGAATATGGCGCGAATTTCCAGACAACACGGAATAACTATTTCCCGACCATCACTGACTTTGGCCTCTCGGCAGGGTATAAACTCAATGACCGCAGCACCATCGGTGTCGGCGCCAGCTACAAGCTGGGTTGGGGTTCCGGGATACAACATATTGCCTTTACGAGCGAGGGGGTCGGATTACGGTCTTACCTGGATGTCAAAATAAAGGGAAGTTTCTCGGCGACGGGCGGGTATGAGTACAATCATGCAACGCCTTTTGCCAGTGTGCAGCAACTGCGGCAGTGGAATGAGTGGACGGCGTCGGGGCTAATCGGAGTTACAAAAACGGTGTCCATGAAGAGCCGGGTGTTTAAGAAGACAAAGGTTGCTCTGTTATGGGATTTTTTAAGCTATCAGCAGGTGCCGAGGACGCAGGCGGTGCTGTTTAGGGTTGGGTATGGGTTTTAAAAATCAAAATATTTTGGGGATGAAAAGAGCCTTTTCTCTATTATTTATATTGTGGGCAGCACAACTTTTATTCGCAGGAGAAGTGTATGGCCAGACCAATAATGTGGTGGACCTTCAGAAAATAATTCCTCCTTCTCCTACATCCGCATCGTTGGGTAAGTATGCAGAATGGCCTGTGAGCCTTTTCACCGGAGTGCCGGGTATTTCCGTGCCGTTGTATGAATTAAAAGGACGCAGTCTTAGCGTTCCTATTACCTTGAATTATCATGCATCTGGTATCCGAGTAGGGGAAGTCGCCTCGAATGTAGGTTTGGGATGGTCGCTTTCCGCAGGGGGGGTGATCACCAGGTCTGTTAGGGGCATCGCCGATGAAAATATTTATGGAGGGTATCTGGCATTCCGGCAGCACTTTGGAAATCCACAGGATATTTCTGAGATCGACAGCAATTTCTCCTCCATGAATGATCTGATGAACCAGGCATTAAAAGGCACATGGGATACACAGCCTGATGAATGGATGTTCAATGCTCTTGGACACTCGTATAGCTTTTTCTTTAATGGACAAGGGAAGATTGTCACCCAGCCTTATAGTAATGTCAAAATAACCAGTGATTTTCCAAACAACCGGTTTACTGTAATATTGGAGGATGGAACTAAGCTTATTTTCGGCGACAGCTGCACAGAAACAACTCAAGGCAGTTTTAACAGTGTTATTTCCGGCGCCAACTCATTCATATCCTCATGGTATCTGCACAAGATCATTTCTACCACGGGTGAGGTGATCACATTCAATTACAATACGGAGCACATTGTACACACCGGGAATTTTTCAGAAACAGACTATTTGCCCTATAGTATAAGTGGCGGTGGAAAATCGTATGGTTCCAATCAACCTTGTCCTTGCACGAATCCGGCGTGGCCGTTCGGCGACATTGTAAAATATGAATACCAGAATGTTATAGGAAAAAGCCTGGCCAGCATAGAGTCTGACCTGGGAATAGTATATTTCGACAAGGACTCCAGTGGCCGCCAGGATAATCCCGGAGATACCGCCATCACAGCGCTGCGAGTATATTCAAAATTAACGAATAGGATTATTAAAGAATATCATCTTGCCTATACATATTCCTCCGCAACAGGAGGTTCTATCGCCGCTTCAGGATCCCATCCAGAAGAGGCAACACGATTGAAATTGTCTACTGTTGGAGAATATGTGCCCGGAACTGGATCGCTCGTGAATCAATGGAAAATGTACTACAATTCTCTGTCTCTGCCAGCAAGGAGCTCTTTTGCACAGGACCATTGGGGTTATTATAACGGCGCCATCA
>Ga0105237_10002789_pt1 | contig 21219 bp, 25 predicted proteins | sample KBSC24metaG_FD_81520 | JGI IMG/M metagenome (GOLD analysis project Ga0105237, IMG submission 81520) | Corn rhizosphere microbial communities from Kellogg Biological Station, Michigan, USA - KBS C2-4 metaG | ecosystem: Host-associated > Plants > Roots > Rhizosphere > Soil | place: Michigan, USA...
GACGACGTCTTGAGCGCGGAAGTCATCGATCCGGTGCACGGGAGAGTGCTCCTGAATATCGACGCCCGCGCGTTCGCAGGCGATACGTAGGGCGGCCATGACATGGCCCGGATCGACGATGGCGTCGTTCGGGTAGTACAACGAATCGCCGCGGCGCTCCCAGGCGATGCCTAGCCCACTCTGACGCTCGGTCCGGGCAAGGAGTGCGGACCAATCGTCAGGATTCTCGGGAGTCTCGATGGCGCCGCAGACTCGATAATCGATGGCGATGCCACTGGCCTCCGATAGCTCCGCCACGAAGCCGGGATACAGGTCCATGCTGTGTATCAGCAGTTCGGCGAAATAGGATTGCCTGCTTAGCTCACCGCCCGGCGCGAGCATGCCGGCGCCGGCCGTGCTGGCCTGCCCACCCATCAATCCGGCATCCATGAGACGGACCCCAACTCCCGATTGCGCTATACGCCAGGCAATACTGGAGCCGATGATTCCGGCGCCTACGACTATTACTTGCGGTGGTTGCAAATCCGTTTCCTAACACCATCGTATCCGGTAGAATCGAAATACGATGCATCGCAACCTCCTGCACAATGACGAGATCCGTTCGACGGACGAAAACGTAGTATCTCCTGGACAGGTGGGTCTGATGAACGGATGGGGCGTGTTCAGTACACTTCGTGTCTCCCGTGGATCTCTCTTTGCGTATCCACGCCATTTTCGCCGGATGAAGAAAGATGCGGAGTTAATGCGGGTTCCATTTCCGTCCGATCCGGATTGGCTGGAGGAGCGGCTGCTCCGCCTGGTGAAAGCGAACGAGGCATACGATGCGACGTTGCGTGTGGCCGTCATCCGAAACAAGGGTGGGATGTTCGAAGGGCCGGGGATCGACCGCGACTTTGACGTGGTGGCATTTACGGCGGACCTGAATAAATGGGGTAAAGGAGTTAGACTGTCGGTGGCGCCTCACGCCCGATACGGGGCGTGCCGCTATTCAGGGGCGAAGATTCTTTCGTGGTCGCAGAACCTGAATTGGCTGGAGGAGGCGCGAGAAAAGGGCTTCGACGAAGTGATCTTGCTCAATGAACACGATGAAGTTAGCGAGTGTACGTAGGGGAACATCTTCGCCGTTCGTGGGCATCACGTGTGGACACCGCCCTTGTCGGCAGGATGCCTGCCCGGGGTGACCAGGGAGATCCTATTAGAAGAAATTCATGTACCGGGTATCTCGATTGGTGAAAAAGCGCTAAAATTGAGCGATCTGGAAGCGGGGGAAGAAGTCTTTGTCACATCGACGACCCGGGAGCTATTGCCGGTCTTGGAAGTGGAAGGGCTTCGCATTCAACAGCAGACTCAGATACGGAACAAATTGCAGGAAGCATTCACCCAGTACGTGACCAAAACGGGGGCTTGACTAATAGCCAATGCTTGATCTTACCTGCCCAGAATGCGGATCGCGGAACATCCGGTCATCCCTTTCGCGGACGGTCGGAGAAAGGCTCATGAAAGCCTTCGGGTTCTTTCAACTTCGGTGCCGCGATTGCGATACGCGATTCAAACATCAGATTTGGGACCCGCTCAATTCCTTCTACGCCCGCTGTCCGCGCTGCTACCGTCAGGATTTGAGCACCTGGTCACGGGACTACTACCGCGCCTCGACGTTTTGGCTGATCCAGATGAAGTTGGGCGCGCGGGCGCGCCGCTGCGAGTACTGCAGGCATAACTTTGTCAGCTTCCGGCCGGCCAAGATGAAGTTTGTTCGGAAGGCCAGCGCGCCTCCGGAGTAGAGCGCTACTCCTTCCGGAGGGCTTTCATTGGGTCGATCCGGCTGGCGCGCCTGGCCGGCAGAAAACTGGCGAAGAGGGCAGCGGCTACCAGGACGAAAATCATGATGGCGAAAGTCAACGGCTCGGTAGACCGTGTTCCGGCTACCAGCCGTTCCAACAGACGTCCCGCTGCCAGAGAAGCCGCCGTGCCCAGACAGACCCCGGCGAGTATCATCCCAAAACTCTGCCGCAACACGAGCCGCGTCACATCACCGGCGGTTGCGCCGAGCGCCATTCGTATGCCGAATTCCGGTACGCGCTGACTGGTCAAGTATGCCAGTACGCCATAGATGCCGACGCAGGCGAGGATCAAAGCCAGCCCGGCGAATATGCCGAACAGAAGCAGAAGGAAGCGCTGCCGGGCGAGCGACTGGCTCGCGAGCTGCTCCATGGTGCGGACGTCATAAAGAGCCTGATCGTCAGCGGCTCCACGTATCTCCCGGCGAAGTGGCTCGACCAGATTCAACGGCACGATGGTAGTACGGACGGCCAACGACATGATCGAGGAAAACAGACGCATCAACCGATCCGGCACCTGCGCAAATGGATAGTAGATCTGGTCCCGGATCCTGGATTGATCATCGCTAGCGAGTCCCCAATGGCGGACATGCCCCACCACGCCTACGACCTTGGTAGGACCGATAGCCTGGATCCAGAGGCGCTTCCCCACGGCATCGTTTCGCCCAAAAGCGTGTTGTGCCAGAACCTCATCAATCACGACAACAGGCTCACTGCCCATGTCATCGTGATCACTGAAGAATCGCCCTTGACGGAGCGGGATGCCCATGACCGCCAGATAGTCCGGCGTTACGGCCGATGCCAGGGCAATCGGCATTTGATTCGGCGGCGGGGCGGCAGGAGTCGTCCAGTAGCCGAGTGCGTTATCACCGACGCGCATGGGGATGATGTCGGTCAGCGCAGCGGACTGAACTCCCGGTATGCGACGTGTGCGATCCAGAACGTCCCGCCAAGCGGCCCGCATCTGGGCGGGGCTTGCGGATACGGCGGGAGAAGGCGCTACGTGAGCGACCAACACGTTCCGGATATTCAGGCCTGGGTCGAGGGACGACAGCCGGAGCAGTGTGCGCCCAAGTGTCCCCGCCGCGACCAGCAGCACCACGGCCAGAGCGATCTCGGACGCGACAAACCCGGCGTGCAGGTGGCGCGAGCTTCCTACAACCGTTCGCGCCCCTGAACGGAGTGTCTGTTCCAGTTCGTGCGCTGGAGCACGCAGGGCCGGCGCCAGCCCAAAGAGAAGACCGCTGAATAGAGAGGCGGCGATGGCAAATAGAAGCACATGCCAATCGAGCTGGATCTCTTCAGCACGCGGCAAGTGGCCTGGCCAGAACACAATGAATGGGCGAATCCCGATGGCGGCAAGCGATACGCCGAGCGCGCCTCCGGCGAGCCCCAATACCGCGCTCTCCGTTAGACACTGGCGTGCCAGCCGGCTCCGGCCAGCTCCGAGGGCTACGCGCACAGCAACCTCACGCTCACGCGAGACCGCCCGCGCCAGCAGCAGACTGGCTACATTCGCGCACGCAATGAGCAACACCAAGCCGACAGCACCCAGCAGCAGCCAGAGCGTGGGCCGGACGTCGCCGACCAACTCCTGACGAAGGGGCAACGCCTGGAAGCCAAGGTTCGCGTTCGACTTCGGGTAATGTTCCGCCAGACGACGGCCAATCAGCGCCAGTTCCGACTGCGCTTCCGTCAGGGCGACACCGGGTTGGAGCCGGGCCAGAACATGAAGGTAGTGCGCTTCACGATTCTGTATTCTTGGTTCGGTGTTCTGGCCGAGGGGAGTGAAGAGATCCGCCTCTCCATCGAGCTGAAATCCCGCGGGTGCGACGCCAACGACGGTATACAGCTTTCCTTCAAAGGTGACCGCCGTACCGATCGCTGCTGGCTTCCACCGAAGCGGCGCTGCCACAAGCCGTAGCTGATGATCAGCACGGGAGCTGCGCCCGGCCGGTCTTCTTCGGACAGAAAGGCCCGGCCTGCGGAGAGGGGGACGCCGAGGACGGAGAACAGTTCGGACGAGATCTGGCGGCCTGCAACATACTCCGCTTCCCCTGGGTCTCTTATCGTGCCTCCGCCGTAGGTCCAGGCCGCCATCGGCGCTAGCGAGCGGCTCGCTCGCTTACAGTCGAGAAAGTTCAGGTATGAAATTCCCCATTGATCGCCGTACTTTTCCGTCTGTTCATGCAGAGTGACCAGCCGGTCGGGCTCCGGATAGGACAGAGGCTTTAGCAAAACACTGTTGATGACGGTGAACATGACCGTGGTCGCTCCGGTGCCGAGAGCGAGGGTCAATAGGGCGACAGCCGCAAATCCCGGTTTCTGGCGCAGGGTACGGAGCGCGTAGCGAAGGTCCTGCCACAGGTCGTCCAGCCAGCGTGTTCCACGGGCGTCGCGGCATTTCTCCTTCACCTGCTCCGGGCCGCCGAGAGCCAGCCTGGCTTGCCGCCGCGCAACCTCGGGATCGTGGCCTCGTGCGATTAAGTCGGCCGTGTGTTGGTCGTGGTGGAAGCGCAGTTCCTTTTCGAGTTGCTCCTCCATTTGCCTTCGACGCCACAGGCGATGCCACCAGGTCATTCCGCACCTCCTTGAGAGATATGTTGCCGATACCTCGCGCTTCTACATGTTAAACCCATTACGTGTAGACACGCAAGGTGTGTGGGAAGTCGCCGAAGCCGGGGCGCCGATGCCATCGGCGCGCAACGTGCCACACTGCCCAGCAAAATCAACCTTGTGTGGGGATCACCGCCCTTTGCGGGCTAGCCAGGCTAGAAAGAGGCCGTCTGGTTCGACGTCTTCCCAATACGAGATTGGCTGGCTGGAGACTTCGGCGCAGTGCCGGCCTAGGAGTTTTTCGAGCTCCTTTCTGCGAAACCATTTCTCCCAGTGCGGCGTTTTGAGCTTGCCCCAGTGCTCGGCGTTCTTGTCGATGATGACGATCTGGCCGCCGGGCTCGACGACACGGCAGATCTCGGCGACCGCCTTTTCTATATCGACGGCGTGCTCCAGGGACTCAGTAGCGTACGCGGCGTGGAACGAGGCGTCGCGGAACGGCAACGCGGTCATCGTGGCTGAGCACGGGGCGATATCTTTTGGCACGAAGCGGAGCATGGCTACGGCCAGGTCGAGCGCGGTGACCTGAGCCGCGGGGTTGTTGTCTTTCAGGACTCGGGCGAAGCGGCCCTTACCGCTCCCCACGTCGAGGACTCGTTTTCCGGCGAGATCTCCGAAGTAATCGACGATTAGCTTGACGTGGAAGATGCGGGGATCGATGGTGGACGGGAAGTGCTCCTCGTCGGCCGCGGCCTGCTCGAAGGACTGACGTATTTCTTCGAGTGACGCGCGGGGCCGCTGGAAAAAAAAGGGAAGGCGCATAGGCGCACTCAGGCCTTGGTGAGGAAGACGGGGAGGCCGAGTTTGTTGGAGTAGTTCGGGCGATATCGTTCCTTGTTGTACATGGTCTCGATGTCGACCCTTCGCGGTCCGAGTTTGGGATCGGGAATCTCGGCGAGGGAGTAGGTGCCGTTCTGAATGGCGGCCATCTTTCCGCTCTCGCCCGCCAAGACGGCGTCGAGCGCTATGGTGCCGAAAGTGGATGCGATGAGCTTGTCGGTGAAGTCGGGATCGCCGCTGCGGAGGTCGTAGGTGAGATCGCTCACTACGGTCTCATTCTTGGTGCGCTTGATCAGTTGTTCGCTGAGATCCTCGGCGACGCTCATCTTCTTGCGATGGCCGAAGGCGTCCGGATCGCCGTATTCCTTGACGGTGTAGCCCGCCCATTCGGCGCCTTCGGAGAGAATGACAAGGCTGTAGTTACTGGGGTTCTCCTGTTTGTCGGTGACGAGTAGCTCGATCATGTGATCGAGGTCGAACTTGTATTCCGGGATGGCGCAACGGATCGACGAGACGTAGGCCGTGTAAAGCGATGTATAGCCGGCATCGCGTCCGAACACGCGGAAGATGCCGATGCGCTCGTGGGAGCCGACGGTGGTGCGCTGGCGGTTGATAGCGTCGGTGGCGCGGGAGATGGCGGTAGAGAAGCCGATGCAGTACTCGGTGTTGCGGACATCGTTGTCCATGGTTTTCGGGATGGCGATGACCTTAACACCTTCGCGGTCGAGGCGGGCTGCGTAGCTTAGCGTGTCATCTCCGCCGATGGCGACGACGTAATCGAGCTGGAGTCGGTGGACGTTCTCAAGGACTCGCTTCGTCATGTCGAAGACGGTTGAAGTGACGCCATTCTTGGTGTTCTCGGATTTGGGGAAGTCCACGCCCTGGAGGAATTCCGGCAGCGCTTTCATCTTGGCGGGATTCGTGCGGCTGCTGTGCAGGAACGTGCCGCCGGTACGGTCGACGGAGCGAGTGTTTTCGCGGTCGAGCGGGAGGATGTAGCGCTTGACGCTCCGCGGATCGTCGAAGTTGAGGTGGGTGAGACCTTCCCAGCCACGCCGGATGCCGACGACTTCACAGTTGCTGTTGCTACCGCGATAAACGACGTTCTTGATGACCGCATTCAGGCCGGGTACGTCGCCGCCGCCGGTCAGAATGCCGATGCGCTTCTTAGCCATGTGACTCCTTGGTGTTGGGGAACAATCTTTATTGTAATCATGGGCCGTGGGTTACCGGTTCTCCGGCCATGGATGTTGGGGGACAGGGTTCTTCTTGGAGATATTGATCTTGCCGTTCCAGGTGTTGTCAAAGAAGCGAAAGGGCTTTACGGGAATTTGGGTTTGTTCTGGCGTGGCGGTTTTGGTGGGTTCATTTTCGGGTTTTTCGGGCTTTCGGGCAGCTACAAGTTCCCGGTGCGCGACGTGATAGGAGCGTTCTATCGATTGGGTGTGGCGGTGCGCGCGGCTTAACTTCTTGAATTGGTCGTTGTCGTCGAAGGGGTTTGCATCCCGGCAGCATTGCTCCAGGAGCCGCATCTCCCAGGCTTGGAGGCGGTGGAGGCGCCAAGCGGAATCGGCCATCCTTTGGACGAGGAACTTTTCGTGCATGGTGACGGGATGGAATTCTTCGCGGAATTTCTCTACATGGCGTTGATATTCGTCCGGGTTTTCTCCTTTGACGAGCGCGTGTTTGGAGGTGGCTCCGTGAGTGGTTGCGTTGGCGGCAACGGTGGCCTTCCCGGTTTCTGTCCGGGGGCCGGTGGAGTGCTGGGCGTTGGCCTGATTGGCCAAAATCTGAGACTGCGTGGACATGTGTGTATCTCCTTGATTGGAGTTTAGTGGGTGGCGGTCAAAAACCGGGGAGAGAATAGATGGCGAAATGCGGGTGTATGTTGTTGGGAAGGATGGGGTAAATATTTTTGAAAAAAGTTGCGAACGGCTAAAGACTTTGGCCGTGAATGAATGGGAATTCACGCGAATAAAGAACTCCCAGCATGGAGTAAAATTAGCAGGCCCCAAGCCATTTTACGGGCAGGCGGGCAGCGAGGGCGTTAGCCAGACGCTCATCGGCAGTAACGAGTTCAGACTTTGAAGTGATCGCGAGCGCCACATAAATGCTGTCGTAAACTGTGCGGTTAAATGATGTGGCGATGGCGAACGCTTCGGGTAGCAGTTGTTCCGAGGAAATAGTCGGTAACTTGCGGGCTGCAAGCGATGATATCGACTCTTCGGCGGAGTCCTTGCTACACCTGTTCTGACGAACGGCCTTCCAAAGTATGTTTCCGATTTCCGGCCAAAACAGGTCCGGCACTATGAACCGGAGTTCACCCTTGGCGTAACGGCCGAATAATGCAGTCGCTTCCTCTACGAGCGTTTCTCCACTAGCGGGAAGAAACCACTTGGCGGCGACACTTGCGTCGAGCACGATGGTGTTCACCGTGCGCGGTCCTCGCGCTGCATTTCCTCTGTGCTGGGGAATGATCGGGCTGTTCGGGGGCGACGAGCTTGCATTTTCCGGATGGAGTTAAAAAATTCGCGGCGGCGCTTCAACTCTTCGGCTGTTACCACATTGTCTTCTAGAAGCGATAGCACTTCGGCGGCGATAGACTTTCGGTTCTGGCGGGCCCGATCGCGGAGCGCCTCGTAGAGATCTTCAGGAATGTTTTCGACGTAGAGTGTAGCCATAGGGAAACCCTAGTGTTATTCTAGCACTTACCCGTCCCAAGGGACCTTTGATATGCTCATTCCCCGCCGTTGTTGCCGGGGCCTGCGCGGCCCCAGCCAAGGGCCTTATCGTACGTTCCTCGACGTGCAAGGTGTTCAACGGGCGCGGTCCCCCGCATTGTATTTCTTCCGTGGTGGGCAACGGCCTTGCTGTCCTTTAGCGCAATTCGAGGAGATGCTTGGTGTAATCGCGTATTCGGTGGCGCAGCGGACTCAGGAGGTCGGGATTCGGCGAGCGCTGGGGGCTCAGGAAGCGGGATATTTGTTGCTGGTCCTTCGGCATCGGCTGGTTTTGGCTTTGAGTGGCGGGGTGCTTGGGTTGGGCGGGCGTTCGCGCTTACTCGTGTGATGAAGAGATTGCTGTCTGGGGTAAGCGCTACTGAGCCGGCGACTTTTGTGGCGATTGCCGTGTTGTTTGTGGTGGTGGCGTTGGTGGCTAGTTTTATTCCGGCGCGGCGGGCGGCGCGGATCGATCCGGTGATCGCGCTCCGATAGGAATGAAAATTTTGGGCCGCGGATGAACACGGGATGAACACCGATAAAGGCATTTCCAAAATCTATTTTGGGATGATCTGTATCGCGTTCAGCGGCGCCCTTTTGTATGGGTCTGTTGAGGTCCCTGGCGTCGCCGTTATTGTGAAAGCGGTTGCTTTGATTGTGAACTTCACGTAGTTGCCGGTGGAGTTGTTGGCTTGGATGAACGTGCCTCCGAAATTCGTTCCGGCTTTGTCGGTGGCGGTGATTGTTGTGGTTGTGATTCCGGCGCCGGAGATTTTGTATGAGCCTGTCCGCTGGCCGGAATTGTCGCCGTCTACGTAGACGTACACGTCGTAGCCGTTTGTGTTGCTGATGAGTCCGGAGACTCCGACGCTGGTGGCGGAAGTGTTGCTTGTGTCGAGGTATCCTTTCATCATTCGCATGTTGCCGGGCGTATCGGTGATGGCCGTGCTCCAGACATTGTTAGACGACCAGGTAACGGCAGCGCCTGTGGCATTGTGCGTCTCATCCACTAGAGCCGACGCCGAGCCGCTTACTCCGGTCGCATTGTTCCAGTTTGCTTTTGCGATTACACCGGCGCTTTCCGTGCCGGCCATTGCCGAGCCCCTGCCTACAAAATGGACGCCGATCGCTTTCGCTCTGGTGGAACTCACTACCAGTGTCGTCGTCAACGAGTGACCCAACGTTCCGCTGATGCCGTTGATGGTTAGCGTCGAGGTGCCGGCTGGAGTGCTGGCGCCGGTGCTGATGGTGAGGACGGATGATCCGGTTCCGGCGATGGACGGGGGATTGAATGTGCCCGAGGCTCCCGTGGGCAGGCCGGTGACGCTCAAGGCGACTATCCCGTTGAACCCTCCTGATGGCGAGACCGCTACCGAATACGTCGCGGTGCCTCCTGGCGCTACCATAGCCGACGCCGGCGATGCGGAGAGCGAGAAATCGGTGCCCAACAAACCATAGACGGAGAGATTGTTGGAGAACGTCGCCATGTACACCCTTCCATTCGCGACCGTTGGCGGAACAAATTTCGCGAAGTTGCCGATGCTGTCGCGCGTTGCGTTCTGTTGGCTGTCCCAGAGTTCTGTTCCGCCGACGTTTGAGGCATCGTAGGCTCGCACGATGCCGGGGACGACTCCGTGGTCCCCGCTTGCACTGATCGGCATGGATGCCCAGAGTATTCCACTGCCTGCCGTGCTCCCGTTGGCTGAGATTGCCAGTGTGGCTCCGGGACCTGCGCGCCGGCGGGGACAATGGCGAGTGTTCCGAGGAGAGAGTAGACGGACATAGTACGAGATAGGGTTCTCACAGACGTGGATATTCTGTCCGCCTTACGCTTGCCTGGTGCGCGGGGCGAAATGATTTTCCGTTGGTTGTTTTTGAAACTTCTGGAGCGCTTGCAGCGCTATTCTTGGCCGGGATTGTCACCCGGGAATTGGTACGATCATACGGAAGGTACCGGGTGATGTAAATCGAAAGAATCCCCTAGATTTTTTGTAGGCGATTTGAGACAGCCCGTTGCACTGGGATGGGACGTTATGTCATGCTGGCGTCCCTATGGCACGCACTTACGAACTGTTTCATGGCTCCCCCGCGGCAGGCATCATTGGGATTATGAATCAGGGGAGTATTCGGCCGGATTCGACGCATAGCGTCTACTTTTCGGAACGGTTTGAGGATGCTTTGCAGCACGGGGCCGACGTCACGCGAAAGGCGAGCTTTGCGTTCAAGGCGGAGGTCACGATTGTGGATGGGGCTTCGGTCCAACGAGTGGTTAAACCCGGCAATCCGCTTACGGTCTTGGTGACGACGACAATCCCATTGCCGGTTAAGATTCTTGAGCTCTACGTCCGGCTGGGGCGCGTGGGAGAGTTCCAGATGAACATCATCAAAGGGGCCGATGCGATCAAGGCCTATTTGCTGAAATCGTAATCACGGCTCCACGGGTAACGTGACGCTGGTCTGCGGTTGGGCACCTAGGTAGCTGATCACGATTGGATAGGTCCCGGCGGTGGTGTGGCTACTATGACCTTGAATTGACACAAGCCTGCGGACCCTGGGGTCATTCCTGCGAACGTAACCGTTGCGGGCAGGCCACCTATGGTTACCGTTGGCGGTTGACCAAAACCGGCGCCGCTTGGCTTCGCACCGTTTCTGATTCGACTGGCGAATAGTCCGAATGCTGCGCGACTACGGTGCCGTCGCTGCCTCGAAACAGGGCGGGCGCGAAGACATTGATCTGTACTGGACTGAGGTATTCCACGTAGGCGGGCGCGTTATTGATGGTGACGCTTACCCCGTCGAGTGCGGCTGCGGTTGAAAGACCGTTTCCGTAGATCGCGATCCATCCGTTGGCGCTGATGACGGAGGCGCCGCTTGCCGCGTAGAATTCCGCGAGTTAGGTGAACAACACTGCCCTTACCCCAGCAACTGCTTAACCGCAGTCTCCAGCATCTTCGGAACAAACGGTTTTTGCAGCATTCCAAACCGCGCCCGCACACCCGGCGCCAGCGACTGGACATCGTAGGGATACCCGCTGCACAAAAGCACACGTACCTCAGGGTCGGCATCGGCCATCTGCAACGCCATCTTATCGCCGGCCATCTCAGGCATCGTAAGATCCGCGATGACAAGTTGGAACTGGCCTGGGTTCGCCTGAAAACGGCTAAGCGCCTCGAGGGCACTCGCGCAAGTCTCGACCTGGTATCCGAGGCGGCCAAGAAAAATGCGCATCAGATTCAGCAGCGGAGCCTCATCGTCTACAACGAGTATTCGAATCGCGGATGGTTCCATTGGCCGCTACCAACCGGGAAGGCTGAATTCCTTTGGAGTCCATACCAACCCAACCGTCACCGTGACACCGTGTTCATTTCTCCCTGATACGTTGAAGGCGCGATAATCCGCCTGCAGGGTCGATCGAAAATGTCCGGTGAGCGCATAAGCAGCATTCAAACCACCGCTATAATAGCCGTAAGTGCCAAGATTATTCTGGAAAAGACTTTGATATTGGGTGTAACTTATGTTAGCTCCCAGGGAGAGCTTTCTGATCCCCGTATACGAGTACCCGATGGACGCTGCAATCTGTTTCGACGTAAGGTAGACGCCGTTACCGGGACTGCTTCCCATCGTTCCCGAAAGAGTGAAGGTGCTGCGATCGCGGCTGTAGGTGAGACGAACATCCGCACTCGGTGCATGATCGATACGATAGACAGCCTTGATGCCTGTGCCCTGACCGAGAATCGCGGCGATTTCAGGACTCAACGGAACCTCTTCCGTTCCAAGCGTCTCAACCCGGTAATATCCGGCGCTGAGCGCCAGGTTCCACTGTCTGGTGATGGTTCTGGTGTAATTCAGCGAAATTGAATTGATATCGGAAGCTCCGAACGCCCTGGGATAGGTGTATTGAGAGTAGCTGTATTGCAGCGCGATTTTATCTCTGCGGGTGAACTGACGCCCGATTGACAGCCCGGCGCGCCAGCCATCGACGCCGACTAGAAAGGCCGCCTGCTGGCGAACTGCAAACCAGTCTCCCTGGATCTGCACAAAAGTCCGCTGGGAAAGCTTGTAGCTCATCATCGCGGACGATTGAAGGAAGTAGTACCGGCTGTCGAAAATATTCGTGGTCGGCAGTCCGAGGTAGTCGCTGGTCACAACTCCAGGCGTAAAGTAGCCGCCGAAGGCGCGTCCGCTGGTGCCTCCTAACTCCTGGAAGGCTATGCTGAGCCGCCGCTTGGGCTGCATGGAAACTGCCAGATCGATACTTACTTCACCCCCGGTCAGATAGCTGGAAATACTGGCGCGGGAATAGCCCCCGCGCAGATCCATCCCCACGCCGCTGTGCCGCCACGTATGACTGCCCGATAGACCCATGACCGCGGATCCTGTGTAAACGCTGTTATCGCCATTACCCGTCGGTGTGATCCCCAACCCCACCGAATCGGTAGTATACGAGGCTGTAAGACCCGCGTAGAAATTGAATCCGATCAGCTCCGTTCCGCGGCGGCCGGGCGTATTGCCGCCACGGCTGAGAATAGAAGGTCCACCGAAACCGCCTTGGGCTAAACACGGAGTTGTGCCAACGAACGCGAACAGCAGCGAGAGAACATAAAACCGTAAACCTGTTTTAAGCAACAAACGTGATTTCCTCTCTTGAATTTACTTCTGCGCACTTCGGGCCTCAAAAAATCCCAGTCTGACGTGTCGGCTGATGGATGTCAAGCGAACGGGCTGCCGATGCCGTCAAATACGACGGTAGCGCACTCCCGAACTGGACCTGAGTAAGCGCCCGCAGAACCGAGCCTGGCTCGCGGACTCGCACCCCACGTTTGCTGGCGAACACTGCGGGCGGCGGCCGGGCCCTTACGGGCCCCTGAGCAAGCGCCGGCAAACGGAGTCGGCGTCGCGGACTCGCACCCTACGTTGCTGGCGAACACTGCGGGCCGCAACCGGGCCTTTACGGGTCACTAAGCAAGCGCCAGCGAAACGGAGCCTGGACCGCAGACTCGCACCCTACGTTTGCTGGCGAACACTGCGGGCGGCGGTCGGGCCCTTACGGGCCACTGAGCAAGCGCCCGCAAAACCGAGCCTGGCTCGCGGACTCGCACCCTACGTTTGCTGGCGAACACTGCGGGCGGCGACCGGGCCTTTACGGGCCACTAAGCAAGGCCGCGAACCGAGCCGGGGTTATCGAGTGCCGCGTCCGCCCCTTGCAGGCTAACCCTTCGGCCTCTTTCGCTGCCAGGTCAGAATCGACGTCATCGCATAATTCCATACCGAGCCGACCACCAAACCAATCGCCGCCGCGATATACCAGGGCACGCCGTTTTCGTAAGCCCGCTGCGCAAGAGTCACGTTCACCACCGCGCCCACTGAGCACGCAAGATAGAACGTGAGCAACCCTCCAAGAAGTCCCCACCCCCGCAAACGGAGGTCGCTGTACGTCACAAAATTGTTCGTCAAAAAGTTGACCGTCATCGATAGGAATGCAGCCACGCTCTGCGCCACCACAAAGTCGACATGTTCGAAGCGATACAGCACAATCAGGACCGCCGCATGCACCACCGCACCGATCGCGCCCATCGCCGCAAACAACATGAACCGGGCCGGTATATATTGGCCAAACCGCTTATCCGCCAACAGCAGCGCGAATTCCACCAGATTGCTTCCATCCAACTTACTCGTGCCGTGTATCCGGTTTCGGAATCGATAAGGAACCTCTTTGATCCTTACCGGACGCTCCGACGACGCCAGGAGATCCACCAGGATCTTGAAACTAATGCCCGAAGCGCGGCGGACGACCACATCCAAGAACTTCCGGTCGACGAGGAAAAACCCGCTCATCGGGTCCTGAATGGCGCAACGGCAAACCGATTGGCTCAGCTTGCGTCCCATGTCGCTCAACCATTGGCGGTGCCGCGCAAACTCCCCCATGCTGCCGCCTTCCACGTTGCGACTGGCCACCACTACGTCGAATCCACCGGTCCTGGCCGCCTGAAACATTTCCGGGAGAACGCTCTCGTCGTGCTGCAGGTCCGCGTCCATCACGGCCACATAGGGCGCGGCGCTGGCCATCATGCCTTCCAGGCACGCTGAGGAAAGCCCACGCCTGCCGATACGGTGTAGCAGCCTGATTCCGCGGTCTGTCAACGACAACTGACGGATTAACTGAGGCGTACCGTCCCGCGAATCGTCATCAACAAAAATGACCTCCCATTCGACCCCTTTTAAGGCCACGTCGAGTTTCGACAGCAGAATCTCAATGTTCTGAACTTCATTGAGTGTCGGGATGACAACGGCGAGTTCGAGCATATTCCTTAGTTGGTATGTCCCCCGGGCGGACAACCAATGCGCCGGTAAATGCCGCTCCCTTCGCCGACAGGCCGGTAATAGATGGTCTTCATATCGTTCAGATGGTTGAGCACATCTGGAGCGTACTTCTGAAGGTTCTCCACTTCATCGGGCGAAAGCGGATAGTCGATCAGGGCCGCCGGGCACCAATGGGAGTAGAATCCGAGCGTTTGGTCGAACACAACTCGATCCATTCCGACTGCGAATGCAAACGATGGCGGCGCCATGAGCCGATCTCTAGGCGCAAGAAGACTCGCGGCTATATTGGCGGTCTGACGGTAACCCTCATAAGCCGCTCGTCCGCTGGCCAAACGCTTGACCAGCAGCGCGCCATTGACCGCCAGCGCGATCGCCAGAATGCCCCAGGCAAGGCGCTTCCACACGAACCCTTTGTGCCAGAGAAATGACAAAAAACAGCCCGCATTCGCGGCAAAGAATGGAATGACATAGATCAGGTAATACGTGTTCTTTACGTTGAAGAACGTCAGAACTACCACCGGAATTACGCCGCATAGGAAAAGAAGAACGGCAGCGCGGCTCTTCAGCCGTCCCAAATACGCCTGCCCGATCAACCCGCCAAACCAGATGAGCAGAAGAAGGATCTTGATGGGAGCGAACCGGCCCGGGTCGTACTCGGCGCCGATATAGATCCGCTTGTAGCGGATGGCCTCCTCTTGAATCGCGGTCCATGGATGCTTAATGTAGCTGACCCGGTCGGATGCCAGATTGCCGAGCAACTGCGCGCGAAACCCCTCCATGTCCTGCAGCGCATACGCGCTATACGCCGCCGCCCCCACCGCGTAAGGCGCTGCGAACCATAGGAAATGCACGGGCCGCAGGCGGCGGAAATCCAATACCAGGATGGTCACCACCAGGCACAGAGCCATAATGATTCCGTTTGGATGAGTCAGCAAGGAGAGACAGATGACGATGTTACTCACCAGAATAGCCTTCGACAGACTCTTCTCCCGCCAATACAGGTAGGCCGCCTGGGCAATCAGTCCAAGTCCCAGGCACATCCAATCCATCCGCGAATCCACCGAACGCGCCACCACAACGTTGTCCTGCGCCACTAACAATCCGGCCAATATTGCGGCCAGCCGGTCGCCTGTCAGGCGCAACGTCCAATAATAGAGCGCGGCAATCCCCAAAAGGCAGAAGGTAATACTCAGCAAGCGCATCTGGAAGAGACCAAAACCCGCAATCGAATACCACGCCGCCTGCGTCACCAGATGCAAAGGCAAAACCCAGTAAGTGCGCTGATTGATGTGAGTCAATTCTGAGCGCAGGAACAACCCCCTCGGGTCGATCGTGGTCGTCCCAAAATTTCCGTGATGAATCAGGTTGTACGGAGGGCTCGCGAACCAGCCCTCGTCAAAGGATGGCGGCCTATTCCAACTCACGGCGAGCGCCGATATAAGGTAAAGAACGCAAATTCCAAGGAGGCCGGCGTTGGGCCGGATCTTTTCGAGAATGCTCATGCTTATAAAAAGGGGGTGCTCTCCTGTCCGCATCATTATCCCACTGGTTTCCAAGATCTTTGAACCGAACGCCGATTTGGACGTTTTCCTTTGCCGTAAGCTAGCCGATCGGTCCGCACGTGAAATTGCCGCCGGGTTTTGCTTAGAGCGATAAGTATCGCTATCAATGTCCACAATACCCGGTATTAAACTAAATACTTCCCTCAAACAAGACTCGCCAAACCTGGATATCCTCAGGGCCACGGCAATTCTCGTCGTACTGGTATCCCATCTGCCATCCTCGATGGGGCTGGGAGATGACCCGTTTTGGGGCCTTGAGAGCATCGGCAGGATGGGTGTGCGAATGTTCTTCATCCACACCAGCCTGGTCCTGATGATGTCACTCCGGCGGCTCGAGCTGCAGGGTGGCAGTTTGATCGGAAGGTTCTACGTTCGCCGGCTGTTTCGCATCTACCCACTGAGCCTGTTTGCCGTATTATTCATCTATTTTCTGCATATTCCGCGGTGGTTCCGGCTATCGCTCGAGCCCTACGGCCCCATGCGGCTATGGTCGAATCTGTTGTTGACCATGAACATCACGGATAGCCTTCCCGCAGTGGGCCCTCTGTGGAGTCTTCCGTACGAAGTACAGATGTATCTGTTTCTTCCGTTCATCTACTTCGCGGCCAAAAGAATTCGAAATCCCCTGGCGATTCTTGGCGGCGGATTTTTCATCTGGTTCGTCGACAATCAAATATATAAACGGACCGGCTTCCCCGACCTGCTGGCGTACGCCCCGTGGTTTTTTATGGGAACAGCCGCCTATTTTCTCTGGGGACGCCGCCGGTTTTCCACGGGCTACTACTACGTGTCGCTGGTGCTGCTGATCGCAATACCGTTCGCCTGGTGGAAGACCGTGGGAGAGTACAAAGCTGGTTGGGTAGAGTGGTCCGTGGGCATCGCATTCTCCCTCCTGCTGGCCACGTTCCACGAAACGGAGAGTCATTGGCTCCGCCACGCCTCTCACTACATTGCGAAGTATTCGTATGGCGTTTATCTCACACACGGCACCATTCTCTGGTTCACTGTCGAGAAACTCGCCGGATATTCACTGGCGTGGCGTCTGCCGCTCTGTGTGGCCCTGCTGGTAGCTGTCCCGGTTATTCTGTTTCACACGATTGAAGATCCCTTTATCAACGCCGGGGCCCGCCTGGCGAAGGGGCTGGTGAAGGCGCCAGTCGCTTTGAAGCCGGCAGAGGTCAGCGAGGGCGTTGCCGCCTGATACCCCTCAAAAAAAGAGGGGCCGCGAAGGGTTCTCGTTTTCCAAAACTGATTTTAAGCTCGCAGCGCAAGGGTAACGGCGGCGGCGAAGAAGAGCCAGCGGGAGAAGACCGACGACGCCGTGGCGTCTGCCACTCCGTGTGATCCTTCTGGGGCCGTCCCGATGATTCTGTTTCACACGATTGAAGACCCCTTCATCAACGCCGGGGGCCGCTTGGCGAATGGACTGGTGAAGGCGCCAGTTCCTTTACACGCAGAGATCAGCGAGGGCGTTGCCGCCTGATAGCCAAAAAAAAACGAGAACCGCGAAGGGTTCTCGTTTTCCAAACTAATTCTAAGCCCGCAGCCGCAAGCCTAGCGGCGGCGGCGAAGAAGGGCCAGCGGGAGAAGACCAAGGCCGGCAAGCACGAAGGCCGAGGGTTCCGGAGCACTGCCACCGACCACTGACGTTGTTGCGTCCAACGAAACACTATCAAAATCCGTCTGGCGCTCAAAAACAGGCGGTGTGATGGTCGCCGTCAACTGGATGATAATTTCCTTGCCGATATTGGGGTCGCCAGGACCGCCGGAGGTGAAGACCAAGGTATCCAGAAGGAAGTTTCCAGCAGTGGGGGATACGGTGTCACTCTGCGTTTGGAGACCTAAGAGGCCAATCGAATAATCAGACATAGCAAAGTCAATGCGCCGGCCAATCATTACTGAAAGAGTGTACGTGGTGTTCGCTACGACCTGCGTCAGAGTATCTTGATCCACTTCTCCGCTACCGTCAAATCCAAGGCCGAGGATCTGGGAGCCGTCGGGAACACTGTTCACTTGCGCCGGGCCGGGCTTGAATGTGGCCCAAACGCCACTCGGAGTCCAGCCGGTGATACTTCCGGATTGCCAGCACTCGTTGCTAGGGGCGCAAGCCAGGGCCGGGTTCTCAAAGCTCGGGTTGTTTACCGTCACGGGGCCAGCCCATAGCGATCCAGCAACCATCAAAACCAATCCAATTGACAAAAATGATAGTTTCATTGAAAATAAGTCCGGTTTCAATTGTGGGACTAAGAGGCGGGCCAAGTCAAGTGTTTTAGTATCAAAGCGAAGCGCCTAGGTACTATCGCAAGTCAGACTCAGGAATTTTCCTATCGGAAGCCACCCCTTCAAACAAACTCAGATACTTCGGCGGTAGCTTCAGCGGGCGCATCTCGGGATTACAGAAAATATGGCTCGTAAAGCCCGTAGCCAGTTTACGCGAGGCCGCCGCATCGAACATTTCATACCCAAAACGGACCATCCGGGGACGCGCTAACTGAAGCGTGGTGCGGAGTACGACCTCTTCGTCGTATCGGGCTGGATAAAGATAGCGGCAGCCGGCCTCGACCACTGCGAGAAGGACGCCATCGTTCTGCTCCATATCTCTATACCGGAGGCCGATTGCCCGGCAAAATTCTACGCGGCCGAGCTCCATCCAAACGAAATAGTTGGCATAATAGACAACGCCCATCTGGTCCGTTTCGGCATACCGGACACGAAGCCGCGTTTGGTTTTCAAACATCCGAGGGCAATTATAGCGAATGGAACGTAACCACCTGATGGGGCGTCTGTTACCATTTGAGGGTGCGGGTGAAAGTGCTGTTTTTTGGCCAGTTGAAAGATATCGTCGGCCGCGCCGAAGAATCGCTCGAAATGGAGGACGGCAGCGTCTTGCAAAGCCTGTTCGACCACTATTCGCGGCAGTTCCCGAAACTCGAAAAAATGTCGGGGAGTATCGTGATGGCGCTGAATCAACAGTTCTCCGAACGATCGGCGGCCCTGTCGCCCGGCGACGAAGTTGCATTTCTGCCGCCCGTGAGCGGTGGCGCCGGCCGGTACATCCATGAAATCATCGACGACGCGGGCCACTTCTTCGCCCTGACCCGGCAGCCGATCGACGAGCGGTCCATCAAAAACCGCCTGCTGCAAGGCGAAGACGGAGCGGTTGTAGTGTTCGAGGGCGTGGTGCGCAACAACACAAAAGGACGCGCAACCAAATTCCTCGACTACGAATGCTATGAGGGAATGGCAGTGAAGATGATGGCCGAGATCGGACGCGAAATCGCCGCGAAACATGCGATCGGCCGTCTAGCCATGGTGCATCGCCTGGGCCGCATGGAAATCGGCGAAACGAGCGTCGCCGTTGTGGCCACAGCCCCTCATCGCGCGCCTTCTTTCGAGGCCGCTCTGGAGGGAATCAACCGGCTGAAGAAACTGGTGCCAATCTGGAAGAAGGAACACTTCGCGGATGGCGAAGTCTGGGTGGATGGCGAGTGGGACGATTCGGTACTCGGGCGATAGCATTCGCCTTTCTAACATTGTTCGCCGCTCGGGCGGAGGATCCGACGTTCCGGGTCGACGTGAAGCTCGTCCGCGTGCTGGCGACGGTGAAGGACAACTACGGCAAGCCGATCGGCGGTCTCAACCGGGACGACTTCATGATTTACGATAATGGGGTCCCGCAGGAAATCAAAGTGTTCGCCCGGCAAACCGAGCAGCCCCTGTCGATTACACTTCTGGTAGACATCAGCGGCTCAACCGCTAAGGACTTAAGGTACGAAGTCGACTCTGTTCAGCGCTTTCTTCACGCGCTATTTCGCGAAGGCAATCCGGACGACGCCGTCTCGTTGTACTCCTTCAACTGGCAGGTAACCGTGAATACCGGATTCACCAGGAACCTGGTCACACTGACAAAAGAGATGAAAGGTTTCAAGGCAGAAGCGGGAACCGCTCTCTACGACGCAATCTGGGAGAGCACGAAGCCGTTACGAAACCGTGACGGGCGGCACGTGGTCTTAGTCGTAACGGATGGCGGCGACACAGTGAGCGCGATGAGGTATCAAGACGCGCTCCGAGCCCTGCATCTCGCGGATTCGGTATTCTACTCGATTCTCGTGATGCCGATTACGAACGACGTGGGGCGCAATATCGGCGGCGAGAACGCATTGACGACTCTGGCCCAGGGGACGGGCGGGCGCGTTTTCATGCCGGCGCTTGGAAGGGACATGGATCAGGCTTTTGACGACATTCTGCGGGAGCTGCGCACACAATATTCGCTCTCCTATTATTCGAAGAATGTGCCGCTCACCAAGGATCCATTTCATAAGCTCGTGGTGAAGACAAAGAACCCCGATTTGCGGGTGATCTGCCGAAACGGTTACTATGGGGATTCCATCCGATAATGAGTTCCGGAAGCAAGTCCAAAGCGCCAGCGCAAACTTTTGAAGAGGTGAAGTATTTGCGCCGCCTCACCGACAACAAGATCCCGGTACGCGTCCGCCTCACCGACGACGCGGAGGTGGAGGGCGTGATTGAATTCTTCGATGAGAGCTTCATTCGCCTGACCAGAACCGACGGCCCAAATCTGTTCCTGTTTAAGCACGACATCAAGTATTTGATGGAAATCCCTTAACTTCCACCGAATGGCGTCCTATCTCGAGACCGCGGTAGAAATTGCGCGCGAGGCAGGGGCGCTATTGGCCCACTATTTCGAGCGCCGGATCGGGTACGAACTCAAGGGCGAGCACGATCTAGTCACCGAGGCGGATCGCACCTCGGAGAAGCTGATCGTGGAGCGCCTGCGAACGTACTTTCCGTCCCATTCCATTGTGGCCGAGGAAGGCGGCGGCAACGAAGGGACCTCGGAATTCCGCTGGTACGTCGATCCCCTCGACGGCACGACGAACTTCGCTCACGGCTTTCCGGTGTTCAACGTTACTTTAGGCCTCGAGCAGGCGGGCGAGCTGATTGCCGGGGTAGTTTTCGATCCCACACGTCAGGAAATGTTCACCGCCGAACGCGGGGCCGGCGCATACCTGAACAACCGGCGAATCCGTGTTTCCACCGTTAAGAGACTGGAGGACAGCCTGGTGGCCACCGGTTTTCCCAGCCGCCGGCGGCATGAAAATATCAATGTTCATTTCTACTACCAACTCGCCATGCTGACCCACGGAGTGCGCCGTGCGGGGTCCGCGGCAATCGATCTGGCGTATGTAGCGTGCGGCAGGCTGGACGGCTTTTGGGAATTCGGATTAAATCCTTGGGACATGGCGGCGGGCGCTCTACTGATCGCTGAGGCCGGGGGAGTGTGCTCCGATATGAAGGGCGGCGTGCTGGACGTACGGGGCGCGCATCTCTTGGCCGATAACGGACTTCTTCACGCGCAGA